>Ga0326733_1000651_pt1 | contig 9940 bp, 10 predicted proteins | sample 14_GP2_308_FD_207946 | JGI IMG/M metagenome (GOLD analysis project Ga0326733, IMG submission 207946) | Glacier ice microbial communities from Ngari, Tibet, China - 14_GP2_30.8 | ecosystem: Environmental > Aquatic > Freshwater > Ice > Glacier | place: China: Ngari, Tibet | collected 2018-07-17 | reverse complement strand
GGGGTGATGAAGAACTACTAAAAAAGACCTTGAAGTTTGTCATCGAAAGATTTAAGGGGTATAGCATATTTCCAGGTCATAGTAAGCCTTTTGTTCTCGATAACGAAGTGATTGGAAGCATTCAGAACCTAATTTGATGGGGGTAATTATCAAGCAAATAGAATATTATCTTCCAGAGAAGATAGTGACTAATTTAGATATACAGGCTAAGCATCCGGAATGGAATATCGAGAAAGTTGGAGAAAAATCGGGGGTCTTCATTCGACATATTGCTGAACCAGGCGAAACTGCACTTGACCTCGCAATCAAGGCTGTAGAAAAATTATTTTCTAATGGATCAATTTCCACTACGGACATCCAGGGCATTATTTTCTGTACACAGAGTCCAGATTATATAATGCCATCAAATGCTTTTTTAATCCATAAACATTTTGGCTTTAGTACAGATGTATGGGTTTTCGATTACAACCTGGCTTGCTCAGGATACGTTTATGGCCTGTCTATAGCTCGCGGTATGCTTGAAACAAATATGGCGGAAAACATATTGTTGATCACAGCAGATACTTACAGCAAGTATATTAATGAAGGAGACCGTTCAACAAGTGTATTGTTCGGAGACGCAGCTGCCGTGAGTATTATTGGCAAGGAAGAAAGGCACGGAATTATAGATATTCAATTGGCTTCTTCCGGCAACGAATACGAGTCCTTCTATATACCTTCAGGAGGGAGTCGTCGGCCAGTCGGGAAATCGACAAAGGTAGTCTCTACTGACAAGAGTGGAAATAATAGAACACTTGAGGATATTCATATGAATGGTTTTGCAGTATGGAAATTTATTTCCAATACCGTCCCCAAACAAATCAATACGTTACTAAAGCGAAACAATCTTACTGTTAATGAGATCGATTTTTTCGGATTTCATCAGGCTAGCAAGCTCACGCTTGACTCGTTAATTAAGGCATCAAAAATTGACAGTAAAAAGGTCTATATGAACTTAAATAGAGTAGGTAATACCGTCTCCGCTTCAATACCGATTGCCTTAAAAGATGCACAGTTGGACGGCAGCCTTAAAAAGGGTGATTTAGTTTTGTTATCGGGCTTTGGTGTTGGACTGTCATGGGGTAGTTTAATAATGAAATATTAATATGGCTATAGATTTTTTGTTAGAGCGGTTTGAAACGAATCAGCACCAGCCAGCTATTATTTGGAGTAACAGCACCATAACATACGGGGATCTGATTGAGAAATATTTGTCAGCGCAATCTTTCTTAAGAAGCAATCTTGTTATTGAAGGATCTGTAGTTGCTTTAAACGGCGATTTTACACCAAACGCCATCGCGCTACTTTTGGCTCTTATAAACAATAATAATATAATTGTTCCGCTGAATTACCCAATTAAAGATTCTGAATATCAGAAGTATGATATAGCTGAGGTTGAGATGGAAATCGCCGTAAATGTCATCACCGATGCTTATACTATAAGGAGTACTGGTACGATCGCAAAACATGAGTACTTCTCAAGATTAAAAGATAACTCTGCACCTGGATTGGTTTTATTTACTTCCGGCACTTCTGGGTTTCCAAAAGGGGCAGTGCACGACTTCAACAAGCTTTTGGAAAAATTCAAAACTGTTAAAAGATCCTTACGCACGGTCAATTTTCTCTTGTTCGACCATTGGGGAGGTTTAAACACTCTTTTTCATACATTGTCTAATTGTGGAGTAGTGTTGGCTTTGCGCGATAGAAACCCATTCTCAGTTTGCGAATTTGTTGAGAAGTTCGAGATCGAATTACTTCCAGTGTCACCTAGCTTTTTAAATCTCTTACTAATTAGTGAAGCGTATAAAAAATTCGATCTTAGTAAGTTAAAATTGATTACTTATGGTACAGAACCGATGCCGCAAAGCACTCTAAAGCGAGCTAAAGAGTTATTTTCTGATGTTGCTTTTCAACAGACCTATGGCCTAATCGAACTAGGTGTACTTAGCTCTAAGTCAAAAGACGACAAATCTCTTTGGGTTAGGTTGGGAGGTAACGGCTATGAACTTCGCGTGGTTGAGGGTATTTTGCAAATCAAAGCCAAATCTGCTATGTTGGGATACCTTAATGCTCCTAGCCCTTTTTCTGAAGATGGATTTTTCATAACCGGTGATCAGGTTGAAGTTGATGGTGAATACTACAAGATTTTAGGTCGTAAATCAGAAATCATTAATGTTGGTGGAGATAAGGTTTACCCTCAAGAGGTCGAAAACATTATTCTGCAAATGGAAAATGTAAATGAGGTAACTGTGTACGGTGAAAAGCATGTTATTATGGGGAATATTGTTTGCGCAAAAGTTTCACTCAGCAAAGAAGAAGACCATAAAGAATTCATCCGAAAACTGAAATCATATTGTAAAGAAAGGTTGCAGACTTTTAAAGTACCGGTAAAAGTGTCAATTGCTTCCGAACCTATGTATTCTACGCGATTTAAAAAACAAAGAAGTTTCGACGAAAATTAAGAGCTGAACCATACTATTAAAAGTAAAATAAGATTATGCATCCAGAGATTGAAAAATTCGAACAAGAAAAAAAAGCCAACATAGCTGCGCAAGGGACTAACCCGGACAATGCCAAAATCGGGATAGACTTTATGGTGAAAACGTTATCCACAAAGTATTCATACAATTTTTCCTGGATGGGTAGGCCTATCATTGCCTATCCTCAGGATATGATAGCGATGCAAGAGTTGATCTGGGAGGTAAAGCCAGATTTAATCATCGAGACTGGTGTTGCACACGGCGGATCCATTGTGTATTATGCTTCTCTTTTAGAATTAATTGGCGGTGACGGACTAGTTTTAGGGATAGATATTGATATCCGAAAACATAATCGAGACCTTATTGAAGATCATCCGATGATGAAAAGAATTCAACTGATCGAAGGTTCCTCTACTAGTTCAGAGGTTGCCGATCAAGTAAAGGCAATTGCTTCTACTAAAAAAAATATTATGGTTTGCTTAGACTCTAATCACACCCACGAGCACGTTTTAGAAGAGTTGAAACTTTATGCGCCACTGACAAGTGTAGACAGCTACTGTGTTGTTTTTGACACCGCGGTAGAAGATATGCCCGGAGAATTAGAATGGGGGATCAGACCTTGGGGAATAGGAAATAATCCGAAAACAGCAGTGTTTGAGTTTCTCAAATCGAACAAAAATTTTAGTATCGATAAGTCAATAGACAGTAAATTGTTGATCAGCGTAGCGCCTAATGGTTATCTAAATAGGGTTTCATAGACTGGTTTTAATGGACAGTTTTAATCAGTTCGGAGCCAACAAGCGTTCATAAGATTCGATGATTTACAAAAGCCCCCCTCTAGTGAGTATCGGAATACCAACATACAACCGGCCTATGGGTTTGATGAATAGCTTGGAATGTTTAACGAAACAATCGCATTTTAACATTGAAATTATTATTTCTGATAACTGCTCACCAATAGATGAAGTAGAGGAAATTGCAAAGAAATATGTTGAGAGTGACTCCAGGGTAAAATATTTTCGACAACCAGAGAATATGGGTGCTGCTTTTAATTTCAGTTTTGTTCTTCAACAGGCCAGCGGTGATTATTTCATGTGGGCAGCTGATGACGACTGGTGGGAGCCTGAGTTTATAGAAAAAATCATTGCTGCAATTCAGCAATCACCTAAGGCGATTGCCGGTTTTTGCAATTATTCCGTCGTTAATGAGGAAAATATTCGTCAGAAATTTAATGATCCTTTACCATACTTGCATGAATTAACTCATTCAAATGATTTTAAAAGATTATCATCTTTTATCAACCAGTACGAGGGATATGGAAAGTCAAACATCTTTTACTCGATAATTGAGACGAACATTTTAAAAAATATTCCTTTTGATCTAACCATTGAAAAGGTACCCTTGGGTGGTGATCTATCATTAATATATTCCTGGTTACGTTCTGGGCAGATCGTTGTTGTAGATCAAGTTTTGAGAAGGACCACAATCGGGAATGTTAAGCAAAATGCGCAGTTTATTACAGAATATGATGATAAAAGATGGAAAACTATTTTATTCACTATTTATACTGGGAAATGGACTTTCTATTGGAAAACCTGGAAAGACAATCTATTTTTCTATTTCTATCTTACAAGCACATCGCAACTTAGCGCCATCACTAAAACCTTATTATATTTCACAATTTCAAAAAAGATAATGTTTTTTTGCTACGACTTAGTTTGCTACAACATTGTAACTCGTGGTTTTGATCTGTTCCAATATTTAAAGAGAAAAGAATCGTTAGCCCAATAATTTTATATAATTCCATTTAGGGTAGCATTCGAGTTTAAGTTGATTGGAAAATGTTAATTTTGCCGCCAATAGAATTTGAATGTTGACGCGTTGATGAAAGCAAAATCGGGTTTAACAGGTATGTTAACTTAGGTAAAATTTTACTCGCCAATACTGGAACTACTTTCGGTTAGGAATTTATCGGTCGGGGAATAGCAATATCTACTAGTAAAAAAGTATGAATATTATAGATAGAATTTTGTTCAAAAAGAGAGGCGTTGATTACACAACAAATGGAAATAACTTTTTCTCAATTATCGTTGATTGCTGTAATCAGGAGAAATGGATAGAAAGATGTTTAGATAGTTGTCTCAACCAGGATTTTGAAAACTACGAAGTAATTTTGATGGATGCTTTGTCAGATGATAGAACATTTAAAATTGCGGAGAAGTATTCTAAAAAATACCCTAAACTGCAAGTTCATCAGAATGAGGTCAGGCTACCTCAAATAGCAAATATGGTGTTGCTTACGAAGTTATCACGTCCTAACTCTATTGTCGTTTCAGTAGATGGTGATGATTGGCTTCCTCATAATAAAATATTAAAGGAATTGGATCAAATTTATTCTGAAAATGTTTGGATTACTTACGGAACATATAAAGAATATACTGGGTTCGCATCATATCGTAGTGTTTCTAACGTATATAATGCCTACCCCGACGAGGTAATTTCGAAAGCCGGTTTCAGAGAGCATGTATGGTTGGCTTCCCATCTTCGTACTTATAGGAGAGAACTTTTCCTGAAAATAGACGAAAGGGATTTTAAACGTGAAGATGGCGAATGGCTTGACACTACAGGCGATCAAGCGTTCATGTTCCCCATGCTGGAAATGGCAGGAAGTAGAAGCCGGTACATCAAAGACATTATGTATATCTATAATGTAGCTAATATGCAAAGGGATGGAAGCGTTAACGAGAAGCGTCAACTAGAGCTTTCAGACTTTGTTAGATCTAAAAAGAAATACGGTATAATAGACTCTTTATAATGGTTTTAGGGAACGGATTGCTGGCTAACGGATGTAAAGCATTAAAGGATAGTACAGACGTACTTGTCTTCGCATCTGGAGTATCTAATTCGAAGGAGACAAATAGTGTTGAATTTGAAAAGGAATTTCAGCTTCTGAAAAAAAATCTGAACGAATATCCTGATGTAAAGTTAATTTACTTTAGTACATGTAGTATTTTTGATGCAAGCATTTCTGGATCTCCATATATCAATCATAAGATTGCAATGGAGAAATATATCGCTGAACATTGTAAGAAATTCTTAATATTCCGCTTGCCGAACGTAATTGGCCCAACCACAAATCCGAACACTTTTTTTAACTTTTTTAAAAAAAAAATTACAAGTGGGGAAGCTATTTATATTCAGGAAACAGCAACAAGGTATTTAATAGATGTCCGTGATTTAACCGAACTTTTTCCTTTAATGATTGACGAAAAGTCACTCGAAAACAAAATGATTAACGTGTGTTTTGATAATCAGATGCTAGTTTCAACAATCATCGAGTTGTACGAAGAGCATCTTAATGTCCAGGCAAACAAAGTTTTAGTTCCCGGGGGAGCCTCTTACAAAATTGAAAACGATGAATTTATCGGCTTTTTGGGAACTAAAGGCATACAGCAGAACAATAACTACAACCATCATATTCTTGGATATTACCTTTCGCTGATTGAACACAAATTGTAAATGGAATATCAATTGTAGATAGCAATTTAGATCTCGTTTAGAAAAAGGATTTATAAAAACAATTGAGAATTTCACTAAAAACTTAATCGGCAGGGTTGATTGGAAGCTATATGAATCATTTTATCTGGACAGAAATATATAATTGTGGCAAAATTGGAAGAATAGCATTGCAATCTTTTGTAAATCATCATCCAAGTTTGAAAATGCATGTTTTTGGATTTAAAGAAGATTTTGAATTTATTGAGAAGTCTGAAAACGTCATTCCAATTATACTCAAGGAAAATGACTGGCTGGATCGGCTTTCATTAACTTTACCAGAAAAGTATGAAACGAACTTTTTTGACAACAGGCTTTCTCATAGATCAATCACAAAAGGATTTGAGGAAGGACATCTTGGAACCGCAAGACTTTGGGCTCATATTATCAAAACTAGGAAAGAAAAGTACCTTGTTCATTTTGACAGCGACGTGATTTTTCTTGGCAACATCATTGATGAGATGCTTGAGCTTGGGAAACAATACGATCTGGTCGGACCTATAAGAAACTATAAAAACAATCCAAACAAAATTGAATTTTTTGAGCAGTTCGAAAATTTATCCCAGACTTATTGTTTTTTATTTAATCGTGAAAAGATCGGTCATTTTTCTTACAAGAAACTTGTCAATATGTGTATCGGACGGTACAAAAAGCACTCTGTTCTAGATTTCTTTGACCCCATAATGTTTACTATACTTGAAAATAAGGGTAAAATATTCTTTCTTAATCATGATGATGTGGGAGGATGTGATTATTATGGAAAAAGAGATAATAAGTTTAAGAATATCAATAACTACGAAACTCCATTCAAACTTGATTACGGAAATAAATTATCACACTTTAGCGCTGTAGGTTCTGGCATGAACATTTATTACAATCGTAAGGTAAATATCGACGCCTTTTACAGGGAATATGCTTTGGATAGATATGCACTATTTTGTCAAATATTCTACAATGAGTCTTTAGGGAACGATCTATCTAAATACGATTTGCTAATTACGTTTTTTCGGAAAAATGTACTTCCAAGGCTTACCTAAGTAATATAAATATCATCACATTGCGCATATCACTAATAATCGATAAGCTGTATCAGGAGAACAGGATCTTTGACGAGAATGACCGGATCATAAATCGTGATGATTCCCAGCGTCCACTAATTCAGCTGAAGAAGAAACTGGAGCAAGTCAATATTTTTTTGGATACGGTTGATGTAACACCAGTTAGTTTATGTGATCTCGCTCTTTTTATAAACGTTCCTGACCGTGAAGACGAATATTTTTAGAAAGTGCAGGAGCTTAATAAACCCTGCTATTTGATTATCAATGAATTGGCTATGATACTTCCACAGAACGCGTCATTGGAAATGCATGGTCATTTCAAGAAAGTCTCCACGTGTCAGCAGTAACTGATAGATGATCGAAAGATATTTAAGACAAACCATTCTTTCAATTTTAAACAGAAACTGGAAGGTTTTAAGTTTGTTTCGTTTTCGGATAAAAAACTATGTACTCTTATTGCTTAGTAGATTTTAATCAATAGATGAATAAAAAAATAAAAATTTTTGTGGCTGGTCATTCCGGTATGTTAGGCTCGGCAACCGTCAAGGCTTTAAGAGAAAATGGGTTTAATAATCTGCTTCTTCGAAAGCATAAGGATCTTGATCTTGTTAATCAGAACGATGTAAATAACTTTTTTGAGGAACATAAGCCAGAGCTGGTCATTCTGGCAGCAGCAAAAGTCGGGGGTATCCAGGCTAACATCGATAATCCTGCGGTGTTCCTGTATGATAATTTAATGATTGAATTAAATGTTATCCATTCAGCCTATAAATTCGGAACTGCAAAGCTCGTGTTCCTTGGAAGCTCTTGTATTTACCCCAAAGAATCTCCTCAGCCTATGAAAGAGGAGTACCTGATGACTGGTCCGCTTGAACCAACTAATGAAGGATATGCTATAGCTAAAATAGGAGCTATAAAAATGCTTGAATTTTATAAAAAGCAATACGGGTTTAATAGCATAAGCTTAATGCCCTGTAATTTGTACGGGCCAAATGATTCCTTTGATTTAAAGCATGCACATGTTTTGTCATCCCTTGTACGGAAGTTTACGGATGCCAAAGACGAGCAAATGGAAGAAATCACACTTTGGGGTACAGGTATTGCCAGGAGAGAATTTATGCATGTAAGTGATGTGGCTAAGGGAATCCTGTTCATGATCGATAATTATGATGATCCACAGTTTATTAATATCGGTTGGGGAACAGATGTATCTATAAAAGAACTGGCAGAAACTATCTCAGAAAAAGTTGGTTTTAATGGGATGATCAAATGGGACTTCAACAAACCTGACGGGATGCTAAGGAAATGCATGGACGTTTCGAAGATGAAAGCCTTAGGCTTTCAGCCTGAAATCTCCTTATCAGATGGTATCGATGAAATGATAACTATATATAAAGAACTAAAAAATAACGCATGATTCCTTTGATGAAAAACGCTTTTTTGGAAGAATTTGAAACCAGAAAGGCTTTGGCTGAATTTATTCTGAAGACGGAAAAGTTTAGTATGGACGTTAAATGTGCTGAATTTGAACGTGAATTCGCAAAACAACAGGGCAGGTCCGAAAGTATATTATTCAACAGCGGCGGCAGTGCTAACTTGGCTATGCTTCAAGCGTTGAAAAATTTGGACAAGTTAAAAACAGGAGATAAAGTTGGATTTTCAGCATTGACCTGGTCTACGAACACCATGCCGATCATACAGTTAGGATTAATACCTGTAGCGGTTGATTGTGAAATTGATTCATTAAATGTTAGCTCTAAAACATTTTTGAACACCTTGGCCCAAACGGATATCAAGGCAATGTTCATAACCAATGTACTTGGATTTGTAGATGATATTTGGGAAATCAAAAAAATATGTGTAGAAAGAGGTATTATTCTTTTAGAAGATAACTGCGAGTCGTTAGGCACCGTGACACCTTATGGGAAAGCTGGAAATTTCGGTCTGGGTGCATCTTTTTCTTTTTTTGTAGCTCATCACATGTCAACTATCGAAGGTGGAATGGTTTGTACGGATGATGAAGAATTTGCAGAGATGCTGCGGATAGTGCGTGCAAATGGATGGGATAGGAATCTAACTGCCAAACAACAGATTAAATGGCGGAAGAAATTCGATATCGAATCTGAATTCGAGGCTAAATATACCTTTTTTGATCTTGGCTATAATTTCAGGCCTACAGAAATAACCGGATTTTTGGGATTATACCAGCTTAAGTTTCTTGCAGAAAATAGCAGGAAGAGAGAAAAAAACTATCTTGAATTGGAAAGTCTGATGATTGAAAATCCAGACCTTATATCATTAAGGCATGACCATATCGACCTTTTGTCTACGTTCGCTATACCGGTAGTTTGTAAAGACGCCCGAACAAGGGAAAAGTATTTGGCTCAGTTCTCCGGAGCCGGTATCGAGATTCGTCCTATGATTGCAGGTAACATGCAGCGGCAGCCATTTTATAAAAAGTATGTAAAAGAGCTATATGATCTGCCGAATACTGATTTCCTTCATTACAATGGATTTTATTGCGGTAACTATCCGGAATTGAATGAAAATGATCTTGAAACTATAAAAAGCTGTCTTTTTAAGTATTAGGTAATGATTGTTATCCAGTTGGGTGGAGGATTAGGTAATCAGATGTTTCAGTATGCAGCTGGGTATGCAATTGCTAAAAAACAAAATTCTCATTTAAAGGTTGATTCTTCCAATTTTAAAATAAAAACTACAGATAAAAATTTCACTTCACGTCATTTTGAATTAAATATTTTTGAAATAGAGTTTGATAAAGTAAACCCTCTAGTGTGGAAGTTATAC
>Ga0326733_1000650_pt1 | contig 9943 bp, 5 predicted proteins | sample 14_GP2_308_FD_207946 | JGI IMG/M metagenome (GOLD analysis project Ga0326733, IMG submission 207946) | Glacier ice microbial communities from Ngari, Tibet, China - 14_GP2_30.8 | ecosystem: Environmental > Aquatic > Freshwater > Ice > Glacier | place: China: Ngari, Tibet | collected 2018-07-17 | reverse complement strand
ATATTTGTATTACGAATACATCATAAGATGTATTTTTGCGATTCTTCATGTAAAATATTTGAAGCATTCGCTTTGAATCTCGTTATCGAAAACTGGCGTTTAAATAACCACGAGATGATAAGTACGATGCTCACGTCCCATGGCGTGGGCTCACTTATTCGTGGTAAGGTACCGCCAGTACCCCGATAGCGATATAAGCTGAGTTCCATGCCATTTTTTATGCTCCATATTTTGGTGTTTACTCCACTTCATTCTTAGCGTTATATCTTCATTTTTATAGTCTCGCAGCAGTTTAACCTGCTAAAACCCGCATGCCTATGACTAAATAAACGAATACTCAATATAAAACACCTGCACCGAAAGGTCCATTGAATAATCGCCTAGTTAATTTATTTTGAATTTTTTAGTAAAAGGTGCAGGTAATTTATCCGCAACATCAACTCATAACTCATTAACCGATAACTAAAAAAATGCCTATGAAATACTACAAACAAATACAAATAGGAATAATTATACTTTTTATAGCAACCATGTTCATGTGGTTTTATGGTTATAATAGCGTGAACTGAACTGATGTTACAATTCATATTGTCAGTAGCATAGAGGTCATTAATTATTTTAAATTTTGAATTGGGTCAAAGAATTTAGAACGTAGAATATAGAGACAAGAACATCGAATATAAATCTAATTAAAAGTTATGCCTATGATAGAATAATAATATTGAGATTGCTTCGTGCCTCGCAATGACAGAGGCAACGCTTCTCTCGGGTGCTTTGCTTCGTACCTCGCAACTCCTCGCAATGACATATTAACCAAAAAAAAGGCCCTCCAACCGTCTGGACAACTGAAAAGAGGACCAATGCTAACAAAACTAACGTTTCATTTAACTAAACCAAAATTATGAATATATTTTCATTTTACAAGGGATGGCCAGCGATACCTTTGATTTTAGGGATTTGCTTATGCCATTTTCCTGCACATGCCGCAACAATATATACTTCCGCTGATACCACGGTACCAAAAAATTTTATAGCGCAACAGCAAGTGCAAGTCAGTGGTACTATCACTGATAGCACAAACCCTTTAGCCGGAGTGAGCATTTCCGTAAAAGGAAAAGCTACAGCTGGAACTATTTCGGACTTTAACGGGAACTATACTATCGCTGCATCAGCAGACGATATTTTAGTCTTTAGTTTTATGGGATTTGTAACTGTTACAGAGCCTATTGACGGGCGTAAAGTAATAAACGTACAATTACAAGAAGATGCTACCCAACTGCAGGAAGTACGAATTAATGCAGGCTACTATTCTGTAAAAGAAAGCGAGCGCACCGGAAGTATTGCTAAAATTACATCAAAAGATATTGAGACGCAGCCTGTAACAAATGTACTCGCAGCGATGCAGGGGAGGATGGCCGGGGTGCATATTACACAACAGACTGGAACCGGCGGCGGAGGGTTTAACATCCAGATTCGCGGACAGAACAGCGTGAGAAGAGGGGGCAACTCGCCTTTGTACATTATTGACGGTGTGCCGTATTCAAGTGAGGAAATCGGGAACGGAATGTCAATGTCAGTCATGTCGATGAATACTAATCCGCTAAACAATATTAATCCAACCGATATTGAAAGTCTGGAAGTTCTTAAAGATGCGGATGCAACGGCCATTTATGGATCGCGTGGAGCGAACGGAGTGGTATTGATCACAACCAAAAAAGGAAAAAAAGGCAAGACCCGTTTTAGCACATCGGTAGCACAAGGAGCCGGAAGCGTTCCGCATTTTATGAAAATGATGAACACGGAACAATACCTTGCTATGCGTGCAGAAGCATTTGCGAACGACGGCATTACGGAATATCCGGAAAGTGCTTATGACATTAATGGAACTTGGGACCAAACCCGATCTACCAACTGGCAGAAAGAATTAATGGGAGGCACTTCAAAAATTACCAACATTAATGGCTCTATCTCCGGAGGTTCAGAGCAAACCCAATTTATGGTATCCGGAACTTATGGAAAGGAAACAACCGTGCTACCTGGTAATTTTGGTTACAACCGTGTCAATGTGAGGACAAGCATTAATCACGCATCGGCTGACCACCGGTTTAAGATTGCTTTTACCGGGGGCTACGGAATACAGGATAACAACCAACCCTCGACCGATCTTACCACGGAGGCTTGGCGACTAGCCCCAAATGCTCCGGCACTTTATGATGCGGAAGGGAATCTTAATTGGGAAAACAACACTTTTGAAAATCCGCTGCGCTACTTAAAAGGGTTATCGAAATCTAACACCCATGACCTTGTTGCCAATACAACACTTTCCTATAATTTACTCGACAACCTTGAAATAAAAAGCAGTTTTGGGTATACCGACCTAAACCATCATGAAAGCAGTACTTATCCCTCGACGATGTATAACCCATCCTTTGGGATTGGTAGTGAAACTTCCCGTATTTTTTATACCGATACCAATAGGAACTCTTGGATTATCGAACCACAACTGAACTGGAAACCTACATTGGGGGCTGTGAAAACAGAGTTGCTGCTAGGAAGCGCTTTCCAAAGTCAAAATAATAGATCTCTTTCAGTTCAGAGCAGTGGCTTTTCCAACAACAGCATGATTTATAATCCCGCTGCGGCCACAAATACTTCGATTCTTGGCTTTGACGAATCAGTATACAAGTATCAATCGTTTTTTGGCCGTGCTAATTTTAACCTAAAAGAACGCTATATCATTAACCTCACGGGAAGGCGAGACGGTTCAAGCCGTTTTGGTGCTGGTAAACGTTTTGCATGGTTCGGAGCCGCAGGAGCCGCGTGGCTTTTTTCGCGTGAGAAATTATTGCAGGACAATAATGTGCTGAGTTTTGGAAAGCTTCGTGCCAGTTATGGGACAACAGGAAATGACCAGATTGGGAATTACCAATACCTGAATACGTACACGCCATCAAATGCCAATTATGACGGAGTAATCGGTCTGCAACCCTCACGTTTGTATAATGCTAGTTTTGGGTGGGAAACCAACAAAAAACTTGAAGTAGCGTTAGAGACCGGATTTTTGAAAGAGCGAATCTTTCTGACCGCGGCATGGTACCGCAACAGATCTTCCGATCAATTGGTTGGAATACCGTTGCCGGGAACTACGGGTTTTACTGAAATACAGTCGAATCTTAATGCTTTAGTTGAGAATCGCGGGGTAGAACTAACCTTGCATACTGTAAATGTGAAAACTACTGGTTTTAACTGGAGTACCACAATCAATTTTTCGGCTTCAAAAAACAAGCTGCGCTCGTTTCCAAACCTTGAAAGTTCTACCTATAGTAATTCGTATGTGATAGGGCAGCCATTGAATATTGTAAAAGTATATCATTATACCGGCATTGATCCTGCATCGGGTATTTACACTTTTGAGGATGTAAATGGAGATGGTATATTGACAGAGCCCGCAGACAAGCAGACCGTGAAAGACTTAAACCCGGCTTATTTTGGAGGAATTCAAAATACGTTGCGGTTTCAAAGATGGCAATTTGATTTCCTCTTCAATTTTGTAAAGCAACAGAATTATAATGTACCACGAACGATGGGAGTTGCCGGCACGATGAACAACCAAAGCATCGCTATAGTTGACCGCTGGCAATCTCCGGGAGATATAGCTTCTTCACAAATATATACTTCGGGCGCAAACGGCACAGCTGAAAATGCCCTTTACAATTATGCAGCTAGTGACGCAGGGATAACAGATGCATCATTTATAAAACTCAAGAATGTTTCCATCAGTTATGAATTTCCGGAGCGGTGGCTTAAAAATGTTAACTGCAAGGCAACTGTTGAAGCGCAAAACGTGTTCACTATTACTGGCTATAAAGGGGCTGATCCTGAATTTGCCGGTTATGGATTTTTGCCGCCATTGCGCATTATCACTGCGGGATTACAATTTAACTTTTAACCTTTAAAGAAAGAGATATGAATACCAACAAATTTTTTAATCCGTATTGTACCGAAAATGCAAGGGTTTATAGAATTCTTTCCGGCGTGACCCTTTTGTTTATTATGTTCTGGTTTATCAGTTGCGATGACTTTACAGCGATTGATACGCCAGTATCACAACTAAACACCGTTGCTGTTTTTGAAGAAAAAAACACCGCATATAGTGCGATGGCAAATGTTTTTGCGCAAATGCGCGACAATGGAATGCTAACCGGAAAAACTACTGGAATGCAGAAAGAAATGGGATTATATGCCGATGAACTCATTTGGTATGGAAACAGCGCTCAGAGCTCGGCTAATTTCTTCACTAATACGCTCATTCCGACACATCCCACTTTAGCAACCTGGTGGAATAACAGTTATAGTCAAATCTATGCCGCCAATACTGTAATTGAAGGTGTAGCAGGATCGACTAAACTCTTGCAGGCTGATAAGGATCAATTGACAGGGGAGGCAAAATTTGCCAGAGCATTTGTTCATTTTTATGTTTTACAACTTTGGGGCAATGTGCCTTACGTTACCGGAACAGATTATATGTATAATAGTACCGTTAAACGTTTGCCCGCTGCTGAAGTATATGCAAAGATTATTGAAGATTTAGAATCTGCCACTACTTTGTTACCGGAAGAATATACAAATTCGACACGAGTTCGACCGAATTTGTACGCAGCGCAAGCCTTATTGGCAAGAGTCTATCTGTATGCCGGAATGTTGCCTGAGGCAGCCAACAGTGCGTCTACAGTACTGAATAGGACTTATACCTATACATTGGTCAGTGAACTCAATACTGTGTTTTTAAAAGGAAGTACAGCAACCATCTGGCAATATGCGCCAAGAACACCAACAAGAAATACCGATGAAGGAACCACTTTTATATTTAATGCAGGTCCGCCAAATTCCGTGGCATTGACTAACTCCCTGGTAAATACATTTGAGGCAGGCGATCAACGCAAGACTAAATGGATTCGATCAATAAGTAAAGGCGGTACTATCTGGTATCATGCTTATAAATACAAGAAAACAGGCAGTAATACCCCCCAACTTGAATTTTCAATAGTGTTGCGTCTTGCCGAAATGTATCTTATTCGTGCGGAAGCCCGAGCAAGACAAGGTGAACTTACCAATGCTAAAGATGACCTAAATGTAATCAGGAATACTGCTGGTCTTGGAAACACAACCGCTGTTACCCAAGATGAAATACTGGATGCCATACTGCATGAACGACAAGTGGAATTGTTTAGTGAGTTTGGCCACCGTTTCTTTGACTTGAGACGTTTTGATGCATTAGATCAGAAACTATCGGGCGTTAAAGGGGATTGGAACAGCACTGATAACTTGTTACCACTACCACAGATTGAGTTGAACCTGAACCCTAACATTGGGCCTCAAAATCCTGGTTATTAATGAAGGCTCTATTTTATAGTATTGGACGTACCTTTTTAGATAGAGGTTGCCATTCGTGTTTTTTGTTTCTTTTTTTTGCATTACTTTCCAGCACCTTAATGGGGCAGGAGTTACAAAAGAAAGCTGTAACGCGAGAAGATTATCCTTTGTGGCATTATATGGATGCCGAAGCGATTTCTGATGATGGAAATTGGATTAGCTACCGGAACTATTATGATGCCACTGATTCCTTATTTGTTAAACACCGAAAGTCTGCCAAACTTTATAGTTTTGCGAAGGGAAAAGACATGGCTTTTATAGCGAATCATTTCGTTTGCCAGACCCCTGACAGCATCGTTCATTTAGTTTCACTGAAGAATGGAGTTGAGAGGAAATTGAGAAATGTTAAAACATTTACGGTTTTTAAGACATTTATCGTAGCATCGGAGTACAGTAAAATTGGGAATTTGTTATCCGTTTATACTTTCGATGGCGTTTTATTGCGCACTGATACTGATGTAGAATCTTTTTCTGTAAGTCCTGACACTAAATTTATTGCAGTGGCGGTGAAAAGAGAAAATACCTATCAAGAACAGCTGATAAATATGGAAGATATTAAAAAGCAAAAAATCATAGCTGAAAGTGAAAAAAGAGGACCTTTCCTAAATCCTAGCTGGTCAGAAGACAGTAAAGCAATTGCTTTTATGAATTACAATGAAAAGGAATCAAATCTTTTTTATTACAATTTAGCTGAAAAAAGACTTGTAACGTTTTCTACCAATGCTATTGAATTTCCCAAAACCATGAATTTAATACCGTCAAGGAAATTAACGATATCGAAGAACAACAAGCGTGTTTTCTTTAAAATAAAGCAACGCAAGGAACTTGACATTGTGCGTAAAGAAAATGACGTACAGATATGGAATGCTGCTGACAAACATATTTATCCCAGTCATATTGTTACAGAGGGGTATTCTAAGAACCCGAAGCAAGCCATGTGGGAACCCAATACAGGTCGCTTCTTGCAGATTACAGATTCGATACAGCCTTATGGTGATTTCCCAGATAACGAAAGCTTTGCTTTGACATTTAATGCAAAGGATTATGAGCCACAGAGCAAGTCGGTACCAGACAAGGACATATACATTAAAAATCTTGATACCGGACAAAGTAAATTAATGCTTCGCAGGCATGTTGGTGGTGAATTCAATCTTCTCGTTTCGCGAAATGGAAAATATATCAATTATTTTAGGGAAGGGCAGTGGTATGTTTATGATATTTCACAGGGAACTCACGGATTAATTAGCGGTAATTTGCCTTATACCTTAAGCGTTCAAAGTCTTACTGAGAAAGACGAGAATGGCTACGGTAATCCCGGATGGACTACCCAAGGCGAATGTTTGTTGTATGATCAATTCGATATATGGAAAGTTCAATCAGACGGATCCAATCCCGTACGTTTAACACAGGGTCGTGAGCAGGGTATCGTTTTTAGGATTGTAGCACAAAGCAAAGCGCAAACACAAACTATAGCCGACAAGATATTTACTAATGCAGAATTTGACCTTAAGAGCTCACTGCTTTTAAGTGCGAGAGCTGTTGATTATTCCTTTAATGGGTTTTACTTATTGAAGCCAGGAAAGGGAATGACAAAAATATGCTACGTGAATAAAAGTGTAACCGGAATAATGAAATCTGAACGAGGTGATTATGCATGGGTGGAAGAAGATGTAGACCAGCCCCGACGTATCATGGTTGGGAAAGTTGGCGGTAAATTTACTGCTGTAGTTGAGAGCAATACACATCATAAAGAATTTCACTGGACCAAATTGCAGGTAATACATTATAAAAATTTAAAGGGAGAATCACTACAAGGACTTTTGTATTATCCATCAGGTTACGATAAAAATAAGCGCTATCCCATGATAGTACACCTTTATGAAAAGCAATCGTACCAACGGCATTCCTATGTTAATCCCACTATGACGAATGAAGATGGTTTCAACATCAGCAATCTGACTGCTAAAGGGTATTTCGTTTTGCTTCCGGATATTACCTATGAAGTTGGCAATGTTGGATTTTCAGCATTAGAATGTGTAGAAGCCGCAGTAAAAGAGGTGAAAAATTTAGCTCTAATTGAGGATGCAAAAATCGGTTTAATTGGGCACTCTTTCGGAGGCTCTGAAACAGATTTCATTATCACCCAAAGCAATTTGTTTGCTTGTGCGGTAGCAGGATCCGCTACCACGAATTATTTAAGTTCCTACTTATCCGTTTCACAAATTTTAAAGATTCCAAACTTTTTCAAGATGGAATATGGACAGGCTAGGATGAAGGTGTCTCCGTACGAGAATATGGAATGGTATCTGAAGAATTCGCCGGTTATTCATGCTGCAAATGTTAAAACTCCACTATTATCTTGGACCGGGTTGAAAGATCCGCAGGTAGAACCGAGGCAAAGCTTTGAATTTTATATGGCGTTGCGACGATTGGGTAAAACTCATATCATGCTTGCTTACCCTAATGAGGGACATGGTATGGAAAAGAAAGAAAATGCAATAGACTTAACAACCAAAATTGAGGAATGGTTTGATTATTACCTTAAGGGTAAGAATGCTCCTAGATGGAAATAAAAACAATGCAGTCCGAATGGACTGCATTGCTTTTTTTAACTACTTATGGTTTGTAGCCGGTAAGTACACACTCGTCATTACCGTCCATAATCTTTAATTGCGCTCCGGTACTTACTTGCCCCACTCGACAAACAATACCGTTGTTCACGTTACTACAATCATTTTTTTGTTCACAATTCGTACCTTGAGCATTGTGAGGAATAAATCCCGGTACGAGAGCTGAACTTCTTTTTGCTGATGCATCCGTACTGAATGCACTGGTTGCTGCCGCAACAATTACCAGCATTGGTACAATTAATTTTTTCATGATATAAAAAATTTGTGGTTATGGCTTACTCTGTTTACAGGTTTTCAGCCTTTTCCCTGATACCGGCCGGGTATATTTTTAGTTATGTTTATTTTGATTTTTTATTCGTTACTTCATAAGTATCAGTTATGTTTTTGCTAATTCTATTTACAGAAAGATACTTTCCGGAAAGCGCATATAATTTATTACCATTTACCCGAAAGCTTGTCATTTCGTGGTTGTCGATATTATAAATATATATACTACCAACGTAGCCTCCATTTGTAAGGTTGTAAACATCTACAATTGATGCTTCTTTTAAAATCCTGTTGTCCTCATATCTGCCAATACGCTGAGATTTGATGAATAGTAAATTGCTGTATACTGCTGAGGTTTTATTGATAATCAAAGGTGGTTTTGACATTTGCTTTTCGCCACTTGTCATTTGAGAAACCTGAATTTGTGCGACCTGTACTGTGTCAATAGTTTTTCCCCGAGCAGTCAATTTCATTGTCGGACTGATGGATAAGTACTGATTTCTATAATAAAAGATATAGTTTAACTTGCCAAATTGGTCATTGTAGTGTAACATACCGTCGGTATCAAAAATACCGTCCACTTGTTTTTTCAGTAAGTTTGTATTTTCCGCTATTATTCTTTTTTCATTCAAGCCGTATGTCACCAACCTGTTGTTCTTTTTAATATAACTAGTAAGTCTTAATGCTACAGTTATAGAATCCATTGGCTCGGCTACTGTAAAATAGGGTATTTTTCCTAATTGGCTCGTAGCTTTCCAGTCCTTCATTTTTCCTTTAAAGATTGAACGCACTGTTCCATCTGTCACGAAAAAGTAAGGAGAAACTATCTTTAACTTTATATCCCTAAAAGGAAGTTGGGGTTGATCAAGCTGTACTTTTACGCGATTTTTCGATTTTAAAGCAGTATCAATTTTGGTAATATACAGCGGTGTACTATAATTCCCCAAGTAGATTATATCCTTATCAAAACCTGCAAAATAATACGAATTTATTTCGAGGTCATATTTGTTGTATGCAGGTTCAGCATGGGATGGAAAGCGGCGAATAAAATTATTTCGTTTGTGGATAATGTCTTCAGAAATTAAAAACAGCACTACTACTGAAGTTATACTTAAAACAGCAGCAACAGTTAATGTTATTGAAAATTGTAGGGTTTTCATTTTTGTAAGCCAATATCTTTGGTCCGAAAAGGTGAGTATAAGCCCTAAAAGAGCTAATAAAATAAAGACTATATTGAATATGAGGTGCTCATTCCAACCAAGATCCTGTAAAATTCCACCACAGGAACACGGGATATTTGAACTAAAATTTAGAATGATGAAAATATAAGCTGTAAAGGCAATCATTAGACAGAAAGAAGTAAATAACCCACTAATCCTCCATCGTGGAAAAATTAACATTAGAACTATTATCAGCTCTAAAACGGGTACACCAATAGCGACATAACCTGCAAATGCGCTCAGTAATGGAGATTGACCAAGTTTTATTCTAAAATCATGGTAATCCAGAATTTTACTAATTGCAGCATATGTAAAAAGGAATGCGTACAAATAGCAAATTGCTAAAATGATATTATTCTTTAAATTTGTTGGTGATTTCATTTTGTGTTAGTT
>Ga0326733_1000649_pt1 | contig 9961 bp, 9 predicted proteins | sample 14_GP2_308_FD_207946 | JGI IMG/M metagenome (GOLD analysis project Ga0326733, IMG submission 207946) | Glacier ice microbial communities from Ngari, Tibet, China - 14_GP2_30.8 | ecosystem: Environmental > Aquatic > Freshwater > Ice > Glacier | place: China: Ngari, Tibet | collected 2018-07-17 | reverse complement strand
GGTGACACCGTTCCAAGCGCACCGGTTTTACCGCCATCTCCAGCCGCCAAAAAAGCTAAGAAGAACAAGAAAGCAGCTAAACGGAGGAACAAGTAATGGAACCAGACGTGCCAGTAGTTGATTTGAACGAATCGATGGACGAAGCCGTTATGTTTGCCGAGAAGTTCTTAGAGGACATCTTATCTTTCTTCGGCCTGAACGCCCAAGTCCATGCTTCGGCTGACGAAGAGGTTATACAGCTTAGCGTCCCCAGCAGCCAGCTAAACGGCTTCCTAATCGGTCAACGCGGCGACAACATGCGCTCTTTGCAGCACCTAGTCAGCGCAGCCCTCAAGAACGGCCACTTTGCCCACTCACGCGTTAACGTCGATATTGCCGACTACAAAAAGCAACGCAACGACCGCTTGCGCGAAAAAGCCGAAGTCTGGATCAAGCAGGTCCGCGACTCAAATGAAGAGATGGCCTTAGAGCCCATGAACGCCGCTGAGCGCCGGATTGTCCACCAATTGGCCGCTGACTACGAACTTGCCAGTGACTCAGCTGGAGAGGGCCGTGATCGCCACGTCGTGCTTAAGCCATCGGCTGCTGCTGCAGAACCAACTGAAACTGACGCCTAGTTACTTTATAAAGAGATTACGAAATTCACTCAGGACATTGAGCGTACGGATGCTTTGCGGCGTGTCGTGCGGCTGCGTTGTACAGGTGTAGGCAAAGATTGATACGGTGAAGCCTTGGTTTGAGGCCGTGAACCGGTCAAGCTCGCTGGTCGTGAAGGTCGGTGTCGTACCAGCTTTAGTAAATTCATAAACAGGCGTCGTACCGATTACGCCTGGGTCGCACTGGTATAACAGGGCACTGGTGATGCCGATTTGGCTGATCTTAGAGAAGTTGAGTAATTGGACGGGCGCATAGCTGTTGACTAAACGAACCGATGCTTTGCCGGCGTTTAGTGAGCCGAAACCTAAAGTATTGGTTCGCGGGTTGGTAGCTGTCAGACCAAGCGGATTAGAGCTTTCAGTTAAGTTGGCAATCAGCTGTGCAGGGGTGCTGGTCGGGCGCTGGCTCTTCATACGAGTCAACATGCCGGCTACAATCGGAGTTGCCAGTGAAGTTCCACTGATGCCGCTGGCGTAGGCGTTAGTCGGGTTAGCTGGCGTCCAATCAGTCGTATATAAGTTTGTGCCGGGAGCTAAGATGTCTAAGTTAGGACCAAATGAGCTAAAGCTAGCTGGTTGGCCTGTGCTGTTGCTAGCGCCGACGGCTAGGACTTCAGGGTAGTTGCCCGGGTAGACCATGCAAGCGCAACCGTCATTACCAGCGGCAGCTACGACGATGATACCAGCGGCAACAGCCCGACGGACAGCTTGGCGAACTAAAGCGTCGTCGAAGTCGCTACCAAGGCTGAGGCTGATTACGTCAGCCCGGCGGGCAACTGCGTAGTCGATTGAGTTAGCGACACCGACCGTGTCACCGGAGCCGTCGTCATCTAAGGCTTGGATAGGTAAGATTTTGGTGCCCCAGTCAGCGCCAGCGATGCCTTTGCCGTTGTTGCCAGTTGCAGCGGCGACACCCGCGACATAAGAGCCGTGGTGAACGCCTGCGCCGGTCGGAGTGACTTCGCCGGCTTGGACGGAGCGGTCGTTATTAATGAAGTCCCAGCCGGTTACGTCATCGATAAAGCCGTTGGCGTCGTCATCGATAAGGTTACAGTCTTTGAATAAGGTGCGTGATTGGCCAGTGCAGTTCAGACGCGACGGGTTTTGTTTGGTCGTGGTACCGACCTCGTTGTCGACGGTGCCGTCGCCGTTGTCGTCAATCAAGTTACAACTTTGGGTTAGCGGTAAGCTGCGGGCAGTGCAGTTTAATAATGATGGGTTTTCGGCGGTAGCGACACCTGATTCGCCAGGGCTGATGTAAAAGCGGCCAGCAAATTCTTCGTGTTGGAGTGAAAAGCCGGTGTCGATGACGGCCAATAAAGTTTCGTGGCTACCGCGTGGAACGTCCCAAGCGGCGCTGAGGTTAGCGCTAGTGACATATGGTTGATTGGCGTTTGGGTCATTCGGGATGGCCAGAGTCTTGTAGTTATGGATCTGGTAGCTGGTACCATCGGCCGTGACGGCGCGGTCACCGACGCGCTTGGCATCAACGGTTGTGGCGTAGCTGGCTGGGGCTAAGTCTTGTCTCTTGGTTTCAGTTGGGGCTGATGCGGACGCGATGGTCGGGGCGGTCTTGGTGCTTGCATTGTTGTCGTTCGGCAAGGTACTGACACTATTGATAATCTTAAGATTGAAACTGCCACCCGACTTAGGTTGGCTTATAGCTTGGCCGCCAACTGGGGTGACAACAGGCTCCTGGGTAATGTTAGCCGGGCCGGAGTAACCAAGGTAACCGATGGCGAAAGCAGCTGTAGCGAGTAGAGTTAATTTTTTTGTCATTTTTTGTTTTTGTTGGCTTAAACATATTTTAGAACTTTTCGGGCTAAAATACTAGAGCTTATGAGGGCTAATCTATCTGTTTCGTAGTAATTTTGTAACTTTTATTTGTCTTGGCCAAGGGCTTGCTTGTAAACGGCCAAAGTTTGCTCGGCCATCCGGTGCCAAGAGTACTCGTGAACTTTCTGGTGGCCGGCTTGGATTAAGCGATTGCGTAAATCTTGATCGGTTAAGACTTCGTTGATGGCATCGGATATGGCGGTGACGTCGAGCGGGTCGAAGTAATGCGCCGCATTGCCGTAAACTTCGGGCAGGCAAGTCGCGTCACTACTGATGACCGGCGCGCCGTGTTGCATAGCTTCCAGACCAGGCAGGCCGAAACCTTCACTTAAGGAAGGGAAGACGTAAGCCTCACAATTCTCATATAGCCAGCGCAACTGGCCTTCACTGATAAAGTCGGTAAAGACAACGTTCTTAATCTGCCTTTGTTGGACTAATTCGGCAATGCGCTCGTAGTTTTGATCGGTCTTGCCAGCAAGGACAAGGTGGAGGGTAGGGTGCTGAGCTCTTAATTCGGCGAAGGCCTCAATCAAACGCTCTAAATTCTTATGAGGCGTTGGTCTACCAACGTACGTAATAAATTGCTTATTTTGCAAATCGGGCAGGGCATCGGCAGGGGACTGGATGGGGTCGGCGGCTTCGAGTGTGACGGTTACTTTGTCAGAATTGATCCTCGCGAACTTTATCAGGTCATCTTTGACGAATTGGGTCGGCGTAATCACGGCCACGGACTTGCGCGCCGCGCGCTTGATGACCGACTTGTAAATCGACTGCTTGAGCTTAAAGACAACCTTATTCTTAGCTGGATTGGTGAATCTGATAGTGGTCAGATCGTGAATCGTCGTAACGACTTTGCCCGAGTACATGACCGGCTGCTGAACCATGCCGAAATGGACTAAATCGGGCTGCAGCTTCTCGAGTTGGCGTTTAAAGTCGATTTGTTCGTCGAAGCTGAATTCATCATGGGGACATTCGACAGCTATAAAGTGTTCGTTTTTTGTTCGCCATGTGTTTATATCCTTTGGTTTTAGTAAAACCATATAGTCGTTGGTTTGGTCGACGTCTTGTAGATAATTCAGTAGCCGTTCGACGTACCGGCCGGAGCTAGTGCGGAGTTCCCTGGCGTCGATTACTATTTTGCTCATGATTCTTTTCCTTTTAATTTCCAATATTTGCTTCGTAGCTTTCTTAACGCATGCGCATTAGGAGGCAAGTCGTGAGTCATGATACTCCAGATATATTCGTCGCTGACTTTACGGGTCTTTTGAATTCGGCGACGTTCGCCTGTTTTTTTAAAGAGCAGGTATGTGCCGCGTATATCTCCCTTTAGGGCTGTCCAGCCTTGCCCCCGACTTATTGCCCGTAGGAAAAACAGCGTGTGAGCAATAGTAAAACGCCATGCGACTCGCCATAAGTATTTGCTAGGCACGTTCTTAAAGACTACTAACGGCTGATTCTTCATCGTTTGATAAGTAGTGAAGCCTTTAATCTTGCGACTTGTACTGCCTGTATCGTGATAAGCGATTGCTTCAGGTACGTACTTTACTTTCCAACCAGCTAGTTGGGCTCGAAAGCTTATATCGACATCCTCATAGTAGGCAAAGAAGTCTTCATCAAACAGGCCGATTCCTTTCAACATACTAACTCGGTAAAGGCTGGCGCCACCGCTGGAACCAAAAATGTCGGTATCCCCTTTGTATTTATCCAAATCAGTTTCGCCGCGGCCTCGAGGATATGGTAGGCCCCAGACGGTAAACTGATCACCAGTACTGTCCAGATGTTTTTTGTCGATACTCATGAAGCTGCAGGTAGATATACCGACTTTGGCGTCTTCCATCGACGAAACCAAATTCGCTAACCAGTCTCTATCAGCGACTGCATCATTGTTGAACAGAGCTACAAAATCAAAGCCATTTTTAATTGCGTACTGCATACCGACATTAACTCCTCCGGCGAAACCTAAGTTCGTAGATTGAAGCAAGGCTGTTACCTGAGGGTACTTTTTTTTGAGTAAATCTACTGAGCCATCCGTAGAACCGTTCTCGACAACAACTATCTCCGCATTGCATGTCTGCGCAATCAAAGAGTCAAGACAAGTCGCTAAACTATCGAGCCCGTTCCAATTAGGTACGACTATCATTATCTTCTCATCGACGTGGGTCTTCATTTCCTCTATAATACTCTAAAATATGCTACGTTTTATGACGAAACCAAACCGGGCCTTACTAAGCGAATTAGTTCGTACTGATTTCAAACTCCGATACCAAGGCTCGGTATTAGGGTATGCCTGGTCATTGCTAAGGCCATTGCTGCTCTTCGTAATCCTATATACTGTATTTGTAAAGTTTTTAAAGCTTGGTGGTGGAATACCAAACTTCCCCATATATCTTTTATTAGGCATAGTTATATGGAATTTTTTCACAGAAATGACCATCCAAGGCTTAGGGTCGGTTGTAGGCAGGGGAGATCTAATACGCAAAATCAAAATCCCTAGATGGATAATAGTTCTCAGCAGTAGTATTTCGGCCGTTATAAATTTTTCGTTAAATTTGATTGTAGTTGGAGTCTTCATGGTGATAAACCAGATAGAATTGACTCAGACCGTACTTTTACTCCCCTTAATCTTTATTGAAGTGTACTTGTTTTCTTTAGGTGCCACTCTTTTTCTCTCAGCAGCTTTTGTAAAATACAGAGACGTAGGTTATATCTGGGACGTAGTACTACAAGCTGGATTTTATCTAACACCAATACTTTACCCACTTACATTGATCACTAACGAAACTTTTCAAAAATTGATTATGATAAACCCCATGGCTCAAGCCATCCAAGATGCTCGTTATGCTGCCGTAACTGAACTTTCTCCGACTATAAGTTCTGTTTTTGATGGTGGATTGTATCAACTGATACCCTACTCGATAGTGATACTGACTCTTGTAGGTGGTTTATTTTATTTCAGAAAAGAATCAAAATATTTCGCGGAGAACATTTAGTCATGGACGAGCTAGCTATAAAAGTTGATAAGGTCAGTAAGAACTTTAAATTACCTCACGAGAAACAGTCGTCTCTTAAGGGAAAGCTCATCAATTTTGGTAAAACCGGAGGATACGAAACCCAGAAAGCCCTTAGTGAGGTATCGTTTGAAATAAAAAAAGGTGAGTTTTTCGGTATAGTAGGACGGAATGGTTCGGGGAAGAGTACCCTGCTTAAGCTCTTAGCCGGAATTTATACGCCAACCAGTGGCAATATTCACGTGAATGGCAAGTTAACACCATTTATCGAACTGGGTGTTGGCTTTAACCCAGAGCTTACAGGCAGAGAGAATGTTTTTCTGAATGGCGCTCTCCTAGGATTTAATAGACAAGAAATGGCAGAAAAATATCCTGGAATAGTCGAGTTTGCCGAGCTCGAACGTTTCATGGATCAGAAGCTAAAAAATTATTCTTCCGGAATGCAGGTGCGATTAGCGTTTTCAATAGCTATTCGTGCCCAGACAGACATCCTATTGCTTGACGAAGTATTAGCAGTAGGAGATGCTGCCTTCCAAGATAAATGCTATGAATACTTCGAACAACTGAAAGAACAAAAGAAAACAGTTATATTCGTATCGCACTCAATGGATGCAGTTCGAAGATTTTGCACCAATGCTATCTATATGGAAACCGGTAAACTGACCCATAAAGGTACTCCTGCAGAAATCGCTGACGTTTATTTAGAAGAGAATATGGAGCGTTCAATACAAAACGCCGCTAAACAAGAAGAACCCACCTTATCGAGAGCTCATAAATTAGCCGGCAAGATTGACTCGCAATCTAAAGATACTGTAAACATATCTTTCGAATACAAGCTTGAGGAAAAAGACGAAACGTATATCGGGTTCTCTATTATCAAAGACGGTATCTCAATCGCAGAGCTTACAACTTCTCAAGATAAACCTATAAACAAATCTGGAAAAATATCTTATCAAATAGATACTCATGTACTGAATGGTGGAGCTTATCAAATAGGCGCAGGGCTGTATAGGGTAAGAAATAGTCAATTGTTGAGCATGACAAAAAACAAATTACAGTTCATAGTAAAAGGAAACGATAAGACCCGCGGAGGTGCGCTTAAATTAGCAGATAACTGGATAGACCAGTAAATTCAAGGTAAAAGGAATGTAATGAAACGAATCGATGTTACCAAAACATTCTTGCCACCATTAGAAGAATACAATGAGTATCTTAAGGAAATTTGGGAGGGATCCCAGTTGACTAATCAAGGACCCTTGTTGCGTCAGTTTGAGCTTGCCGCTAAGAAACACTTAAACCTTGATGATTTTCAGTTTGTCGGCAACGGGACTGTAGCACTACAGTTGGCGCTCAGTGCACTTGATATAACCGAAGGTGAAGTTATCACTACTCCGTTTTCGTATATCGCAACAACATCGTCAATTATGTGGGAGCGATGTAAGCCAGTTTTTGTAGACATTAAGCCTGACAGCTTTTGCATAGATGCCGACTTAATAGAGGCTGCTATAACTGAAAATACAAAAGCAATCATGCCAGTCCACGTCTTTGGACATCCATGTGATGTTGAAAAGATTGCCGCCATTGCAAAAAAGAATAATTTGAAAGTTATCTACGATGCTGCGCATGCTTTCGGCGTTACATATAAGGGCAAATCGCTCCTCAGCTACGGCGATATAGCGACCTGTAGCTTTCATGCGACTAAACTTTTCCATACTATAGAAGGTGGCTGCGTAGTCTCGAGCACTAAAGTACTGAGTGACCGGGTAGAGTTAATCAAGCACTTCGGTCATAGAGGTGACGATCACATCATGCTCGGCATTAACGGAAAGGCGTCCGAAGTCCAAGCTGCAATGGGTCTCTCAAACCTAAAGTATATTGATTATATTATCGGTGAACGCCGGAAAATCTGCGAAATGTACGACCAGGCTATTGATAAAAGATTCATACGCCCAACAACCGATCAGTATACCCAGCGCAACTACGCATACTATCCAATTGTTTTTGAATCTGAAAAGTCACTACTCAATGCTTTAGAAGCGCTAAGTAAAAAGAATATTTTTCCGCGACGCTACTTTTATCCGAGTATCAACACTGTTGATTATGTAAATGGTGAAAAGTGTCCAGTCTCCGAAGACATAGCTTTGAGGGTGGCGTGTTTGCCACTGTATGTTGGTTTAGAAAAAGAGTCAATTGAAACGATAGCCAACATAATTAATGAGGTTTAGTTGTGGTTAAATACCTGCTACAAAAATTTATATATAGCAGGAAAATTCACGGCGATATAGTAGTTATCGATTCGGTATTGCCTAGCCAAAACCCGATCGGACCTCGAAATTCAGATTTGATAACATTCTCTAAAAAGTTACCTGGTTTCAAGTACTACACCATGTACCCAATGAAGCCTGGTCCTAAAGCTTGGTTTAGCCATGCGTACGGCATGACGAAAGAGCAGTTTGATCAAAACATGCCAATATATTTGAGTATTCATCCAGAACTTATAGGTAAGCTTGAATTATTGCATTCCAAAAAAAAATATAAATTTAAATTAGCCTACACATACTTTCTCTCCGAAACATACACGCTATTACCGTTTTTAGAGAAACACAAAATACCCTTTGTCTTTTTATTAAATCCGGGTGGTGCGTTCGGAATTGATAACGATTCATCGGATGGTATGCTACGCACTATATGTGCCTCACCATACTTCAAAAAGGTGATTGTTAATCAGCGGCTATTTAAGGAGTACTTATTACGTAAAAGTATCTGCGATGAATCAAGCGTCGTCTATGATTTCTCCGGCTCAGCACAATTCACTAAAGACGATGTACGGCCTAAACGATACTACAAGAAATCTAAAAAGAATTTCGACATCTGTTTCGTTGCCGCAAAGTATTCGGAAAAAGGTGTCGATAAGGGTTATGATTTATTTATTGCTGCTGCTAAAAAACTATCCAAAGTTAACCCTAATATGCGCTTCCATGTAGTCGGAGGTTTTGATGAAAACGAAATTAGCGTAAATAGTATCAGTGATCGGATAAAATTTTACGGTTTCTTGCCTGCTAGTACATTGCCTGAATTCTACTCAGGCATGGATATCTTTTTGTCTCCTAACAGACCCTTTAAACTCTATGAAGGTAACTCAGACGGCTTCCCACTATCTGCTGGAGCGATGTACTGTGGAGTTGCTGGGTTTAACGCTGATGAGTTGCATATGAATGTTGAATTTGATGCAGACGAAGTTGTTATCGTTAAGACGCAGGTTAAGGATATCGTGAACAAGGTCCAGCACTACTTCGACAACTTAGATGAATTATACGATCTGTCAAAAAAAGGCCAAAAGAAAGCTCAGTTACTATATGATATAGATAGACATATAGAGGGTCGGGTTAGATTATTCAATGAAATAATAAGGGAGGAAACATGAAAAAAATCGCAATAATGCAGCCGTACTTTCTCCCTTATATTGGCTATTGGCAACTCATTACATCCGTAGATGAATTTATCGTGTACGACAATATTGAATTTACAAAAAAAGGTTGGTTTAACCGAAACCGCATAATTGATGGCGACCACGACCGGTTGTTTACTATACCTATAAAAAAAGACTCTGACTACCTTCCAGTTGTCGAACGCTACTTAAGCGATGACTCTCAAAAAGAGATTACAAGAATACTCAGGGTTATTCAGATGACCTACAAGAAGGCGCCTCAATTCGACAAAGTGTATCCTATAATCGAACTTTGTTTTTTGCATGAAGAGCGAAACTTATTTAACTTTATACATAACTCATTAACGAATGTCTGCAACTACCTTAATATTAGTACGAAAATTACAGTTTCATCAGAGTTACCAATAGACCATTCCCTGAAAGCTGAGGAAAAGGTTATAGCGTTGTGTAAGTCGACTGGCGCAAACATATATATAAATGCAATAGGCGGGTTAGAACTTTACGACAAGACTCGATTCGCGAAAGCAGACTTAGATCTCAAATTTATAAAGACTCGACCAATCGAATATTCTCAGTTCTCTACGGCATTTGTACCGTGGTTATCTATCGTTGACGTCCTCATGTTCAATGACAAGCAATATGTGCAGAAATTGCTACTGGAGTACGACTTATTATGAGCAAAACAATTTTAATTGTTGGTGCAAATTCGGCATTAGCGCGAGAAACTATACCGATTCTGGCCCTGGATAACACGATCGTAACAGCTGGTCGTATAAATTGCGACGTATACTGCAATATTACAGAAGCAGTCGTCGTGCCTAAAGGTATTGATATAGTTATAAACTTTTCAGCAGCATTCGACAGCCTTCACGAAGAGTCGGCAGGAATAATCTATAAGACGAATACGCTTGGACTTTTGAATGTATGTATGGGCGCTAAGGTTGCAAACGTGCCATACGTAATAAATATATCGTCGGCCTTTGCATTACTAAGTCCTAGTTCAACGTTTTACT
>Ga0326733_1000648_pt1 | contig 9978 bp, 7 predicted proteins | sample 14_GP2_308_FD_207946 | JGI IMG/M metagenome (GOLD analysis project Ga0326733, IMG submission 207946) | Glacier ice microbial communities from Ngari, Tibet, China - 14_GP2_30.8 | ecosystem: Environmental > Aquatic > Freshwater > Ice > Glacier | place: China: Ngari, Tibet | collected 2018-07-17 | reverse complement strand
ACGGCGAAGACAAAATCTTTTACACGACCGGTCGTTTGACTTCTGAAATGGTGATGAAGGGAGCGCAGATGGGCATTCCCTTCCTGCTGTCGCGCTCTGGTGCAACGCAAATGGGCCACATGGTGGCAGAGCGGTTGAATATGTCCTTGATCGCGCGTTGCAGTGGAAAGCACTTCCTGCTGCTCAGCGGAGTTGATCGGGTCATTTTTGATGAATTAACGACGGCAGCAGTTTAGTAATTTTTGCTGCTCATGTCTTAAGCAGTGTGTTTGTTTGGGCTGATCGGCATGGATATTGCGCCTTTATTCTTGCGCAATGTCATTCCGGTAAAGGCGAAATCCACTTCTGGATGCAGGCCTGAAACAATATCGGCAATCGCACGTCCCGAGCCGCAGCCCATGGTCCACCCCAGCGAACCATGTCCGGTATTCAAGAACAGATTGCTGAATTTCGTTTTGCCTATGTACGGCACATTGGATGGGGTTAATGGTCGCAAGCCGGCCCAATAGTCCGGGTGTTCATAATCGCAGGCGTCGGGAAATAGTTCTCGCGTGCGGCGTGTAATTGCGGCACAGCGTGTAGCGTTCAATTCTCGGGTGTAGCCATTGAATTCACACGTACCTGCAACGCGCAGTTTGCTTCCCAAACGCGATAGCACCAACTTGTAACCGTCATCGATCAATGACACGGAAGGTGCCAGTTCCGGATTCAAAATCGGATAGGTCGCCGAATATCCTTTGCCCGGATAGATCATCAGATCTATCCCTAGCGGCTTCAAAATGGGTACAGAAAAACTTCCCATCGCCATCACGAACGCATCGGCATGCAAGGTTTGATGAAAGCCTTGCGCATTGATTACTTCTACAGCGTTGATGCGTGCGCTGCTACCACTGCCTTCCGTAATCAGGCGAGTCACAGTGGTGTTGAATTGAAAATGTACGCCGCGTTCCTGCGCTTTACTTGCCAGAGCGGTGGTGAATTTGTAGATGTCGCCGGATTCATCGGTTTCGGTAAAATCAGCGCCCACTATTTGTCCGCGTATCTGTGCCAATGCTGGCTCCAATTTGACGGCTTCTTCGGCGCTCATCGGGGTACGGGGGCAACCGAGCTCGCGCATCACAGCAGCGGATGCCAGCGATTCGTCGAAGTCTTTTTGATTGGTATAAAAATGGAGTATGCCTCGCGTCAGGCAGTCGTAATCCATACCGACTTCGGTACGTACGGCTTGCAAGGTCTGGCGGCTGTACTCAGCGATGGCAACAATCTGGCGGATGTTGTGAACGGTGCGCGTCGGCGTACATTCCCGCAGAAAATTCATGCCCCATTTCCATTGCAGCCATTCAGCGCGGAAGCGATACAGCAAAGGTGCGTCTTCTTTGCCTAGCGATTTGAAAATCGTCATAGGCGCAGTTTTGTTTGCCCACGGCGTGGCATGCGATACCGAAATTTGACAGCCATTTGCGAAGCTGGTTTCTAGCGCGGCGCCGGGTTGGCGATCGATAACGGAGACATCGTGACCAGCCTTGTTCAAGAACCAGGCAGAAGCCGTCCCGATAATGCCCGAACCTAAAACAATGACTTTCATGACGCGATCAATCCCGAAGTATTTCCCGAAGTTTTTTCATATATGTCAGCAGGTGAACGCTGCAGATACCAATGGCCTGCTTTGCGTTCTGCTTGAGGCAGAACAATACTGCGAGCGCTTGGAAATTGCCTATGACGACTGTCAAGAATCACGATAAAGCGTGGGATTCATTTTTAGGACACTCTTTTTTGGACCAAAAAAGATTTTAAATATTAGATCCATTAACTAAAGCTAATGATTGTTATTAAATACTTTAACTATACCTAATCATTTTTAGCGCTTACGATATGCTCGAAGTCTGCAAAAGGGATCGCGGACTGGTTTCCGCAATGACGTGCACATACCCAAGGAGAAGTGCAATGGTCGAACTTGAGCAATGTCCAATAGGCAACGCAGTTGAGTGCCACTTGGCTGCATATAACGCAGCGTTTTACGAACTTGGCCTGAGCTGGCACTGGGATACTGATGTATTCCATGCGCTGCAAAGCTTGCCTTGCGAGCGTGACCGCATCAAAAATTACATGGAAACGTATCAGTCGCACTTGCTGAAAGTATATGACGCTAATTTTCTGATCGACGCGATTCAAACGACCAAGGCCCGTTGCTTTGAAACCTTGACCGAGAACGGCGCGAAAAAAGCAGCGAAGGTGAATTGGGCAGAATTCCAGCGTGCGGAAGTAGGGGTTTAAATCGCATAGCGGGATTTGCTCTTTGTAAGGAAGAGCAATTTACTGCAAGCAGTAAGGTAACAAGGCAAAAAGCCGCTTCAATTGAAGGCGGCTTTTTTGTTTGGGGGTTGAATATACTTGTCGATGAGCTGAAAGCTTTTTGGATGATTGTCAGGATCGTCGTCCAAACATCATCTGCTCCGCCAATAATTTTTTCGCCGGTCTAATTCCATCAACCAAGCCTAATGAAAATCCCAACAAGGCCTGCGAGATTCCACCTGCAGGTGCGCTCGCAAAAATCCTCGCCATGAGGTCGGTTAACTGAATGGTCGCATTGCGATCCGATATCCGACTGGCAGAAAATTCCAGCAGCGCGCAAGGTTCTATTTGCTTTGCCAATAATTTTGCCAAGACGCTGGCGTCGCGCAAACCAAGATTCAAGCCTTGGCCAGCAACAGGATGCAGGGTCTGCGCCGCGTTGCCGATAGCCACAGTTCTTGCCGAAGACGCAGCTTGTGCATTCAAACCTAGCGGGAAGGCATTGCGTTGCGTGGTTGCAGTAAATCGCCCCAGGCGCGTGCCGAAGGCTGTACCTAGTTGCTCTAAAAATGCGGCATCGTTCAAAGCAAGTAACGCTTGTGCGGTATCTGCTTTTACACACCACACCAACGCGTAACCATCTTCTTGCGGTAGCAGTGCCAACGGCCCTCCGTCGGTAAAACGCTCGAACGCGCGATGCGGGATCGTCGCGCTGGTAGTGACATGCGCGACGATAGCGGTTTGACCGTAATCGCGATGCACGGATTTTTTTACTTGTTCTGTAAAGATGCCGCCTTCCGCTTGCACTACGATTTTTGCGGTAATGGCTGCGCGATTGGCAAATGTGAGTGTTACTGCATCATCGCTTTCGATCAGATCAGTCACGCTTGTCGGACGAATCACATTTATACCGATGGTCGATACATGCGCATTCAACGCCGTCACCATCGCGCCATAGCGGGTGACGTAACCAAGCGCCGGCAAATCGTATTCCTCGCATGCTATTAAAGTGCGACCGAAGTGGCCGCGTCGAGAAACGTGAATCTGATGAATCTCTGTCGCCGCAATTGGCCAGGAATTGATCGCTTCAAAAATCTGGCGACTGCCAAAAGACAAGGCGATAGCACGCGGATCGTGCGAGGTTTGCTCGATCGTTTTTGCATCGATTAATGCAATGCGTTCAGGCGTGACACCTTGCTTGACCAGCAATGCAGCAAGTGTTAATCCTACCGGGCCTGCGCCGCAGATAGCAATGTCGAAATCGGTTTGCATATTGCTTAGTCTTGCTTCATTAATGCTTCGATATCAGCGACTGTTTTCGGTGCTGCGGCGCTCAGGATGTGGCACCCGTCAGCGGTGACCAGCGCGTCGTCTTCTATGCGTATGCCGATATTCCAGTATTGCTCGGGAACGTCTTCTGCGGGACGAACATAAATGCCCGGTTCGACCGTCAGCACCATGCCGGCTTGCAAAGTACGCCATGGCTTTTCCGTGCCGCTGGGTGCAGCGTCGCGATATTCGCCGACATCGTGTACGTCCATGCCCAGCCAGTGTCCGGTGCGGTGCATGTAGAACTGACTGTAAGCGCGGCTTTCGATGGCATCGCTTAATGATCCAACTTTGTTCTTGTCTAGCAGGCCGATGTCCAACATGCCTTGTGCCAGTACTTTAACGGCGGCATCGTGGCCATCCATGAAGCGCTTACCTGGGCGCGTTTCTGCTATCGCGGCGTATTGCGATGCGAGCACGATTTCATACAATTCTTTTTGCGGGCCGGAAAATTTCCCATTCACTGGAAAGACGCGCGTGATGTCGGATGCATAGCTGTCGAGTTCGCAGCCCGCATCGATGAGCACCAGATCGCCATCTTTCAATTCGGCATCGCTGGCCCGATAATGTAATACGCAGGCATTTGCGCCGGTGGCGACTATAGAGCCGTAGGCTGGAAACTGCGAACCGTTGTTGCGGAACTCGTGCAAAATTTCTGCTTCCAGATGATATTCCCGCAATCCCGGACGGGCGATGCGCATGGCGCGTCTATGCGCTGCGGCTGCGATATCAGCCGAGCGTTGCATGATGTCGATTTCGCTCGCATCTTTATTCAAGCGCATTTCATCCAGCAGGACTTGCACATCGTAGGCGGCGCTTGGTGGTGTGACGCCAGCGCGTGCTTGCGAACGTACGGTTTGCAACCAACGTTGAACTTGTCCATCAAGCTTGCTGTCGCTGCCAAGCGCGTAAAACAAGCTCTGTGCATTCGCCATCAGTTTGGGCAATTCTGTATCGATTGCTTCAATTGGATAGGCGGCATCGAAGCCGAATGCGTTACACGCGCCTTCAGGTCCGTAACGAAAACCATCCCAGATTTCGCGTTCCAGATTCTTTTCGCGACAAAACAAAATGGATAGATTTTTTTCGCCAGCAATTAAAACGATGACCGCTTCCGGTTCGGTAAAGCCGGACAGGTAATAAAAATAACTGTCGTGGCGATACGGATAATCGGCATCGCGATTGCGCATGACTTCTGGCGCAGTCGGAATCATGGCAATGCCTCCGCCTTTGGCCTGCATTTGAGCGATCAGCGATGCGCGTCTAGCGGCGTAGGTTCTCATTTCATTTTCCTGTCAAAGGGGCGTTCAGTTCAGCCAGTCGTTCTGCCGTGCCGACATCGGTCCAGTCACCACAATACAACTCGCCGCCGACCTGACCGCGCGCTGCATATTCACGCAATAGCGTAGCCAGTTTGGCAGATTCGCCGGCGGAGATCGCATCGAACATAGCAGGGCGATAGACGCCTATGCCGGAAAAGGTTAGGCGCGGTTCACCCTCATTAATAACGGAAAAACTGTTCAGCGCAAAATCGCCTTGTGGATTGTGTGCTGGGTTTTTGACCAGATACAACCAAGCGATGTCGCGCTTATCCAGTGGGTGCGGATGACCCCAAACATCATTATCTTCCAGCACGCCCTTTACCTGTTCAAAATTAAAGTGGGGGCAGTAGGTATCGGCTGCAAGAGCCAGAAAAGGTTCTTCTCCCAGCAGATGTCGCGCTTTCGCAATGCCGCCGGCAGTTTCCAGCGCGCTGCCTTCTGCGGAGTAAACGATATGTGCGCCGAACTGTTTACCGTCGCCTAAGGTCTCCTCGATCAAGTGGCCAAGATGCGCATGATTGATAACGATGTCCTTGATGTCGGCGCGCACCAAATTCAGGATGTGCCAAACAATCAAAGGGCGACCGCGTACTTTCAGTAAAGGCTTGGGACAGGTATCGGTCAACGGGCGCATTCTTTCGCCACGTCCGGCAGCGAAAATCATCGCTTTCATGGTTGTCGCATTCTTGGTTAATTGAATAAATTTCTTGCTTAAGTCGCAGTTCAAAATTGCGACGTATTTGATTGAGATTATTAAAACGTATAGCCGACTTGTGGCGCTTTATCTTCCAGCTCATCCAGCAACCTAACCAGCGGTGCCAGCTCCTTGTAACGATGTGCAGCCTTGCGGGTGTACTCCATCACTAGCGGCAAATCTTTCAGATAAGCGTCCTTGCCATCGCGGTGATACAGGCGGGCAAAAATGCCAAGCACTTTCAAATGGCGTTGCAAGCCCATGTATTCGAAATCGCGATAGAAAGAATCGATGTCAGGATTGACGGGCAGACCGGCGCGTCGGGCGCGTTCCCAATAACGAATTGCCCAATCAAGCACGACTTCTTCATCCCATTGGATGTACGCGTCGCGTAATAGCGATGCCAGATCGTAAGTGATTGGTCCATATACAGCATCCTGAAAATCGAGGATGCCAGGATTGCCATTTTGCAGCACCATCAAATTACGCGAATGGTAATCGCGGTGGACATAAACTTGGGCTTGCGCGAGATTGTTTGCAAGCAGGGCATCGAATACCTTATTCAGCGTCGTGGTCTGCTTCTCCGTCATCGTCAGGCCCAGATGCTTGCCGACATACCATTCCGGAAACAGCATCAATTCGCGTAACAGCAGCTCACGGTCGTATTCGGGCAGGACAGCAGGTGCGCTGTGCATCTGAATTTGCACCAATGCATCAATCGCATCGATATAAAGCTTGTGCGCATTGTCCGGATTTAACAACTGAAGATACGTGGTCGATCCCAGATCCGATAATAATAAAAACCCTAGCTCAACATCCTGTGCCAGAATGCTTGGCACCGAAACGCCGGTGGCTCCAAAAACGTCTGCTACCCTGATGAAAGGGCTTACGTCTTCCTGCGGGGGTGGGGCATCCATGACAATGTAACTGTTGCCATCGGCACTATCAATGCGAAAATAACGCCGAAAACTGGCATCGGAAGAGGCTGGCCTGAGTGATGTTAATTGCAGAGCAGGCGCCTGCAAGCTAGTCAGCCATTTTTGAAGTGCGGTCAGACGTGGGTCGCCGGAGGAATCAGATGCAGTATGTAAAGACATGAGGCGAGCCTAGGAATTCGGTTTGTGAGTAGTGAGTTCCCATATAATAAGGGATTACATTCGAAAAATCGCCAGAGATGGTATTCAAAACTTTATTTTCATGACCTGGCTTTTCTCCCCCCGTTCTTCTCACCGTTTGCTGATCAAAACGACCGCCGTGTTTGCCGCGGTCTGTACGTCGACGTTCGCCTCTGCACAGATACCAGTCAAGCCAGCAAAGGGGAAGTCGACAGAAGCAGCTGAAACGCAAGTCAGCTCCGAGCAGATGACTGGGCGACCGGATCGCGAAATCGTGCTTGAACGCGATGTTGAAATCATTCGCGGCGAAACGACGCTTACCGCAGATCATGCAACCTATTGGATAGAAGAAGACGAAGTTGAAGCCAGTGGCAATGTGAAGTTGAACCGTTTCGGTGACCGCTACACCGGTGACAAGATGCGCTTCAAAATCGATGAAGGCCGGGGTTATGTCTTGAACCCGACCTATCACATGAAGGCCAACAATGCGCAAGGTAAAGCCGATCGCATTGACTTCGAAGCGGAAGACAGGGCTGTCATTACGCAAGGTACCTACAGTACCTGTGAAGGTCCAGATCCGGATTGGTATTTGAAGTCGAACACCATGAACCTAGACAATGGACGGGATATCGGGACTGCGGGTGCTACCTTGATTTATTTCAAGGGCGTACCGATTCTTGGGACGCCGTACATGTCCTTCCCATTGTCTGACGCGCGGAAATCCGGAGTTTTGTTGCCAACCATGGGTACCACAAGCACCGGTGGTTTCGAGGTTGCGGTGCCTTACTATTTCAATATCGCACCGAATCGAGATTTGACACTCACACCGAAATATATCGAGCGTCGCGGCCTGCAGTTGGGTGTGGATGCGCGCTATCTTGATAGTAATTACGTTGGTCAAACCAAGTTTGAGTATCTCGCAAACGATGCAGAAACGCAGACAAGTCGCTATTCGTACGCATCAATACACAATCAGCGCTTCACACCGCAGGCTTCATTTGGCTGGAATCTGAACGGTGCGTCAGACGATAATTACCCTAGCGATTTCTCACGAAATCTGGCGACGAGTACACAGCGTTTGTTGTTGCGCGATTTGTTTTTCAATTACGCGGGTAGTTTCTGGAACGCGACGGCTCGTGCATCCAATTATCAAGTGTTGCAGGATCCGCTGGCGCCAATTCCAATTGCGCAGCCATATGATCGTTTGCCGCAATTTACTTTGCAGGGTGGTCAGCAGGACATTAATGGATTTGACTGGAGCGCGGTCGGTCAAGCGACGCGGTTCTGGCATCCGGATAAAGTACGTGGCGAGCGCTATGTGTTTAACCCTAGCGTTTCTTATCCTATTATTCGACCCGGGTATTTCCTGACACCTAAGGTGTCCCTGAATGCCGCGACTTACAATGTTCAGAATCCGGTGACTGGTATCAATTCCAAGTATGACCGCGTATTGCCTACTTTCTCGTTAGACGGCGGGTTGATATTCGAGCGCGAAACTAATATTTTTGGGGACGCTGCAACGCAAACACTTGAGCCGCGATTGTTTTATGTACGCACGCCTTATAAAAATCAAAGTAACCCGGTATTTGATACTGCTGAAGCCGATTTGAGTTTCCCCCAGTTATTCAGTGAAAATCGTTTTATCGGCAATGACCGTATTAGCGATGCGAACCAGCTGACGTTAGCGATGGTCTCACGTTACATTGAACCTACTGGCGCTGAGCGTTTGCGGGTAGCGCTGGCGCAAAGATTGTATTTTGAAGACCAGCAAGTAACTCTTCCGGGCGTGGCACCCAGTAACGCCAGCAGTTCCGACTGGCTGGCTTCCGGTGTCTTGCGGGTGTCGGATTCCCTGAGCACTGAAGCTAATCTACAGTACAGTGCGACGGAAAAAAATGTCAGCAGAGCCAACGCCGGTGTGAGTTGGAGACCAGAGTCGAAAAAGGTATTGAATCTGACTTATCGCCTCGATGAACCTAACAATCTGCGTCAGGTTGATGTGTCGGGGCAGTGGCCGATTGGCGCTCGTTGGTATGGAGCTGCGCGCCTCAATTATTCTTTGATAGACAGTAAGGTCGCGGAGGGTTTGCTTGGTTTTGAATACAAGGCAGATTGCTGGATATTCCGTATCGTCGGGCAAAGAATTCCAACGGCAACTGGCAAATCGACATCTTCGCTCTTTTTCCAGCTTGAATTAAGCGGCTTGAGCAAAATTGGCTCCGACCCAATGGAAGCATTGCGCACCAGTATTCCTGGTTATCAGGTCATCAATTCGCCTTCTAGCGTCACTTATTAAGTTTGCACGTAAAAATCATGAATATTTTTCCTTCTTTATTTTCCAATCAAACGCCAGTTCGCTATGGCAAAAGCGGATTGATTATGTTGAGTTTGGCTTGCGGCTTGATGACTGCGGCGGTCGCGCAAAACACTGCGCCGGCCAAGGCGCCAGCACCTGCCGCGCAAGCTCGTCTTGCAGATTCGATACTGGTTGTCGTCAACAATGAAGTGATCACGCGTTATGAATTTCTCGAGCGGCTGAAAGCTGTTGAAACGCGTTTGAAAAGCCAAGGTGGGCAAATGCCGCCAGTCCAGCAATTGCAGCGCCAATTGCTGGAGCGCATGATCGTCGAGCGCGCGCAATTACAGCAGGCCAAGGAGTCCGGCATCAAGGTGGATGACGCGTCTCTTGATCGTGCTGTCGCACGTATCGCCGATCAAAACAAATTGTCGATGCCAGAGTTCCGCAAGCGTCTGGAACAGGATGGCATGGTGTACTCACAATTTCGTAACGAGATTCGCAACGAGATGATCTTGCAGCGTTTGCGTGAGCGTGAAGTTGATAACAAGATTCAAGTGTCGGATGCGGAAATAGATGTCTATCTTGGTGCGCAAGAGCGCTCTCCCGCTGCTGCTACACCGCAGGAATACAACATCGGACAAATTTTGATTCGCGTTCCTGAAAACGCTTCTTCACAACAGCTTGCAGAAAGCAAGCGGCGTGCGGAAGAAGTGATTGTCCAATTGAATGCCGGTGGCGACTTTGCCAAGCTGGCTGCTGCATACTCCGATGGGACAGATGGCTTGACGGGCGGCGAATTAGGCTGGCGTACTCAAGACCGGATACCGCAATTGTTTGTCGATGCGGTGGGCAATTTACAGCAAGGACAGGTCGCGCCTTTGGTCAAAAGCGGTAACGGATTTCATATATTGAAATTGCTGGGTAAGC
>Ga0326733_1000647_pt1 | contig 10001 bp, 8 predicted proteins | sample 14_GP2_308_FD_207946 | JGI IMG/M metagenome (GOLD analysis project Ga0326733, IMG submission 207946) | Glacier ice microbial communities from Ngari, Tibet, China - 14_GP2_30.8 | ecosystem: Environmental > Aquatic > Freshwater > Ice > Glacier | place: China: Ngari, Tibet | collected 2018-07-17 | reverse complement strand
TGATCCGTGCATAAGAACGGGGCGTCACGTCGGCCTCCCCTATCGACTACTGAACACCAATGACCATAGCAATCGCGACGGGCGGCCCAACCGACAAGCCGGCCAACTGGCGCTTGGCACGATCGATAGCTTGCGCGACCTGATTGTTGGTGCTGCGTACGGCGTTCGTGGTGCAGCCAGCGGCATATGGCCCATTCAAATCGAAGCAGAGGCCGCTCGCGGTACGATGGATGCGACCCTTGAGCGTTTTCTGACCCGGCCGCTCCGCAAGATTGAGATCGTGGTAAAAAACCATGCGCTGAAGGTCGGGGTCAATGCGCTTTCCTTCGACGACGACGTCACGTGGGCCGGCGAAAGCGTTGGTAGCGCCGGCAGTAAGGGTGACGCCCAAGAAAGCAGCGGCGGCAATGCAAGCAAATTTTCGATTGTCCATTTTGTCCTCCTGTTAAACGAGCGCTATCGCGCAAGAGGCAAGTAATTTATTAATGCGTCGCATGCTTGCGGATTTCGTTGGCTTGCCGTGGAGTTTCCACAAGAGTGCCGGATATCGCCGGTATGCCGTCAACCTTCGACGAATCACGCGCTATGAGGTAGAGCACTTTGGAAACGTGACTTTTGGCGATAGATTGGTGCGATCCATCCCGAAGTCGTGCAATCCAGCGGCGGTCCCGATGCAGCAACCGGTCAATGAAATCGATCCTTACAATCGATGAACGGTGCAGCTGGATGTAACGCGCGTCCAATCGATCCTTGAGCGCGTGAATCGTCGAATGGATCAGGCATTGCCAGTCCTGGATGTAAAGGCGCATGTAATCGCCTTCTGCGACCACCTTGTCTATCATGCCAATCTCGATACGCTTGCGTCCTCCTACGCAAGGGACCCACATGCATTTTTCCGCCGCGGGCCGCCGCTCCATCGTTTTGCCGACGAAGTTCGTTTCTATTCGCGTGACAAATTCAGCAAGTTGAGGTCGGATGCGGTCCATTTGTTTGGTGTAATCCGAGAGTGTCTCAATCTTGCCCTGAACGATCATGTCGAAGGTGCCAGACACTTCCATGGCCACCTCGACAAAGTCGCAATGGCAAATACAATTTTTAAAGCGTTCGAGGCCGTCACCATCGGAGCGATGGTCGAATGCGACGCACACAACAACGTGGAGATCACCCATGACCCAGGCCCCTGCTCAATCCTAGTCCTCCTGCCCCTGCTTCAAATGCGTCAACCCATTTTCGTTGAACAACTATCAAATTATCGATGAACAGATCGGTCATGCGCATTGAGGCATATCTCCCGGCGACCATCCCGGCATAGGTTCGCGTGCGCACTTCGAGCGTCAACAAGCCAAGCCGGAAGAATGCCATGCCAAGCATCATCATCCCAAAGATGTCGAAGAAATAGCGATAGAGATACCACGACTGGGCATGCTTGATCCGTCCTGCGCGGGTGACGAGCGCACTCGCGTAGGAGGCGGTGTTGTCCTTGCGCAGTTCGGCATAAACTGCCGGCGTCGGCCCATCGCGGGATTTCTCCTCCCATTTCTCGATCGTTTTCGTCTGCTCCTCTGTGCGCGCGGCAGGGACGACCTGCTCGGCCACCTGCGCCTCGTCGTGAAGATTGAGCAGTCGTTGCGTATCGATCGCGCTCCAGGCCGCGCCCAGCAGTAGCGCTCCGACCCCGAGCGCAAGCAGGGTCCGCCCGGAAAGATTGCGAAATGCGTACAGGAACAAGGCGGTTATCCCGTAGTAATAAAGGATATCGCCACCCCACATCAGCAGCCAGCTGTTGATGAGGCCGAAGCCGATCAACCACAAATTGCGGCGGAAGAAGATGTCGCCGCCGTCCGTTCGTCCCACCGCTTCAAGCCTGCTCGACAGCAGGATCACGCCAGCCCCGAATAGCATCGAGAAGAGCGCGCGCTGCGTGCCCTCGAAGCCGATATTGATGATCAGCCATGTCCACAAGTTTATGCCGGTGTCACCGCCGGCGATGGTTGGATTATCATAAGCCGGGCCATGGCCCATTCCATTGATATTCATAAGCAGGATGCCGAACAATGCAGCGCCGCGAACGAAGTCCAGTGACTCGATACGCGTCGATATCGATGCAACACCCGTCTCGGTCATTGTTTAGTCCTTCCATAGGCCCGCCAACACCTGTCCGCTCGTTCATGGGCTCAGTCCCGCCTCGGAAAACAGGACCAAGAGACGACGGCTTGCCGATGATTTGCCGATGACGCTGGTCGTGCCGGGGGCGCTCCTCGATCGACCGGCAAGGTGCCAACGCGAATGACGATTTGAGATGAAAGTATGCCCAGCCCCTGCTACGCCTGCACTGCAGGTTTCTGTGCCAGTCATGCAGAACGACCCGGCGCGGAGCTACGGGGTAAAAGCGATGGTCTGTCGATGAAACGCCGATGATTGCCGCGCAGGGGACAGTCGCGTCCGGCCAATCTTTGGCTCTGGCTCGCATCGAAACCTTCAGACTTGGCGCGCTCGAAGTGCGTCCGCCAACGCGCGAGGTTGTCGGCGACGATGACCCAATTCTGCTCGAACCCCGGGTCATGCAGGTTCTGGTGCTCCTAGCCGCTCGCCGTGGACAGGTCGTGTCGCGAGCCGATCTGATCGATGAATGCTGGGCCGGCCGAGCGGTTGGGGACGATGCCATCAACCGCTGCATCCAGGCGATTCGCCGACTTGCCGCGTGCCGTGGTGGCTTTTCGATCCGGACAGTCGCACGCGTGGGCTATCGGCTCGACGAGGAACCGGAGAGCAAAGCGGATCATGGCCCGGACGCTCCCCCGCTCGGCCAGAGCCCGCCGCGGACGACCGGGGTGGCGCAGGCAAGCGAACAACGCCGTTTGACGATCCTGTGCTGCAGCCCGTCGCTGCCGCCCGCTGCCGTCCTCGACTCTGAGGTGAGGTACGACATTTCCGCCCAGTGGCGTCAGATGGTAGCCGAGGTCGCTGCACCATATGGCGCTTTCGTGGATAATCGCGGCGGGGAGCGAATTCTTGCCTGTTTTGGCTACCCCAAGGCTCAGGAAGACGCGGCGGAGAGGGCGGTCCGGGCCGGTCTCGCGATCGTCGATGCCATGGTCTCGCTCAACGCGCGCCTGGACTCACGCTACGGCGCCAGCCTCTCAGTGCGCGTCGGGATACATGCAGATCTCGCCGTGGTCGGGCGCCAGTCTGACGGCAGTGTTGAGCTGTTCGGTGCGGCGCTCGATGGAGCCGAAGAGGTAGAACGCCACGCGCAGGCCGATACGGTAACGGTCACCGACGCAGTTCGGAACAGCGTTCCCGGCCGCTTCGTATTTGAGACCATTAACGCGCCGAACGCCTCTGGTGCGGCTGAGACCGGTTCGCTGCACCTGGTCCGCTCCCCCAGCCTTGCTGGCGAAAGGCGCCCGCGCGGCGAACAGCCGGACTTCGTCGGGCGGGAAGAAGAACTAAGCCTGCTCGTCAGCCGCTGGCGGCGACTCCGCAATGGCGCTGGTCAACTCGTTCTTGTCCACGGCGAACCTGGGATCGGCAAGAGCCGGCTGATCGAGGCCTTCCGCGAGACCATTGCGTCCGAAGCCCATATTTGGATTGAATGTCGGGGTGAACAGCTCTTCACCAACACCCCTCTCCACGCCTCGATCCAGATGCTTTGGCAGGGACTTGGCTGGCGTGGCGACGAAAGTTTCGAGAAGCGCTCGGAAGCGCTGGAACGGGCAGTCGAACGGAGCGGCATGAAGCTGAACGAGGCAGTCCCGTTGCTCACCTCGATGCTCGGGCTGCCGCTGCCTGACCATTATGCCCCGCTGCTACTGGCGCCCGAGCAATTGCGCCGCCGGCTGCTCGCGACCCTCGCGGAATGGCTGTTCAGTGGGACTCGTCTTCAACCGCTAGTGCTGGTGATTGAAGACCTCCATTGGCTCGATCCCTCCTCGCTGGAACTGCTTCATACGCTAGCCGAGCAGGGCGCTGGCCTATCCTTGATGCTGCTCTGCACCGCGCGGCCCGAATTTTATTCCACCTGGCCGGCGCGCTCGCACCATATTCAGCTCGCCCTCGGCGGCCTTCTTCCCGCAGAAGTCCGGACCTTGGTAAACGGGCTTGCGGCAGGGGTCTTCCTCGACGGGGAAGCGGTTGAGGCGATCGTCGAGCGCGCCGACGGTATTCCTCTGTTCGCGGAAGCGCTTACCAAGCTGGTTCAGGATGGCGCCGCCGCGTTCGAAATCCCGGCGACATTGATGGACTCGCTCGCCGCTCGGCTCGACCGCCTCGGCCGGGCGCGGGAAGTGGCCCAGATCGGCGCTGTGATCGGCCGCTCCTTCTCCTGGGAGTTGCTTCGGCAGCTTTGCCCGGGCGGGGACGAGGAGCTTCAAGCCGCCCTGCAGAGGCTGGTGGAGGCAGGCGTCATCCACGCTCACGGGTCCGCTGTAGATCCTTGCTACCGCTTCCGGCACGCGCTGGTCCGCGAAGCCGCCTACGGTCTTCTGCTCTCTTCCCAGCGACGCGAATGGCACCGTCGCGTGGCTGAGGCGATCACGGCCAAGCCGATCGTGCCCAGACCGGAAGAGCTGGCGCACCACTGGACCGAGGCAGGATGTGCCGACCAGGCCATCTCCTCTTGGGCGAGGGCAGGCGCAAACGCCTATCAACGTCACGCTTTCGCTGAAGCCGTCGCCGCCTACCGCAACGCGCTTTCCATCCTGAAGACGTTTCCCGAAACACCGGAACGCGATGCACTCGAACTGGAATATTCAACTGCTTATTTTCTTGCACTGGTGCCCGTCGTCGGTGCCCAAGCCCCGGAGGTCGACGGGCTTGCCGCCCGCAATCACGAACTTGCACAGCGCAGCGGCGACATCGGCCGGCTGGTCACCGCCCGGACCTACGCTTTCCTGGCGGCCACTTTCCGAAGCGAATGGATGCAGGCGACCCAGCTGGCGGAGCAGGTCATGGACCTTTCCCGAAGCGGGGCGGCGGTCGTAGCGCCGGACACTCTCTCCTACGCGCGCGCCATGGGCCATTACTGCCACTTCACCGCGGCATTCTATTGTGGTGAGCTGCCCCAGGCAGAGGCTCATTTCATTGAGTGGGAAGCAATCAACCTGGTTCGCCGGTACGAGGAGCACGCCGTCATTTCCATGACTTATGGCAATGGAGCGATCCTCGCATGGCACCTTGGCGACGAAGAGGAAGCGGAGCGGCGGATGGCCTGCGCTCACGCGCACGCCAATGTTCTCGACAGCCCGTTCGATCAATGCTCGTGCTTAATGATCGACGCACTACTGAACATCTTTCGGAAGGAAGTCGAAGCCGTCGAGCGGCTCGCTGGGGAGTCCGTCGCAATCTCCCGCCAGTGGAATTTTGTACAGGTCGAAGGCTGGGCCGGCGCCGCCTTGGGCTGGGCCCGGGCGCAGCTTGGTTCGCCGGCGGACGGCGTGGCGATGATCCGCTCCAACCTGCTGGCGCTCGCACGAAGCGACACGCGCGTGTCGCTGCCGTGGTTCCTCACCATGCTTGGCGAGGCGCAGGCGCTGCACGGTGACACGGAAGGGGCGTTCGAAAGCCTTGCCGAAGCGCTCGGCATCTGTCCGCCGGAGCGGCTATATCGTCCCTACACCCTGACCTGTCTCGGCGAGGTGTCGGCAAGGCTGGAGAAGTGGGATCAGGCCGAGGCGGCTTTCCGTGAGGCGATCGCGACTGCTGAACTGATGGGAGCGAACGCCTGCAAGCAGCGGGCAATTGCCCTCCTCGCGAGCCTGCGAGACTCCCGCCACATGGGAGCAGCACCAATCGCCTAGCCCGCCAATATTCGCCGTCATTGCCACATCAAGCGCAGCGTCATCGGCAAATCATCGGCAAGCCGTCGCTTCTTGGTCCTTTTTTCCGAGGCAGGACCAAGCCCATGAGTTTACGGCATGGACACGGCGACCCTGCCTAGACTCATCACGCCAGTCGACAGTGTGCAAATGCTGGTGGACGCCTGGGCCTTGATGACCGGGCGCTACCGCGGTTGCTGCTTGATCCGGGATGACGGGGTGACCACGGTCTTCGCCAATCGCGCTCTATCCTTCTTCAATCTTTCCATACTCGACCTGCCCCTCATCGGCACGGACGACTTTCACGATGCGCTTGCAGTTGCGCGATCACGTGCAAGTGCAAGCGCTCATCCGTCTTTTCTCGCGCTCTGTGGAGAATGGGCGCCTGACGGCTGGGAAGACGTGGCTGCCGACGCCGGCTGGCTCCGAAGCTTGTCGATGTGGGGCATGGCGACCGACCGGTTGCTTCCAACCCGACGCCCAGAACCCGCGCTGGAATTTCGTCTTGTCTGCGAGCAAGTCACGGCGCTGGACGTCGGCCTGGTCAATGCGTTTGCCTATGACATGCCGCCCCAGGCCTTCGACTGCCTCGGGGAGATGGAACTGTGGGAGGGCGGTGCCTTCGGCATCGTCGGGTATGACGAAGACCGGCCGGTCACGAGCGCTTCGGCCTTTGTCCTGCCGAACGCCATCTACGTCGCAATGGTCGCCTCGGCGCCCGGCCTCCATGGCCGAGGCTATGGCGAGGCAGCAATGCGGCGCGCGATTGCCGAAGCCGAGCAGGCCGCGGGGCGCAGGCGCATTTGGCTCCACGCGACCGAGGCCAGTTTCCCGCTCTACCGATCGATGGGATTTCAGTGTGGACCAGCCCTCGTGCTGTTCCATCTGCCGGCCGGATGAGGAGGACGAGCCTGCCTGCAACGGGTCACTTGTGCACGAACGGGAGCGAGGCATCCTGCCTCTTACCGAAACTAGGGAGAATGCAATGAAGAAGCGGTTGATGGTTGCGGCGTTGGCCGTGCGATTGGGGGTGTCTGCTCCGAGCGCGGATCGTGGGCGTGTTGTCACATCGCGACGCGATCGTCGCTCAAACAGGGAAATGAAAATGAAAACCGGATTATTGGCATTTGGCCTGGGCGTCGCGCTGTCCGCGCCCGCCTTTGCTCAACTTAAGCCCTACCAAGACTATACGGTGAGCGACGCCGTATCAAACGTAACGACCGTTAAAGTTAAGGAGAACATGGTCGAAGATTATCTACAGGGTATTCGCACTTCATGGGTTTCCAGCAGCGAGGCGGAGAAGCGGCTTGGCCATATTAAAGATTACAAGGTCTACGTAAGCGACCTAGCAAACAGCGGTGAGTTCAATGTCATACTGGTGACCACGTTTGCGAGAACCAGCGACCTTGCACCCAATAAGGCGCGCTACGAGGCATTCATGCGCGCATGGGGAACTCAAAACGAGGCCGCAAATCGCACGACCACCACGACCGTTTATCCCAATCTACGCCACATCACAGGCGAATATTTGATGCGCGAAGTAACGTTTATGCCTGCCAGAAGGTAGATGACCTTGGGGCGGAGGCTCTTGTCTCCGCCCTACATTCTGATTGCCAACCCTTATTTTCAGTCGCGCCGCTCGGACGCGAATTAACTTTGCGTCGATGTCCGGAGCAGGTCGAAAGCAGACATTGACCAAAGGGAGCAAGTGAGTAACCTCTGGGTGTGGCGACCCGCACCTATCCCCTGGCGCTCGTAGCGGCCATCATGGTTACAGGGTGCGCTCATGGGCGTCAGTCCAGTTGCCCCGCTTCGCGCCAGGCAAGTGGCGAGATCGAGCAGACCGTCGATGCTTTCTTTGAAGCACTTCAGAAGGAAGATAAGGCGGCGTTCAAGCGCCTGACGACCACGTCCTTCTACACATTCGATGGTGGTGAACGCTTCCCTGGGACCGAACTCGTGGAAGTGGTTCGGGACGCTCACGCTCGAGGTGTGCAACTCAAGTGGTCGATAGGCCCTCTCGACACGAAGCTGCGCTGCGACGTGGCATGGTCCGCTTGGGAGAACGTTGGCAGCGCCGGAATTCCACCTGACGTCAAACCTGTCCGCTGGCTAGAGTCCGCCGTGCTGGTTCATCAGGATGGGAGCTGGAAGATCGACTTTTTTCATTCGCATCGTGCGGCCGAGAAATAAGCACGGCAAGTTTTGCTGATTTCCGTTATGGGTCGAAAGCGGACCTTAGCGTCGCGGGTGAACGAACGTCCGCTTACGGGTACCGGCCTGAACCCTGGGAAGGACTGGGATGGGCGCATAACCGCCGCTCGGCCAATGTCCGCAATTGGCCGACAGCGGACTGTCTGCTTTCCTTGCGAAACTATCATGAAGCGGCCGTTGCTGTGGGTGTCACAACTGTTCGGTCAACCGCCAGTGACAAATTCGCTGAACGTCAGGTTCCAGCTTGATCATTGATCAATGCCGCCGCTCTTCAAGATGGGGTCTTCGTCGCGGCCCCGGCGTAATGCGCGGCTGCGCAAAATGCCTAGACCGATCAGAGCGACGAGAGCGAGCAGGCAAAGCCAGCCGAACGCGTCGCCAAGGTGACGCTGGATTGTCGGCCGGGCGGACAGCCTTACCGGCGCCAGAAGTGTTTCCTGCCCAACGACGAAGCTGTTAGCAGAGGCCGTGATCGTGCCGGTGGGGGCGATAACGGCGGACAATCCGTTGGTCGTGGGCCGCACGATGGGCAGCCCCGTCTCCATGGCCCGGAAGGCGGCCATTTCTGCATGTAGCGGAGTAATTTCGGCCCAGTCATTGGAGGGTATGACCAGCAGCTCCGCACCTGCGCGCGCCGCCGCCCGGGCCGGCCCCGTGAAATCCGCGTCGAAACAGATGAGCGCGGCTATGCGCCCATAACGGGTATCGAACAGCATGGGGCTGCCATCGCCAGGGACGACCGGTTCGCCGGGAACCGGGTAGGCCTTAAGATAGGGCGCGCTACGTCGGCCGTCGGGAGCAAAGATGATTACCTTGTTCTCGATCAGGCCCGATTGAGTTTCAGGAAGCGCGGCAAGACCGGCGATCAGATAGACGTCGTTTTCCATCGCGAACCGAGAGATCCGCTCTAGGAATTTCGGTTCGACGCTCTTCTGATAGACGGCGCCCGCCTCCGGCCAAGCAATAATCCGGGCGCCTCGTCCGACCAAAGTGGCGGAACGGGCAAAGAGCGGCTTGGCAAATTGCGTGTCTAGACGAGTGCCGCGGCATGCCCAATCACCCTGTTCGCAGTCTCTAAAATCGGGCTTGTCGACACGGCCTCCGATCAGTCCCGCCATGACTGCATCGGGCGCATTCCTCCACTGAATGCCCGCGAGTATCCCGTTCCCAAGCACGATCGTAATGGTCACGGAGAAGGCGACTGCGGACCTTAGCCGCCGGGGCGAGCGGAAGCCGCCTTCGATCCACTGGTTGACGATGGCGGCGAACCAGGCCGGCAGGAACGCGACGCCCCATAAACCCAAGATTGAAGACAGGCGCGACAGCCAAAGGAATTCATACTGGATGTATGCGTCATTGCCCCAGGTCCCGAACGGCGCTCCCAGGCTCCCGATAAGGAGAGCAGCCACAGTCGCAGTGGGATAAACGAGCGTCGCTGCAATGCTTGTGAGGTTGCTGTCAGACTAACGCGCACTTTTCTCCGATTGGCGGATGTGTGGCTTTGAGGTGCTGGTTTTAGCCACGACCATCTGCCACTCGGCCAATGCGGCCGAGCGGCGTTGTTTGTAGGTCTGGCGATCGATGAGATGACGTTCCTGATTGAAGTGGTTGTGGACCTGGGCGTGGACCGAGCTGAACTGCATCGCTCGTTCCCGTCTTCGAAACGGGAGGTGCGAGTTCTCCACCCGATTGTTGGCCCAGCGTCCGACCTCCTGTTTATTGGCATTGCCCAGTTCGGTCATGGCTGCGGAATAGGATCGAAGGCCGTCGGTGACGATCTCCTCCGGGCGGCCGTGTCGCTTCATCGCCTTCTTCATGAAGGCAAGTGCGGCTGCCTTGTCTCGTGTCTTCGTAACAAAGCTCTCGAGGATCTCGCCCTCGTGATCCACTGCCCGCCACAGATAATGCATCTCGCCGTTGATCTTTACGTACTGTTCCCCGTGAGCACCTATGGCCCAGATTTGAGGTTGT
>Ga0326733_1000646_pt1 | contig 10002 bp, 4 predicted proteins | sample 14_GP2_308_FD_207946 | JGI IMG/M metagenome (GOLD analysis project Ga0326733, IMG submission 207946) | Glacier ice microbial communities from Ngari, Tibet, China - 14_GP2_30.8 | ecosystem: Environmental > Aquatic > Freshwater > Ice > Glacier | place: China: Ngari, Tibet | collected 2018-07-17 | reverse complement strand
GGTCGCCAGCGCCTAAAGCGTGTCCGTTCGTGCACACCGGATTAGCGCCCGGGATGGTCGCAGTTGGCGGTTCTGCGGTGACTACCGGAGTCGGCCGCCAACCGGCGGGGGTGATTTGAACGTTGAGGAGGTCCCAGCCGCAGGATTTGCCGTCGACCTCGCCCTCACAAGAAATCTCGGCGACTGAGCGCTCTGTCTCGCAACTCGGACAGTACCGAACCAAGTCCGTCATTACCTCGCCTCCGTTGTCTGTGCCTGATGGCCAGCAGCCAGCAGAAGCTGGTGCAGGCGCTTCATATCGCCCCGACGAGGGATGCCTGCCAGCCAAACTACTCCTTCGCGGTCGAACATGACGTCCAGCTTCCTCTCATGGTCCAAAGCAGGCCTGTCAAAGGAGCGAAAGGCTTGGCTTCCCTTTGCCGTCAAGCAATGCAGACGTTGGTTATCGCTGCCACGGAGTACTTTCGTTTGTGGCGCTTCCAGCAGGAAGGGGTCAGTTATCAGGGCATCCACCAGTCCCGACTTAATGGCAGCACAGTCTTGAAGTTCTTCAAACGCGTAACCGCTGTACACCAGAATATCGGCGGCCGATGCACGCCTGAGCGCTTCGAGCAGCTCTTTCAGTGCCGCAGGCTGGTCGAATGGCTCGCCGCCGGTAATGGTGATTCCATCTGCCTGGTCGAGCCAGGGGCGGATGCCGATAACCAGTGCACCAACTTCGACGTCCGGCTTCTTCGAGCCCCAGGTGTCCGCAGAAATGCATCCGGGACAACGGATGGAACATCCCTGGAACCAGATACCCAGCCTGCGGCCGGGGCCCAAAGTGGTCACCGGGTAGTGAACTCGGGATAGCGCGACCTTCATTGAACCGCAGGAGTCAAAGCGAGCTCCCCCTCTGCCAAACGGGACACGAGGTAGAAATCACCGGGCTTTGCGTCGACATCAAAAAGAGCCCTGGCCAACGGGTTGAGGAAATGCGCCTCCAACTGATTACGAATGCCGCGGCCACCATTGGACAGGTCGGCCAGGCAAAGACTCTGCAAGCTAGCCAGCGCATCTCCGCTTAGGGTGACCTGCAGCTGCTGGGACTTCAAGTCGCCCAGCGTGTTGGCCACCATCTGGTCAAAAATCTGCCGCGCAATGTCGTCCCGGATGAAGTCAAAGACGATGATGTTCTCGCCTATCCGGTTGAGAATCTCGGGGCGATTCAGGACGAATTTGAAATGCCGTTCAATTTCGTCCTCCACTTTCTGCTTTACCGTCTGATAGGTCTCTCCGGGCGCAACGTTCACGATACGGTCGCTGGTGTCAGTGAGCTTGTAGATTCCAAGGTTTGAGGTGAAGACAATCAAGGCCTCAGAAAAGTAGACCCGGTCGCCGCGCCCGGAAGTCAAGACACCGTCGTCCAAGATTTGCAAGAACTTGTCCAGCACCCGGGGATGCGCCTTTTCTATTTCGTCGAAAAGGACAACGCTAAAGGGCTTCTCACGTATCGCGTTGGTTAGCTCTCCGCCGGCGTCGTAGCCGATGTATCCAGGCGGGGCGCCGATGAGGCGCTGGTCGGCATGCTCTGCGCTGAACTCCGACATGTCAAAGCGGATGTAGGCACTCTCATCGCCAAACAGAAGGCTGGTGATGGTCTTTGCGAGCTCGGTCTTACCGACACCGGTTGGCCCGGCAAGGAAGGCCACCCCTCGTGGCCGTCCCCCGCGCCTGCTTCCACCCACGCCGGTCATCGCTCTCTTGACGATGTCCAACATGTGGACCACAGCCTCGGGTTGACCTTTGACGCGTTGGCGGATGAATGTCTCCGCGTTCTTGACCTTTTCCTTGTTGATGCGAAGCCAAGGGTCCTCTGTAACTCCGACCTTGTACCGTCGAACGGCGTCCGCAACTTTGTCTATGGGCACCCCTTCGACTCGTGCAAGTACGGTGATGGCATTCAAGTCCAGGAGCAACATCCCTTCCGTGCTGTCGACAAACTCGTCCTGCGCCTTCTGCAAGGCTTCCGGGCCGGCCAATGAGACTCCATGAAGTGGCTTGAGCAGTGCAGGAGCCAACGCGCGACGGACACGATTGTCCGGAAGAGGAACTGGAATGTGTCTGACGCGAGGGTTTCCCACCAGGAACCAGTCCGGCAGGTCCCCCTCCTTGTCAACGACCCAAACGATGGTGTTAAAGAACGGCCGACGCTCAGAGCCAACCGGGCGACTTCTGGCTCGGTGAGAGAGCATCAAGGCCTGTGTGAACAGCTGGTGTTCCAGCGCAGATGGGTCGGCCGGCCGAGTAAGTAGCCGTGCCGCGAAGTCAACAACGAGCGCCACCGGCTCACCCTTGCGGTCCACCAGGCGCTCCATCGCCGACATGAGGATTTCCGGCCCCGTGCGTGCGCGCCCCTCTTCCGGCGCTAGGCCAAGCTCTCCAAGCAGGCCCGGCCCAGCGCCACCAGGCGTTCCGGGCGGCTGCAACCGGCTGAAACCCGCCAGGGGAGCGTAGTAGAGGGTCTCCGCATATCCAGCGTTCTTTAAAGCCAACGCCAACGTGTCGGGCAGCGGCTGCGCGGTAAGCATTTCAGCACTGAGTTCGACCGCCTGAAGGTCGCGCACATTGCCAGACAGAACAAACTGACTTTTCAGGGGCAGGAAGCGCTCGAAATCGCGCTGCCACCGTGGTACTTCAAAGCCTTGTTCCAACTTCTGCTCCTTTTCGTTCTGTGCTCAGGATACACGCAGCGGCTCTCAGTTGCTATTCAACCCGTGCGCCCGGCTCCCCAGCTTCGCCTTGTGCCGGCGCTCGTAGTCGATGACCTCTTTGGCCGTTGAAGCCAAAGGCAGCGTTTGAAGCACGGCAAACTGCAGGTCTTGGGCAAGGCCTCCTGTGCCATGCAGTCCCTAGTCGGATTGCTACTTGTCGATACCCCTCGGCGAAGCTCTAGAGCCGGTCTGCTATGGAAGTGTCGGCATGACCTCGTGCGCCGTTCCAGTTGTGGCAAACACAATGAGCCCCCTTTGCGCGCCAGTCATCTCCAGATATGCGCGAACCTGGCCCTTGTAGTGAACCAGGGCATCGGCTGTAGGTTCGACATCGCTCTTCCAGTCGATTACGACTTCGGGAGTACCGTCTTCATTGAACGCTATTGCGTCTGCAACACCTACTCTGACCTGCTCTTTGTCGTCCAAAGCGTCAGCCGAAAACACATTGAACTCGGGAACGAGGCGAGACCTCAGCGCGGCGACAGGAGCGAGCGTCAGCGCCCGGCACGTTGTCGATGCGAGTTCTATGGGGGATAGGCCCTTAGATGGGTCTTCGGAGACGCCGACCCCCACCATCGCCGCGAGCTCTGCTGCCCGAGCTGCGAGTGAAGCAGGCTGGTCTGAGATTTCGCCTGTCAAGACTTCTTCCAATAGCTTATGGAGAACGATGCCCCGATGTCGGCCACCTTGAACCGCTTGTGCAGGTAGCCCACCGTCGTGTGAAGTCCCATCCAACGAGGAAATGATGATTGCGGCAGCTTCCTGCTGCAGCAATGGCTTTGTCATGTCTTCGTCCCTGCTAGGAGCGGCCCAGACGATTTCCATTTTCAGCGCGGCTATCGCGGCGGCCTCCGCTTCGAATACGTCCCGCGGTTGCTGATTGATGGCTTCATCTTCAAAATTGGCAAGTACGGGTACTTCCTCCGGCAGCTCGAATGCGGGTAATGCGGGAAGGCCAAGGTCCACCAAGGCCAGCCATGAGCTATTTCCAGCTGGGACATCAGACCGCGGAACAATCATCAACTCGCGGGCGCGTGTCGCCGCCACGTACCAAAGACGCACGCGCTCGCGCTCAAGCTCGCTCTTTTCAGCCGCCATCACACCTTCATGACCGGTGGAGGCCACGCCAAAGATTGGGCAGTACAGGGTATTCGTGTTCCGAACGACTACGTCTTTGTCAGCAGCCTTCACGAGCGTCATCCCGTTGATGGGGATGACCACTGGCCACTCCAAGCCTTTCGCCGCATGCATCGAGTACAGCGCGACGGACTCCTCTTGGGCGTCAGGACGCCCCTCAACGGCGCGGGTTTCGTCCTCCCACGCAGCCGTCATCGCATCAGAAAAAGCGGCCAGGCCGCGAACGTCGTAGGCGCGACTGAGATTTAGGTAGAGGTCAACGTTTGCCAAGGCCCGTTCAGCCTGGCGACCGCACCGGAGCAGGAGCGTCGGGCGCATGCGAAGAGCGTCTACAGCTTGGGCCAGCAGGTTGTGAGGCGTAGTGCTGCGCGCACTGCGCCGTAGAGTCTGAAGCGTACGCAGAACGTCTTGCGCGACTGGGTGAAGGACCCGTTCAACGTCCAGCCCCAAACTCAGTGCCGGCAGTCGCGACGTTTCGGCATGCCTCTGCGCCCAGACAATGTCCGCCAGCTCTTCGTCGGGTACGCCAACAACGGGGCCGCGCAGTAGGGCGCCTAAGGCCAGAGTGTCGCGACTATCTGCCAGCACCCGAGTGATGGCGACCAAGTCCTGAATTTCCTGGCGCCGGAACAGGCCCTTGCCGGCCTGAGTCGCGACAGCGATGCCCCTATCTTCGAGAGCTTGCTCATACCTCCACAGGTCCGCGCCCGTCGGCGCAAGAAGGGCTATATCACCTGCCCTGCACAGCCGCCGCTGCCCAGAGGTGGGGTCGGAGATGTATTCGTTGCCAATTAGGTAGGCGCATAGCTGCGCAACCCCATCCGCCTCGGCGTCACGTTGCTCCGTCGCGCTCGCTTTTCCATTCTCGTTGGCTACGGCAATATCCAGTGCGCTGACGCACGGTCTGCCATCCCGAGGGGGGTGGAACGCGTCCAGTGCGGTAAAGCCAGGCTGCCCGGCGCCCGCCAAGGGGCCAGAGAACCGGCTATTCACGTATTCCAGTATGGGTGCACAGGAACGGAAGTTCACCGAGATGGACAGAACGCTCGTCGGGTCCTGCGCCTGAAAAGCTCCTCGCGCCCAGACATACGCGTTCACGTCCGCGCCCCTGAACCTGTAGATAGCCTGCTTGGGGTCGCCTACAAGAAAAAGCGCGCCGGGACTGATTCGAAACTGGCGCCAGTCAGAGTCAACTTCACCGGCGGGAGGCACGCCGCACAATCTCCAGAAGATTTCGGTCTGAATCGGGTCGGTGTCCTGGAACTCGTCGACTAGAACGTGCTGATACTTGTGGGCCAGAGCGTGCCGCACCGAAGGGTGCGCACGTAGCATGTTCCGCGCTGCGCGTAGCAGGTCGTCGAAGTCAAGAAGCGCGGAGGACCGCTTGTAATCCTGAAGGCGCTGGACTGCCGGCTGAAGGAGTGGCATCAAGTCGTGCAGAACTTGGCAGGCGCCAGCTTCCAAAAGTGCGTCCCAGGCGCTGCAGCAACCTTGGTGATAGGTCTCGGCCTGGGTGTAGAGTCCGTCACCTTCAACCTTCGAGCGTCCCGCTTCCTTCGCAGCGTCAGCCCATTTGCCCTTCTTCTTGAAGACCTTAAACGTTCCTGTTCCGGTACAGAGACCGCGGTCTGCCTCGGACGTCACCAAGCGTACAAGGCCTGCTGGCGTAGCGGTGTCGTGCTGGCCAAGAGCCTGTGCCATCGTCGCGAAGCTCGCAGCGCAAGCGACCGTCTCCTGTTCCACCACAGGGGACGTTGCAAGGAAGTTTGAGTAAGTCGATGCGGCGGACAGGAAGCCTGAAAGACAGTTCGCCAGCTGGGGCGGCGTAGGCGGATTCAGGTCCTCGTTTTCGCGCTGGCGGCGCAGGATTGTGTCAATCAGCGTTACGGCACGCCCCGGGTCTGCCAGTGCGAGCTCGGCCAACAGGCCGCCGGTATCTCCGCCCAGTTCTTCGCGCAGCCACTCCTGGACGATGTCGATAAAGGCGAGCTTGGCCTGGTCCGGGTCCATCACGGAAGCCCCAGGGTCCACGTTCGCCTCCACAGGGTACGGCGCAATGAGCCGCTGGCAAAAACCGTGGATGGTGGAGCAAGTGATGTCGTCTATGTTGGACTGGGCATCCTGGAGATGGGTGAGCTGCGCTGCTGACAGCCCGTCGGGAAGAACAAGGCGCAATTCCTCGGGGATATCCCCACGCTGCAGGTGCACGGCAAACTCGCGAACCCGAAAGAGAAGCTCACTGGCTGCGAGCTCGGTGAAGGTGACTGCCGCGATTGTCTTTGGCGCAATCCCCTGCACGAGCATCATGACAATGCGGCCGGCGAGTACTGCTGTCTTGCCAGAGCCCGCGCCGGCTTCAACGAGCAGCGTTCGGTCATGGGCAACGAGCGCAGTGCGTCGGGCTTCGGTATCTACAAGCGCTTGCGTTGCCATCACTGAGCCTCCCACACATCTGTTGCTACGCCGAGTCTCTGGTGGACTGCGGGCATCTTCCGCCCGCAGTAGCTGCTCGCGGCATTCGCCGGAAGGGCGAATGCTAAGTCGTCGTAGTCGTCGCCGGATGCGATGCCTGGAACTGCTCCACCGGAGGCGAGGTTGTTTCGTGCGAAAGTCAGGTACTGCTGCAAAAGCGCCAGCGCTTCGTCTGGATTTTCGAGTCTTAGCTCCTGTTGCTCTCGCAGGTACAGGAGCGCGGCAGAAATACTCACGTTGTTTTCAAGAAGTGCTCTTACTGCGAAGGCATAGAGGCAGCGTTGCAGTTCCTTGCCTTTGTTCAGCACAATCCCGTCCTTGGGAAGCTTGCCCGTCTTGTAGTCGTACACGGAGGCGGATTGACTGTCATCCGAAACGTCCAACCGGTCTATGTAGCCATTGATGTGAAAGCCGGTTCCCGGAATCTCCACAGGCGATGCTGGGTCCCAAGGAGTTTTTGCTGTGCGCTTAGGCTGGGCGCCGCCGAAGGGAATCTCGCTGTATGAGCGCCAGCCTGCGGGGTTAGTCTGTGTCGCCCCCAGTGCGAATTGGGAAAGGTGTTCGACTTCTGCCAATGTTCTCTGCCATAAGAGTCGAGGAGGGACAGGCTGCACTGCCATCCAGGTGTCAGACACTTCGTTGACGGCCGTGTGTACCGCTGTGGCGGCGTCTACCGGGTCGCCACTTTCCTGAGAGCTGACCATGGTCTGAAGCGCGACGTCCAAGACCTCGTGGACCAGATTGCCGAAAGCCAGGGCATCTAGGACCAGTGGCTCTTCCGTGACTTGCGGGGCTTTCAGGTTCAACCCGTACCGCCAGAGAAAACCAAGAGGATTTCGCAGTAACAGTGCGAGCGAGCTTGCCGACTGCAGGCGCTGCAAAGTGGCGATGGCAACAGGGTGGTCCGGCCGCAGAAGTCCGTCGCTGGCGGTCAGGTCGGGGCTCAACCAGTTTCGCCAGCACCGGTTGGCCATGGCTGCTTGGGCCTGGTCGCGGTACTCCTTGGGCCGGGCTGAGAGCCGGTCGGTCTCGCTGTACGCATGTTGGGCGAGTCGATGGCGGCGGAGATACGCAGCGTCGGGCAAGCCTTGCAGCAAGCCGCTGCGGCCGAGGAGTCGGCCATCGCTGTCGCGGCGCGAGTAGGAGAGAACAACTTCGCGCTCAGTTGTGGCAAGAATTGTCTGGAAATCCCTTCGGTCAGCCTCCGCAGCCGGGAGAGGGTCGAGCTGCTCTCTTGGAACAATGTGGTCCGACAGCAGCCGGTCCTCTGTGAGGCGGCGTGGCCAACGTGAAGAATTTAATCCGAGAAGTCGGACATGGCGCCGGGGGGACGCTGCGACGTAGCTCGCGGGCATCCAGGCGACGCTGGCACATGCTTCCAGCGCATCGTCTTCGCGCATGGAGCCCAAAGTCAGCTCCAGGGAAGCCGCCGGGCCTGCCGCCAGCGCTTTGCGCCAGATTGTGAGTGCACGGCCTCGAAGCAGCGCATCGCCTGCGGCAGCTGCCGTTTCGACGCCCTGGAGGAGCAAGGCGACGACCGCTCGCAGCTCTGGTGTGTGGTCGACAGCATCAGGCCAGCTTGGTCCAGACAAGGCCGCAAGAAGCTTTTCCCATGACTGCGTCGACGTAAGCGGCGCATTGATGGGAAGGACCTTGGTCCAGCCGGCAGGCAGTTCGGAAAACGGCCCCGGTGCGCTTGAGAGTAGTGAAGCCAAGCGGCGGAGCTTACGTTGCGAAAGACCTCTCAGGAGAATGTCTGCCAAGGCGGCAGCAGTCTGGCCATCGCGACTCGCTGAAATTTTCGTTCCGTGGGCGAAATGAAGGTCGAGATTTGCATCCGAGCGCAGCGCGAGGAAGTGGTCGTCGAACTCGCCAGGCGACACCGACGCGATTGCAATTTCGGAGGGCTCGGCACCTCCCGTCGCGACCAACTGTCTTGCCCAGCGCAGCGCTTCAATCACTTCATGGAGCGCGGTGGACGCGCTCACCGTATGCACATGAGGATTGCAACCGTCTGCCTTCACGACTTCAACTGCGGTGCCGTCCAGCCAAGCCGGGACCGAGCGCGGTCCTGCCACCCACCGCACTTTCGTGACCGAAGCAAGTTCGGCGAACAGCGGTCTCCAGCATGGCTCAAGTTCGGTTATCCCAAGCACCTCGATAGGGCCGAAAACTGCCGGAGCGTGCTCAATCCGCTGCAGTGCCGCCTGCACAAGCTCGACCGGCCGCTTCATGCCGGCCGGCATTGCCTGCAGAACTGCTTCCTCCAGCGTGGCGAGCGCGAGCAGACGGGGGTGGCCCTGCGCATCCTGAAGGTTGATTTGCGCTGTCCAGACCTTGCGCAGGGTGTCAACGCAAGCATCCACCATACCCGGCAGAAACTTAATGGAGTCGAGCTCCCCGAGTTCGCAAGCCGGCAAAGCTGTTTGGATGCCTTTGCGCATTTCTTCGTCGGTGATGGGGTTGTGAAAACCGCCGGCCAGACGGCAAGTCAGTTGTTCCACAGTCAGCACCTGCAAGCCGTGTTCGCGATTCCTCGCAGCGGCGAGCCTGAGCTCGCGGGCCTGCAGCCTGCCAAAGACAATCGCCGTGTGCCGCACCGAAGCATTCATCGCCGTACCTCGCTAGAGAGACTCTTGAGCCGGGGAAGCCCCGGCGGCCTGACATAATCAAAACGATTATGCATGAAAATCGAAAAGATTGACAATAAAACCATTTTGACTACCATATATCCAATGAATGCTGCCGCTGTTGACAATTCAGGCTTGCTTGTGAAGCTGCCGAAGCCCCAGCTCGACCGACTGTCGTACATAGACTTCCGACTCTTTTTTTTGGGGGAGTTGAGGCGTTCGGATGTCGTCGAGCGATTTCAGTCGGGCCCGGCGGGGGCAACGCGGGATATTGCGATGTACAAGCAAATTGCCCCCTTGAACATTGAGTTCGACGGAGCGGCTAAGGTCTACCGGCCGACGTCGCGGTTTAGTCCCTTGTTCAGCCATATGCCGGAGCGAGTGCTGACGGCCCTGTCGCAGGGCTTCGGCGAAGTGTCGACGGACGGAGCGGGCTCACTTGTGCGGTGCGAATTTCCATCGCTGCTCAATAGCCCTCGGATTAAGATTCTTGCGTCTGTATCGCGTGCCATACATCGACGCAAGGTGCTGAAGGTCGGTTACGTCTCGAACACGAGTGGAGCCAGTCAGCGCGAATTGGTGCCGCTCGGGCTTGTGAACACAGGTGTGCGCTGGCACGTCAGGGCGTTCGACCGAAAATCCAAGGAGTTCCGAGACTTCGTGCTGACGCGCCTGACCAGCGCGACAGTGCTTGAGGATGGCTCTGTGGGGCTCGGCGAAACGGCGGAATACGATGTGCAATGGAGCCGAATCATCGAATTAGAGATGGTTCCGCATCCCGCGCAACAAAGGCCCGAGGTTGCAAAGTTGGACTATCAGATGCCCGATGGCGTGTTGCGCGTCAGCGTGCGCGCGGCGAACGTTGGCTACATGTTGAGATTGTGGAGCGTGGACTGCTCGCCAGACCACAAGCTCGAAGGTCCAGAGTACACCCTGTGGCTGCGCGACCCTTTGGTGCTGTACGGCGCTGACAGCGCTCACCTCGCTCCTGGGTACGAGCCGCCACAGCG
>Ga0326733_1000645_pt1 | contig 10002 bp, 7 predicted proteins | sample 14_GP2_308_FD_207946 | JGI IMG/M metagenome (GOLD analysis project Ga0326733, IMG submission 207946) | Glacier ice microbial communities from Ngari, Tibet, China - 14_GP2_30.8 | ecosystem: Environmental > Aquatic > Freshwater > Ice > Glacier | place: China: Ngari, Tibet | collected 2018-07-17 | reverse complement strand
TACATTGAATTGAATTTATTGGTAAATTTGTTATCCTAAAAACAACTTAGAAAAAGTCAATCTTTCTTCGTAAAATACAAAAAATGATTAATTCTCAACTACTTGCCAAATTTGCCACTGAATTGGAGGGAGAACTCCATTTTGATACTGTCATGCGTACTTTGTATGCAACGGATGCCTCCGCTTACCGTGAAATGCCAACAGCGGTGGCAATCCCTAAAACAATTTCGGATATTAAGAAATTAATCCATTTTGCTCGTGAAAATGAGTCGTCAATAATCCCGAGAACGGCTGGGACTTCATTGGCGGGACAGGTTGTGGGAAATGGAATTGTAGTAGATGTTTCTAAGAATTTTACGAAGATTCTTGAAGTTAATAAAGAAGAACATTGGGTGCGGGTTCAGCCTGGGGTTGTACGTGATGTGTTGAACATGGAGTTAAAGAAATATGGTTTGTTTTTTGGTCCCGAAACATCAACTGCTAACCGTGCCATGATTGGAGGAATGGTTGGAAATAATTCTTGCGGCTCAAATTCTGTAATTTATGGTTCTACTCGGGAACATTTATTGGAAGTGAGGGCAATATTATCGGATGGTTCAGAAGTTGAGTTTAAAAGTTCAAGAATTACAGAGCTAAAGGAGTTGTTGGACACCGCTGAACGCAAAAATGGAACTGCCACCCTATCAGAAAAAATATACCGAGAAACTAATAAAATTTTAGCTGATTCTTTTAATCAAACAGAAATAAGAAAGGAATTTCCAAAACCTACTATCGAAAGACGAAATACGGGTTATGCTTTGGATATGCTTCTGAATTGTGAACCTTACACGCAAGGCGGAAAACCTTTTAATTTGTGTGAATTAATTGCAGGGTCAGAAGGAACATTATGTTTTTTAACGGAAATAAAACTTCATGTCAACGACCTCCCTCCTACTGAAATTGGCTTGGTTTGTGGGCATTTCAATACCGTTGATGAAGCCTTGCGAGCAAATTTAATTGGATTGAAATATAAACCCTCGGCTTCGGAATTGATGGATCATTATATTTTGGAATGTACCAAAGCCAATAAAGAACACAATCAAAACCGTTTTTTTGTGCAAGGTGACCCAGGGGCAATCTTAGTAGTTGAATTGCGGGGAGATACACACCAAGAAATAGCAAAAAAAGCTACTAGCATGGAAGCTGAAATGCGAGCGGCTGGCTTGGGTTATCATTTTCCTGTAGTTTATGGGGCTGATACAAAAAGAGTTTGGGATTTACGTAAAGCTGGTTTAGGATTACTCTCTAACCTTCCAGGTGATGCGAAAGCCGTTGCCGTAATTGAAGATACTGCGGTGGATGTCAATGACTTACCTGATTTTATCCGTGATTTTAACGAGATTTTAGATAAAAATAACCTGTATTGCGTACACTATGCCCATGCTGGTTCAGGCGAAATTCATTTACGCCCGATTATTAACCTGAAAACGGTTGAGGGAAATAAGCAATTCCGTTTGATTGCGGAGGAGATTGCAACGTTGGTAAAAAAATATAAAGGTTCGCTTTCGGGAGAACATGGCGATGGGCGTTTACGGGGGGAATTTATTAAGCAAATGGTGGGCGAGCATAATTATCAATTGATGAAAGATGTGAAGCGTATTTGGGATCCGTACAACGTCTTTAATCCAAATAAAGTGGTTGATACGCCTCCGATGGACACTTTCCTACGGTACACGCCTGGACAAAAAACACCCGAATTTGAGACGACTTTCCGTTTTACTGACCAAAACATTTTGCAACATGCCGAACAATGCAACGGTTCGGGTGATTGTCGGAAAACGCACCTTTCGGGCGGAACGATGTGTCCTTCGTATATGGCAACTCGGAATGAGAAGGAAAGCACACGTGCAAGAGCAAATATTTTGAGAGAGTTTTTAACTCATTCTGAAAAAGATAACCGTTTTAATCATGAGGAAATTAAAGAGGTAATGGATTTGTGTTTGGCTTGTAAAGGTTGTAAATCTGACTGTCCTTCAAATGTTGATGTAGCAAAATTGAAAATGGAATTTTTACATCAATACTACAAAGAAAATGGCGTGCCGATTCGGAGCCGTTTGGTTGGGAATTTTGCTAATATTTCAAAGGTAGTTTCATATATTCCGTGGGCGTACAATTTTGTTTATAATACTCCATTTTTACGTAGAATTGCAAATACTGTTGTTGGTTTTCATCCAGACAGGACGATGCCTTTGTTGGCGAAGAGGACGTTTATGAAAAGCTATGAAAAACGAGCAATGAGCAATGAAAAGAACTCAGGAGATGACAAAATTTATACCTCATACCTCACACCTCATACCTTGAAAAAAGTCCATCTTTTCGTTGATGAATTCACCAATTACAATGATGTTGAAATTGGTATGAAGGCAGTGAAATTATTGAATCGTTTGGGATATGAAGTTATCATTCCAAAGCACGTGGAATCGGGTCGTCCTCAGCTATCGAAAGGACTTTTGGACGATGCTAAACGCCTTGCCAATCAGAATGTTAGCCTGTTAAAAGATGTAATTACAGACCAAATTCCATTAATTGGAATCGAGCCTTCTGCCATCCTAACTTTCAGAGATGAATATCCTGATTTAGTGAATGAAAACTTATTGGACGATGCTCGAAAACTCTCAAAAAATGTGTTTATGATTGAGGAGTTCTTATCGAATGAAATTGAAGCAAAACGTATCTCAAAAAGTGCTTTTACTACTGAAAAAAGATTGATAAAATTACATGGTCATTGTCAGCAAAAATCATTATCAAGCATGGTTCCTGCGAAACGAACATTGTCATTACCAGAGAATTATGAGGTACAATTGATTCCTTCGGGATGTTGCGGAATGGCGGGTTCCTTTGGCTATGAAAAGGAACATTTTGAATTATCCAATCAGATCGGCGAATTGGTACTTTTTCCCATGATTCGTCAACAAAGTGAAGACGTAATCATTGCGGCTTCTGGAACAAGTTGTCGTCACCAAATTCATGATGGAACAGGACGAAAAGCAAAGCACGCTGTGGAAATTTTGTATGAGGCTTTGGTATAGTTCACCGTAACAAAGTGAAAATTAGAACATATTTATAAAAAAGGCTTGCAAAATTAGATTTGTGAGTCTTTTTGCATTAATCAATCTTCTCTTGTTTACCTCTCCTACCCTTTCCACTCACGATTGACCTAACATCTTCGGTGGTTTCTACGATGGTATTCATCAACGAAGGAACTAAACCTTTTGACATTCGCTTCTTTTCAAATTGAAGTCTTTCATGATCAGGTTCACCTAAAACATAAGCATAAGGTTTTAAGTCGGGAACTGCATCAAAAACAACTTTCAAAATAGCAATTGTGGGCAATGACAAAGCCATTCCAGCTAACCCCCAAAGAGAAGAACCTAACAGTAAAGCAATGATAGCAACCAAGCCATTGATGCTCACTTTTGAGCCTACGATTTGTGGCGTAATAAAATTCCCTTCCAAGAATTGTACAAAAATGAAGACTCCTGCGACACCGACTGCATACATCGGAGAATCCTTGGTGATTAGGGCAATAATGATGGGTAAAATCGAACCAATTAAGATACCTACGAATGGAATTACCAACAGAGCGGCAGCTAAAAATCCAAAAAATACGGCGTAATCAATACCCAAAACCAATAATCCAATTGTATTAAGTGTTCCTACAATTAATGTTACTGTTACTAATCCCGTTAAATAACTGTGAACAACTTCGTATATTTTTGTTAGTACGGCATCCACTCTTTTTCTACTTGTATTCTTAAAAACTTTATAAAAAAACATTTTGAAAAAGTCTCTGTAATAAAGGAAAAAAAACATATAAATTGGTATCAAAGACAGATTCCCTAAAACGCTACCAGTAGCAGAAAGTGCAGTTGTAAAAAAAGTACCTCCCGAACTCAACATTCCCGTTCCGTACTTTTTTAGTTGTATAATTTGTGCTTGTTTTGCAACGTGAAGTGTGTTCTCTCCCCAACGCTGAATTTGATTAAACCAATCTAATATTCTTTTTTCTAATTGTGGAATCATTTCCCCAAAATTAGCAATTTGTGTAGAGGCTAACCAAATGACTCCTACGGCAACGGCAGTAAATAAAATGAGTGTTATCGTCACTGCCCAGACTCTTCCTAAACCCTTGTTTTCCAACCAATTAGCTAATGGGAAAATGGACATTGATAGAATCATTGCAATCAAAACGGGGACAAGAACAGTCTGCAAAACTACCAGCCAGTAAACTAAAATGGTGACAGAAATGAGTGCCAAGGCAAGTTTTGCTACAAAAGGTAATTTATAGTCCATAAATAAGTAAATGTATTTAGCTCAGAAAGTGAATAAATTACGATAAAATGACACAAAAATACTGATAAATTTCTACCTGAATAATTATACCAACTATAAGACTATTATCAATTCCAACGTCCCAAAGGATGGGAAATTGTGCCATTTAAACTAATTAAAGAAATGGTTTGAGATGATAAATCTCCAATTAATAATAAATCTGTATCTTGTTGATAACCAAGCTCTTTCGTTTGATTTTTTATCTTTTCAATCAATATGTTTGGTACATTTGCACTTAAATTTAAACATGGGCAAGGCTTTTCTTTTTTAAATTTATTGAGCTCAATCAGAAGTTCTTTTGTGTCGTTAGCTTTATCTTCTTTTCCCAAACTAATCAATTTATTCATCCAAGCATTATATTGGTAACGATAGGGTTCAAATTCAAAAATTAAATCAGGATATTTTCTCAACATCTCAGCCCCGTTTTTGAATAATTGGATATGTCCAGGGTCTAAGAATCCTACGAAATTTCCTCCCCAAGTCATGCCGTATTGTGCGGTCAAATTGTTTAAAGGACGATAATAAGATAAATTATTCGATATTTTATTACTCCTCATTACGACAAAGTCAGCGGCAAAACCAAAATTGTGCATAGAAATTGGTGAGGCTGATTTATTACTACTTAAATATTTTTGTTGATTTGCCATTGAACGCAAATCCGAAATAATTCTGACCGAACCGTTTAAATCTTTCATTACTTGATGAATTGAATCACGTTTTGAAAGGAAATTTGTTCGTTCTTCCGATAACAATTTCTCCCAGCGGTTATACAAATATCGTGGTTGAGATGCCAACGCCCATAAATATTCTTGTTCTTGCCAAGATAGTGAAATTGACTCGTTTGGCAGTTGAATACTCGGAAAAATCAAGGCTTGCGGACGGTCTTGATTTTGTGCAACAACTCCTCCAATTTTCAGATTTCCTTGTGAATCAGCAATTACTACAAAAACCTTTTGTGGCGAAAGGTTTTGTTTCAATAAAGTATCTCTCAGATAGAAACTTTGGGCAACCTCTCTAATACTTAATTCACTGACTTTCAATGTAGTATCACAGGAATAATCTTGCCAATTAGGATCTTTACTTAGGAATTTGCCCGTTTTTTCAATAAGATTACAAGCAAACAATGTAAGGCAAGTAAGGGTTATTTTGGCAAAATGTTTCAATAGTAAATTTGTTAAAAACATCAATTTATTGTGGCGACCGTCGCTCGGTTATAAAATTTAAGAATCGGGAATAATATTGGATTTGCCTGCAAACTTTCTAAAAGTTAACACTGGTAAACATTATTTTCTAAACTTCTCTCGCTGTGCTGAATATAGTCCCAGGATAACGAGCAATGTTCCTACGCAAGTATAAAAAGTTATGGGTTCTTTCAGTAAAAATGCTGCGTAAACAAATCCAAAAATTGGGCATAAAAATAACCACAATGAAGCTTTAATTGGGTCTTTTTTGAGTAAATAGAGCCATAATTGAACGGCACCAATAGAAACAGGAATCACTAACCAAAAAACTGAACCCCAAAATCTTAAATCATAAGTATTATTTGTCCAATCGGTAAAGAATAACGTCATTGGGATTAATAAAATTCCACCCAAAAGTACCTGCCAACCGTTGATTACCAATGAAGGTAAATTCCATTTTTGAGAAGAATAATAAACCGTTCCGACAGAATAAGAAATCATAGAAATGGACAATATAATTAAGCCTTCGACGTCGGCAAAACTATTTTTTAGTAACGGATAAGTGGCAATTCCAACGCCCGTAATACCCAAGATTAAGCCTAAAAACTCCATCTTTTTTATTGAACGATTTAACCCAAAAGCTGATAAAATACTGATTATTAGGGGATTAGTAGCCGTGGCTAAACTTCCTATGCCAGCAGACACGTGTTTAATAGCAATTACGAAAAAACCTAAATAAATGGTAACATTCAAGACTCCATAAATTGCTAGTTGCTTCCATTCAGCTCCTTTTGGTAGACGGTTTTTTTGAAATAAATAGGCATATCCCAACATCAAAAAACCCGCAATAAAGAAACGAAAATTGCCAATTACCAGAGGTTGAGCCGATTGAATTCCAATTTTTGTAGCCGATGAAGCCGATGCCCAAAGCATAGCGAAAAGTATTCCAATCAGTAGATTTTTTATCATAATTTCTCAGCAACTTCAAGGTCTAACATGACAAGACCGTGTTCTAATTTTTGAAAAATACTGGCTGGAAATTGTTCAGTAATTTCACCATTGAGTGCCTTGCTTATTACATCAGCTTTACGGATCCCGTTGGCAATTAAAATTGGTAACTTTGCTTCTTGTAAATGAGCTAAACCAAGTGTTACCCCCTGCGTTAGAATTGTATCTTTCGTAAAATATTTTTGCCCAACCGATTTTGTAGTCTCCTCCAAATCAGATACATGAGCATAAGTATCAAAGGGTGTATTGGGTTCGTTTAAGGCAATATGTCCGTTCATACCCACGCCAACAAGCATAACATCCAAACCTCCTTTTAAAGCAATAAACTCATTGATTTTTCGACATTCTGATGCTAAATCTTCGGCTTTTGCATCGAAATATTTAATGCGTTCCGGGGGAATATTTAAGGGAATTAACAAATTTTGATAAATGCCGTATTTACAAGAACCTTCATCATTTTCATTCATACCAACCCATTCGTCAAGCCCAACGAAAGTGCATTTTTCAAACAATTTTCTATCTACTTGGGCTAAAAATTTACACACGCCCAAAGGTGTGTCCCCCGAGGCAATGCAGATTAAAGCCTCTGGTTTTCGTGTTAAAACATCAATAATAAGATTGGCGGTTGCTGCTGAAAGGGCTTCATAATCTAAGGAAGTATGTATGGTCATAATTGTATTACTTGATTTGACGTAAAAAAACCACGAGCATAAACTCGTGGTACAATATTAGGAATCAAATAGGTCTTTTACTACAACTTCGGAAATTTCATTTTATAATCTACATCAACTCTTCCTTTTGTGATTTTTGCGAGTTTATTTTTCAACATTCTCTTTTTTACAGGATTGAGGTGGTCAGTGAAAAGGATGCCATCAATGTGGTCGTATTCATGTTGAATAATCCTTGCAGCAAGTCCTTCGTGCTCTTCGGTGTGTTCTTTCCAATCAACATCAAAATACCTAATTGTCACATACTCAGGACGGTAGATGTCTTCTCGCACATCTGGAATTGATAAACAACCTTCTTCAAACCCCCAATCATCTCCGTCCTCCTCCAAAATTTCAGCGTTGATAAATACCTTTTTAAAGTCAATTAATGAAGGGTCAATCTCCCGCTCTTTCATATCTTCGCCTTCATTAAAAGGACGACCATCAACGACAAACATTCTTACATTTAGTCCAATTTGGGGTGCTGCCAAACCTACGCCTTTGGCATTATACATAGTCTCGAACATATCTTCCGAGAGTTTTTTTACATCGTAAGACTTATCAATATCAACGGTAACTTTTCTTAAAACGGGGTCTCCGTAGGCAACTATTGGGTAAATCATTGTTTAGTTATTAGTGATTAGTTATCAGTTGAGTTCTACACAAGACCATCTTCAAATAACCAATCTTTCATGCAAAATTAATGAAAAAAATTGAAAATCTGGGCTAAAAACCAGTAACTAATAACCCATCACAAATCATTTAACTATTGCCTGCCGAACTCTCACTAATTTCTCCAAAAGCATTTCCAATTGGTCAAGAGGCAACATATTTGCTCCATCCGACTTGGCAATTGAAGGATTTGGGTGAGTTTCGATAAACAAACCTTCCGCCCCAACGGCAATGGCAGCTTTGGCAATTGTCTCAATCATTTTTGGATTTCCACCCGTTACACCCGAGCTTTGGTTAGGGCGTTGTAACGAGTGCGTGCAGTCCATCACAACAGGCACACCATGAGCTTGCATTTCGGAAATATTTCTGTAATCAACCACTAAATCTCCGTAGCCAAAAGAATTTCCTCGGTCGGTCAGAAAAACCGTAGCATTCGGGTTTTCATGCAACACTTTTTCTACGGCAAATTTCATCGAAACGCCCGACATAAATTGTCCTTTTTTGATATTAACAGCCTTACCCGTTTGAGCCGCCGCCGCCAATAAATCCGTCTGACGGCACAAAAAAGCTGGAATTTGTAAAACATCAACGTATTTGGCTGCCATTGCAGCTTCCTGCGATTCGTGAATATCCGTCACCGTTGGGAGATCGTAATGGTCACCAACTTCCTTCAATATTTCCAAAGCAGTAATGTCTCCGATACCCGTAAAAGAATCTAATTTAGTACGATTAGCCTTGCGATATGAGCCTTTGAAAATGAAAGGAATTCCGAACTGGTCGGTTATTCCTTTAATTTTCTCCGCAATTTCGAAAGCCAAATCACGGTTTTCAATCGCACAACTTCCTGCCATAAGGAAAAAACTATTTTTGTCTGTGTTTTTTAGTTTTGGGATGTTCATTGTTTTGGGGATTAGGTGTTTGAGTTAGAAATTAGGGCTTGGCAGGTGAGGGTTTAAATCTTCAATGCTAACACCTAAAACCTATCTCCTAAAACCTCTTTCTATATAAAATTAACCTCTGTACTCAAAGAAATTCCAAATTTCTCCAAAACAGAGGCCTGTATTTTTGCTGACAATGCTTTAATTTGTTCGCCCTTTCCTCCGCCATAATTGACTAAAACTAAGGCCTGGCGAGTGTGAACCCCTATTTGTTCATCTCTAAACCCTTTCCAACCTGCCTGTTCGATGAGCCAACCTGCGGGAACTTTAACGGTTTTTTCGTTAATGGGATAACTTGGCATATTCTCAAATTTTTTCTTCAAATCATCATATTTTCCCTTCGGAATTTCTGGATTTTTGAAGAAACTTCCTGAATTACCGATTTTGGCTGGGTCGGGCAATTTGCTTTTTCTGATACTGATAACGGCATCATAAACGGCTTTTATACTCAGCGATTTCACGTTCATGTCTTCCAAAGTTTTCTGAATATCCCCGTAAGCAACTTTGTAAACGGGAACTTTATTCAATTGAAAAGTTACCGAAGTAATCACATATTTTCCTTTGAATTGATGCTTAAAAATACTTTCACGATAACCAAAATGGCAATCATCTAATTTGAAGGTTTCGATTTCTAAGGATTCAAGATTTAGAGCTTGTAATTCCTCAAAAATATCTTTTATTTCTACGCCATACGCTCCAATATTTTGCATGGGGGAAGCTCCAACCGTTCCTGGAATAAGCGAGAGATTTTCCATACCAGCGTATTGATTTTCAACGCAGTATACCACTAAATCGTGCCAAATTTCGCCCGCACCAGCTTTTACATGTATGTGAGCATCATTTTCAAAAACTTTATTAATGCCTTTCAGGTTAATTTTTATGACCAATCCATCATAGTCTGTTGTAAGCAAAATATTACTCCCACCACCCAAAAATAATTTATCAATCAACTGATAATCAGGATTTTGAAGTATGGATTTAAGTTCTTCAATGGATTTGATTTCAACGAAAAAACGAGCCGTAGCTTCTATTCCGAAGGTGTTGTATGGTTTTAGGGAAACGTTTTCTTGTATCTGCATTTGTAATAAATAAAGCCTCAACAAAGTTACAATTAGCAAAGGGTAT
>Ga0326733_1000644_pt1 | contig 10004 bp, 11 predicted proteins | sample 14_GP2_308_FD_207946 | JGI IMG/M metagenome (GOLD analysis project Ga0326733, IMG submission 207946) | Glacier ice microbial communities from Ngari, Tibet, China - 14_GP2_30.8 | ecosystem: Environmental > Aquatic > Freshwater > Ice > Glacier | place: China: Ngari, Tibet | collected 2018-07-17 | reverse complement strand
CTATCTTCCTGGTCTTTGGCTCGGGAAGCTGGAATTGGCGATCGCTCCTGACGGATCCTCCGCTCGTAAACAGTCAGAGTGAGGCCGCGGTTTCGACGTATCCCGAAGCCCCGTAAGACTTGGAATAAACATCGGTGCATCGTCATATCGTGTGCGGAACCAAAGCATAGCTTGTGGTGTTCAATTCGACGTAGGCGAGAACCCTTTTCGCCCAAGCGTTGCTCGCAACGTTAGCGCTTAGAGGTGTCAGCATGCTGGTCCAGCATCGTTCGTCGCAATATTCCCATGCTGCTTCCGGCCGGCCGTCAAATCCGCTGATTAATCGACTCAAAACCTTTGTAACACTTGGCGATGAAGAGATCGACGCAATCGAGGCGATGTGCAGCAACCGACGCGTTGTTCGCGCCAATGAGATCCTGGTGAGTGAAGGCTGTCGACCGGATCGTGTATGCCTCGTCCTGAGTGGCGTTGCATTCCGCTACCGTTTCCTTTCCAACGGCCGGCGCCAGATATTCGGATATCTTTTACCTGGCGATCTTTGTGACACACAGTTTGTGATCCTCAACGAGTCCGACCACAACGTCGGACTGCTTTGTGATAGCGAAGTGGCGGTCATTTCCTTGCCCGTCCTGATGCGCACGATGGTGGCATTTCCCAAAATCGAGCGCGCTTTGTTGATGATGTCCTTGGTCGATGCAGCGATGCTTCGCGAGTGGTTGCTCAACGTCGGACAGCGCGATGCATTTCAGAAACTGGCTCACTTCTTTTGTGAATTGAGCGCGCGTTATCATGCGTTGGGGCTTTACGAAGAAGATAAGGGTATCAACATTCCGCTGACCCAGATCGAGCTTGCCGATACGATGGGTCTGACCGTGGTGCACGTAAACCGAATGCTCCAGCGCTTTCGGCATGAGGGACTGCTCAATTGGAGCCGGCGTCACGTGAATATTCTCAATTATCCGCAGCTCGAATATCTCGCCGGATTTGATGCCAGCTATTTGCGGCTTCAGCAAAAATGTGTCGAACCACGGCTTTGCGCTTACGGCTGAAGGCTATTTATCCGTACAGGCGGATGCGACTTGAGCACGTGAAATGCGGCCGAACGCCTGTACCCAACAAATCCGTCAGAGTTTCAGCGAACTTGCGTCGATGTTTGCGTTGCGGCGGAACTTGATCTCGGTAATCAGGCGGGTGCCGTTGTGGTGGCCAAGCTGGATGAAAACGTCGACTATCGCACGAACATAATCGACGAGTTCAGCGCGCCCCAACTCGGTTCCGGCCAGCATCGACATCATCGCCAATTGCTCGATGGCGCCATCGGGCGAATTGGCGTGAACAGTCGTGATCGAGCCGGGATGCCCCGTTCCAACCGCGCGCAGCCAACTGATCGCCTCGGCCCCGCGAACTTCGCCCATGATGATCCGGTCTGGTCGAAGCCGCAGCGCTGCTTCAAGCAAGTCCGCGGGGGTCACCGATGCCTCGCCAAGCTTGCCGCGGACCGCAACCAGCCCAACCGCATTTTGATGGTGAAGCTGGATCTCGGGCGTGTCTTCGATGAGCACGAACCGCTCATTCGTTGGCGCCTCTTTGAGCAAGGCATTAAGGAACGTTGTCTTGCCCGTGCCGGTGCCGCCCGCAATGACGATCGTCTTGTTAGTTTTGACCGCAGTCGCGAGGAATTCGTAGGTCATTCCCTGGTCGAGCAACGTTGCCAGATGCGCGTCGGTTGCCTCGCGCGACAGCGCGGCCTCGCCAACGCGTGCAAACGCCCCCGCCGCGAGATAGTCGGACAAGCGCAGATCGGGCATGTTGTGACGACGAATGGCGACGATCAGATTTCCGCGAGTCGCCGGCGGGGCGCAGATCTGCACCCGTGAGCCATCAGGCAAGGTCGCCGCGAGCAGCGGATGCTCGCGGTTGATGCCTTGGTCCGATGCGGCAGCGATCTGCCGTGCCAGACGCCATAAGGCTGCATCGTCAAGCCCGGGCTGGTCGTGGCGCTCGATGCCCGACGACGTCTCGAGCCACACCTCTCCGGGTCGATTTATGTAGAGATCGGTGACGTCGCTGCGATCGAGGTAAACCGCGAGCGGCGCGAGAAAGGCATCGAGATAGACTCGCTGCGAAACGTTCATCGCGCCGGACCGACCCGTGTGAAATCAAGATCGCGGGCGACGAATACCCGGACCATGGCGCCCTGGCGCGTCGTGATCGTCGGGGGAATGTCGGCATTTTGGTTGGCTTGAGAGGCGAGCGAGGATGCCTGACCGGCGCTGTTGACAAGGATGGTCGATCCCCCCGAACGCGACGCCGCAAGCGCGCTGATCCCGCCGCTGAGTACGGTAGTCAGGATAGCGCCGCCAAAGCGTTGCACGAAATGGCGATTGACCTTGCCACCGATACCACCGCGACCAAGATCGTCGGTAGCGGGCGACGCCAGCTCTATCGAGACACCGTCAGGACGGATCATCCGGGTCCACATCACAAACAAGCGCGACGCGCCTTGGGCGACTCCCGACTTATATTGTCCGATCAGCCGACTGCCTGCGGGAATGAGGATCGTTGAGCCGTCGAAGCTGTACATGTCGCGCTGGGTCAGCGCGCGGGCAAAGCCGGGCTGGTCCGAGTTGAGCGCGGTTTCCATCACCGCCCCGAGCACCGCGCCTTGTGGAACGAGCCGGTCCAGTCCGGTCATTCGTCTTGCGCGCACGACTTCGGTCTCCCCACCGCCGACACGCGCCGCGAACCGCTCGGTATCGGACAGGTTGCGGTCGGCGGCCGGGTTCGCCACCGGACTCGTGCCCTGAGCGTTTGCGCCACCTGTTTCGGACGTTTCGGCGGGCGGCACCGGGATGGGAGGCAAGGGCACATAGGGTGCCTCCTGGCCGCTGTCGCTGCGTGTGGACTGGCCTGTTCCCTGGAAGCGGGCCATGTCGGCCTGGGCGAGATCGACGATTAACGCTGGAGCCCGCTGGCGCTCGAGCATCGGATCGATCCCCGGGGTCGTGGTGCTATAGCCACTGCGCGGCGGAAAGGTCGTCGGGGCGACGCGCGTGACGGGGAGCGGGGTGGCGGGCAGACCTGGACCGCTGTTCGGAATGAACATCGGAGGAGGCGATTGTGGCGGTGCGGCTGCCTGGACCGGGGCAGGGGGGAGCACGCTTTGTGTGTCGGTAGCAGTGGTCGTTGCCAAAGCAGGAAGGCTGTCTTCGAGTTCATTCTGCGCCGCGCGCGCCGAGGAAAGCCAGAAGAAGACGCCAAGCCCGATCGTGCCGAGCAACATGGCGGCTGCGGCGACTGGCGTCTTTTGCGCCGGGCTCGCCACGATCGGACGTTTGACGATTACTACATCGGTCATCGCTTTTTCCCATGATCGTAAGTCACTGTCGCGAGTCGGTCGCCTGACCGCAGGGTGAAACGGCCTGATCGCTGTTGAACGACGATGATCCGCCCGCGGGTCAGCGAATTGACCAGGGCCTCGTTCTTGCCGGGACCATTGGCGAAGATCGCGGGGATGGCCTGCTCGGGTACAAATTCGAAATAGGTCATCGTCCCATCGTCCCAAACACGCGAAGGCCGCACGTCGGCGTCACCTTGTATGATATAGGAAAGGTTGAGTGGCGTTGCCACCTGCGGCGGCAATTCGTCCACTGCTTCAACGACTTCCGACGGATATTGAAAGCGTACCACCCACGGGGTCGTCGCAAAACGCGCCGTGGTCTGGAGCGCAAAAGCATAGCGACGACGATCGGTGACGACCGTCATGTTAGTGGCGGCATTCTTGACCAGGGGCTTTAGAAACAGGATCCGCGCCCGCTTGTTGGGCGTCACCTGCCAAGCCAGAGCGTCGCCGATCGAGACGTTTTCGATCCGCTCGTCAGGGCCGAATTCGATCATGATCTGCCACCCCAAGGCACCTTGCAGGAGCACGACTTCGTCGGGCAAATAGGTGATCGATTGAATATGCGGATCGACCGGTCCAGGCTCGGGCACGCGTGCTGCCGTAAGCAAAAGCAAGCCCAGGCAAAGCAGCCGCCGCATCACATCAATCCTTCGGCGTCGCGCCGGTAGCGCGTGACCTGGAAACCAAGCGGATTTTCGTAGCGATCGGACTGGCGCAACGCGCGCCCGTTGAAGCCGAAGCTGATCGCCGAAACGAAATTGGCTGGTGCGGTCGCCCCGCCGCCAATCGCACTGCGGGTTGCGGTGTAACGGACCAAGCCCGCATTATCACCGATCAGGGAAACGCTGCGGATCTTGATCGACACGGTATCACCGCGGTTGAGCGTTCGCAAAGGGCTCTCCGGATTGGTCGTTGCCATCTGCGCGACGTAAGCTGCTGCCACGGGACGCGCGGACATCACCTGAACGCGGCGATAATTCTGCGTAAGGTCGGTCGCGTCGAAGGTCTCGCGAGCGATGACGTAGCCTGCCAATTGCGCCTGAACCACGGCTTCGTTTTGCGACAGACGCCCCGACTGGACCGTCGTTGCGGATTCGACCGCCCCGGTCTGGCGGTCCACGGTCAGGACATAGGGTTGCACCGTCTTGAGCGGAACCAGAAACGCTAAAGCAAGCGCGAGCAACAGCGCAATGACGCTGGCACCGGCAGCGACGCGCCAGGCAATACGAGTTTCACGCGCCGCCACACTCGATTGGCCCTCGGACCAGCTTTTTGCGGCGGCGTAATAGTCCTCACGGTCACTCATGCGTCTCTCCGGGCGGAAGCGCGCGATCGGCGCGTGACGCTCCGCAATTGCGGCGATCGTCGATTAAAGGGCTGAACCGAAGCAGTGTTCGAAATTGCGGTCGGTGCGCTCGATGCGTCACGAGCCACACTGCTTGCGCGAAGCGAAATCGAAGAGCGCTGACCCGATGCAGGTTGCGCTGTTGGACCATCGCGGCGCGAAATCGATTCCAGTGCGCGCGCAACGCGCGGCGTGGGGGCAGGCACCAAGATCGGGCTTGCGGAAGTCCGGTCCTGAACTCGCTGCGTAACGACTTCGGTGGTCGTTACGGAAGGCGCATTGGATCGACGGGACTCGACCAGCCCGCGGGTCATCTGGCCAACCGCGCGCAAGGCAAAGAAGATTGCGATTACAAATACGACCGACACAAGGCCAATCGGCATCACCGCTTCATTGTCAAAAGTGCCCGCCGCTTGTTCTGCCATCAGCCGCGTGATCATCGGGTTGAGGATCGCAAACTCCACTGCTGCGATGAGCAAGGCAAATGCTGGCGCAAGGGCAACCGCGACGATGGCGCCAAGCCAGCCCAGAGCCAATCCACGGGTCGCATCGAACAGGATGAAACCCGCCATGGCGGGCGCGATCGCCAGAAGGATCGCCAGCACGACACGGGTCGCGACAAGGATGCCGACGGTCGTCAAGGTGAGCAGGATCGCGGAAATGTTCAGCACGGCTCCAGCTGCTGCCGGTCCACCGACAAGGGGCGAGGCAATACCGGCACGGGACCGATAGCCGACAGTTGCAGCGGTCAGATTGTCGAGAGCGTTTTCAAGGTTTGCGATCGGCGGCGGTGCCCCGATGCCGACCAGCATTTCGCTTGCGATCTGGCTTGGCGCGCGTGCCACCCCGTCATAAGCGAGCGCCTGCCAGCTGGCCCACGACGTCGCGATCATCAACACGACCCCCAGTTTGATCGCCAGTCCGACCGCGTCCGAAATGATCATTCCGCGCCCGAGCAAGAGTCGGTAACCAAAGAAGGCGACGGCGATGACCATCAGCCCGGTAAGAGCGGTCGAAACGGTTCCGCCGGGTTGTGCCAGCGCACCGTAGCCACGTTCGACCAGGCCCATTGCCTGGCAGTCGGTTTCGCTAAGCAGGCGTGAGGCAAACCGATCGATTGCCGGTGGGGCGCAAATCGACGGGATCATGCAACTTCCAACAGTCGCGGAAGCCAGGCATCGGGCGAATCGCCAACTTCGCTGCGGATGGAATCAAGCAGCCGAACGGTTCGCTCGCGGCCCGACAATACGGTCAGCAAATCGGGCTCCGACGCCAGATTGAGCCGCACGACGACGCTGTCGGCGCCATGCTTGACGAGAAAGGCGCGTGCGGTTTCCGGTATGGTCCGGATAAGCTCATATTCGTGCGCCGTCAGCCCGAAACCATCGATGTAATCGGCCGCCTGAGCCTGGCTGTTCGCCATGAAGATTTGCGTGCCCGCTTGCTCGACGATGGCTGAAGCGATCTTGCTTTCAAGCGCATCGGAAGCCGACTGAGTGGCAAAGCCGACGATCCCGCCGCGCTTGCGGATCGTCTTTTCCCAATCGCGGATTCGAGCGACGAACACTTCGTCGTCGAGCGCTTTCCAGCCCTCGTCGACGACGATGATGGTCGGTTTGCCGTCGAGCCGTTCCTCGACCCGATGAAACAGATACAACATGGTCGGCGAGCGCAACGCCGGCTGGTCGAGGATCGCGGTCATGTCGAACCCGATCGTCTCCGCATCGAGCTCGAGCCCGTCAATCTCATTATCGAACAGCCAGGCATGCTCGCCGCCCGAATGCCAGGGAGCAAGCCGGGCGGAAAGGTCGTTGCCCGATGCGCGTTGGCGTCCGCGGAAGAGCTCTGCAAGAAAACGCAGGCGACGGTGTTCGACCGGACCAGAATAGCTGCTGTCGATGGCTTCGGCGATCCAGCCAGCTTCCTCAACGGTGGGAGCGGGGCCGTCGCCGGTGGCGAGCTTGGATACCCATTCGGACAGGAAGCGCCGGTTGGCGGGCGAATCAGGCAAAGCCAGCGGGTTGAGCCGAGTGGCGTTTCCGGGCCGTAGCGTATCGTAGACGCCGCCGATCGCCCGGAGAAAAATCTCCGCTCCGCGGTCCTTGTCGAAGAATACGATGCGTGGCGAATAGCGCCGCGCCTGTGCCAGGAGGAACCCAAGCACCACGGTCTTGCCCGAGCCCGACGGCCCGATGATCGTGAAATTGCCAAGGTCGCCGCGGTGAAAGTTGAAAAAATAGGGCCCTGCCGAGGTCGTTTCGAACAAGGTCACCGCATCGCCCCAGAAATTGCCGGTTGGAGTACCGACCGGGAAATTATGAGCGCTCGCGAAACCCGCGAAATTGGCCGACGAAATCAGGGCTCGGCGTGCGATGTAATTGAAATTGCCCGGAAATTGCGCCCAGAAGGCTGCTTCGAGCCCAAGTTCTTCGCGCACTGCGACGAAGCCCGCGTCGGACAGGGTCGCTTGCGCTTCGCCGACCATGCTTTCGAGCTCAAGCAAAGACGCGGCGCGGATCAGGACCGTCAGATGATGCTCGCCGAACAGCGAACGTCCGGCCGACACCTCATCTTTGGCAAGGGCAAGTTCGGAGCGCAACGAGACCGCCGCATCGTCGGCCGAGCGCATGCGCCGCAGCGCGAGGTCCATGCGGTCGAGCGCCGGTCCGCGATCGACCACTGCAAAGCTTTGCGTGACGACCATTTCGAACGGCAGGCGGTAAAGATCGTCGAGCATCCCGGCGTCGGTCTCGGCCGGATAATCCTTGACCGACAAAATTGCGGCGACTTCGCTGGGATTGCCGTCGACCGGGCCAAGTTCGATCGCATCGGCGCCAAAGCTTACCCGGCGTCGGGCAAGCACCTGCGCCAACTCACCCTGAGGCAACAGGACCGGTGACGTCGTCCCGTTGAGCAAGGTGGCAAGGAACTCGGCCGGCTCGGACGCCAAGCCCGATGGGATGTCATAGCTGGCGAGCACGGTTGGGCCGTAGGGCTCGAGCGCTGCAACCAATGCCTCACGCGCGCGGTTAAGATCGCGCAGGTCGATACTATTGTCGGCCTTGTTCTTCTGATCGCCGATGAACAGGCCAAGCAAGCGGTCGGCCGCGCGAGCGCGCCCCGCAAGCGGACGAATGACGAGCGTCAGATAAAGATCGTTGACGTAGAGTTTGCGCGTCGCGAGCCGATCCTGCCACGCCGTATCAAGCGCAGCGCTGAACGGATCGCCGAACTTGCCCACCAGTTCAGCGGAGACGGCGCGCCTGACGACGTGATGGACAAGCGCAAAACGCGCCGACGCCACCGCCTGCAGCATGGTGTCACGAGCCGCCTTGCGCGCATCGAGCTGCGCCGCATCGATCGTTTCGAACGGCAAGCCTGCCAGCCGGATGATTTGCATCGCCCGGCCGTCCTTGGTGGTTATCGTATAGTCGTCGACCTGCGCCAGATAGGGCAAATGGTCGCCAACGGCCTTCTCCTGCTTGGCGGCACGATCACGGGCGATAGACATTGGCGCCCCACAGCTTGCGATTGGGAACCCGCGGAACCCGGCGCAGACGGGTCATCCACAGCGCCATGACATGAGGGTCGCGCAAGTGCGCGGCATAGCCAAGGGCATGGATCAACAACGCCGGCAGCAAAGCGAACAGGCTTTTGAAGATCAGGAACAGCTCCGCGGCGACGATTCCGTTGATAACCAGGAACGGATAGGTGACCCCAGCGACCATCTGTGGCCGTGCGAGCGCCCGGAACAATGGGTCACTAGCCACTTTAGCCGCCCGCGACCGAGCGAATGCCGCCGACAATTGATGCCGCGCCGAACAGAATGAACAGTCCAAGCACGACGGTCGCGCCATATTTCCAGTTCATTCGCCCGGTCAGCATCATGAAGCCGATGGCGGCGACGGCGATTACCGCAACGGCCGTAGCGACATTGCCAAGCAACGTTCCCTGCAACCAATTCACCGCACCGACGATCGGCCCCGAACCCGCCGGATCGGAAGCGGCATATTGCGCGTGAGCGGGACCCGCGACGGAAGCGATCAGGGCAAATGCCCAGTGACGAAGGTTCATGGTTGCGGCACCTCGATGGACAATATGCTGATGGGCTTGGCGCCGGCCCCTGAAGGCCGCCAGCGGTTCATGATGCGAGCGACATAATCGCGCGTCTCGCGATAGGGCGGGATGCCCTTGTAGCGAAGCACGGCGCCCGGGCCGGCATTATACGCCGCAAGGGCGAGCGGGACGCTGCCGCCGAAACGGTCGAGCTGGCGCCGCAGATAAAGCGCACCGCCGCGAATATTGTCCGCCAGATCGCCTGGCTGGACCCCCATCTCGGCCGCGGTGCCCGGCATCAACTGCATGACGCCTAAGGCGCCTTTCGGGCTGACCGCGCTCATCCGGCCGCGGGATTCCTGCCATGCGACGGCTTCAAGCAGGCTGAGGTCGAGCCCGTGAGACTTGGCAGCCGCGGCGAACAGGGCAGGCTGGGTGCGCAATGCCCTGGCAGGGGCGCTGATCGTCTCGGTCCGGGTCCCGGCGAAGACGGTCGGGCGATCGAATGTCCGCGCGTCGCCGCTGTCGTCTATTTCGATTACTTGTGCCTGCGCGGCCAGCGGGACGACCGCGGCGGCAAGGGCGAGCCCGAAAATCGTCTTGCTCATCATTCCATATGATCCGGTTTGTACCCAGGCGTGGGAATCAGCGTTAAAAACACTGATAGCGAAGCAATGGCAATCATCCAACTCGCCACGATTTTGACGGCTATGCCGAATTTGCGCACCGTAAGCCATCGTGCCGGAAACGAGATGAACAGCGGTAATATTCCAATCACAAGCGCTGTCAGATCGTTCGACAGGCCAGCGCAAGCCCCAAGCCAATAGCCTGCGCTCAGGCATATCGGAAGCGCCGCAATCGACCACTTCGCAACAGGCAAATATACCAGGATGGCAGCGACGATCATGGTCAGCCACAATCCCGTGAAAATCATGTTCGGTGCAAGACCAAGAGGAACCCAAAACGACAGGAAAGCAGTGGCCGCGAAAACCACTGATGCAATCGTTGCACGCCGCGTGGGGACGAAGGCGAGCATCAGTCCGACCGTCAGGCTCAGAAGCAATAAAGGAACGATCCCGGCGTTCATGCACCCGCTGCCGCCACCAGGAACCATGCGCCGGTAAGCGCGATCGCGCCTCCCGCCGTGCGTAACGCGATCGTTCCGGCACGGGTTGCTCGCAACAGGCCGGCCGCAATCCC
>Ga0326733_1000643_pt1 | contig 10025 bp, 6 predicted proteins | sample 14_GP2_308_FD_207946 | JGI IMG/M metagenome (GOLD analysis project Ga0326733, IMG submission 207946) | Glacier ice microbial communities from Ngari, Tibet, China - 14_GP2_30.8 | ecosystem: Environmental > Aquatic > Freshwater > Ice > Glacier | place: China: Ngari, Tibet | collected 2018-07-17 | reverse complement strand
GATACTCTATCACTTTTAACGGGGAAATTTATAATTATCTAGAGATAAAAAAGTTTCTTATTTCAAAGGGGTATGAATTTACTTCTGCATCGGACACGGAGGTTTTATTAGCTTTATTCGATTTAAAAAAAGAAAAATGTCTTGAGGATCTTGATGGCATGTTCGCCTTCGTTATTTACGATAAAAAAGAACACACTGTCTTCTGCGCTAGAGACAGGTTCGGGGAAAAGCCTTTTTTTTACGCTCATAAACCAGGCGAATATTTCTTTTTTGGATCAGAAATGAAAGCCCTGTGGGCTGGAGGAATACCAAAAGATATCAACAATACAATGTTGTATCATTACATCTCACATGGAATATTGGAAAATGCCAATGATAAGGGTGAGACTTTCTACAATGGTATTCGTAGACTTGAAAACGCACATTATATGTACGTTAATCTTGTGAACCTGACCATTCAAAAAAAGAGTTATTGGGACATTAATATTTTAAATGTTGATGATAACATCAGCATAACTCAAGCCTCTTCTAAGTTTCAGGAGCTATTTTATAACTCTATTAAGCGTAGGCTAAGATCTGATGTTCCTGTAGGATCCAGTCTTTCTGGGGGCTTAGACAGTAGCCTCGTGGTGTGTGTTATAGATGAATTGATAAAAGGGACATCCATAAAGCAAAAAACATTTTCTGCAAGATTCCCTGGTTTCCATAAAGACGAAGGATCTTACATGGAAATGATAGTTAAAAAGACCAGTGCGGATGCTTTTTATACGTATCCAAATGATGCCGGACTCATTGAAAAGTTGAACAAGATTGCTTATCATCAGGAAGAACCGTTTGGATCGGCCAGTATTTGTGCTCAATATGATGTGATGAAGTTGGCTAAAGACAATGAAGTAATTGTACTGCTCGATGGGCAAGGGGCTGATGAAATTCTTGCAGGATATCATAATTATTATAGTCCGTATTTTCAAGAGTTGAGGTTAAAAGACAAATCGCAATATGATACCGCGATGGCAAGTTATATTCAGCTGCATCCCAATGGTCAATTAAATACCAGCATCGCCGGGAGTCTAAAAAAGCAAATTTGGAATGCATTTCCAGCATTATTAGAGCCATATTTTAAAATAAAAAATAATGTACGCGAATTAATGAACCCAATGTTCAATCAAGATTTTAGAGCTCATTTTTCTGATTCGTCCTATTTGGAAAATAATTTAAGTTTGTCTTCAAACAACTCCTTGAACGCGTCACTATATTACAGTACAATGGTTAAGGGGCTTTCCGCGTTACTTCGGTATGCTGACCGTAATTCCATGGCTCATTCCAGGGAAGTGAGGTTGCCATTCCTTAGTCATGAATTGGTAGAATTTCTATTCACTTTACCTGCGGGATACAAAATTCATAACGGTTGGACGAAGTATATCATGCGAAAGTCATTCGAGAATATTCTTCCACCAGAGATTACATGGAGGAAGGATAAAATCGGATTTGAACCCCCGCAAAAATCCTGGATGGATTCCAGTTCGGTTAAGGATGTTATTCAAAATAGGAAGGAACTTCTTGTGGAGAAGAATATTCTAAATAAAAAAGTATTAGAACAACAACCTAAGTCTAGTGCAGCAAATGATCTAAGCGACAATAATTGGCAATATTGGATGGCTGGAAATTTGTTTTCGCCTTTGAAATAAAACGCAAACTTGCTCTTAAGGAAAGTTTTCTGCAAAAAAAGGCGCTACCTCGGATCTTCTAAGAATGTATACTTCTCAACAAGGTCGCGATTATTTTTCAGAAGAGTTTGTTAGATCTTTAGCTATCACCAGAGGAGTTTAAATAGGTTGTAAAAATGCTGAGGCATTTGAAGTAATCAGACTGATAATACCAGTATGGGTAAAATGTCACACTTCTTCGACTTCACTATCGAGAGCGGTAAACTACTCCAATTTTTAACCCATTATTCAAATAGATGAAAAAGTTGATAAAAACGAAAAAAGCATTGATAATCAGCTTTTCTAATCTTAATACTGATCCGCGTGTTCTTCGGCAGATTGATTTCATTGGTACCGATTTCGAGATCCATACAGCCGGTATTAAAGCCTCTAATCACAGAAATGAAATATCTCATAAAACCATTTCTACTCAATTCACAATTGATTTAGAATCATCCAATAGTGCTTTAGGCCGATGGCTTACGCTAGGATATCAGTGGCCGATTTTTTTCTTCAATTGGGTTAGAAATTACTTTACTCTTGTCGTCGTTAAAAATTATGAAAGTAATTATTGGACTTTACATAAAAAGCAATTGCTAAATATTCTCCTTGAAGACAGTTATGATTTGATCGTCGCAAATGATATTCATGCCTTACCTTTGGCTATCAAAATAAAAGAAAGAAATGGTACCAAAGTATATTTTGACGCACACGAATATGCGCCATTAGAGTATGAGAATGACCCAAGATGGTTAAGGCGGATATCACCCTATTTATTTTATTTATGCGAAAAATATATCCCATTTACAGACTTCTGCACGACCGTTGGTCATATCATCGCTGAAGAATATGAAAAATTAACAGGAATACATTTTGATGTGGTATATAATTCGCCACAATACCAACAATTACCTGTATCAGAAGTGAATGGTGATTTGATAAGGTGTGTGCACCATGGAGTTGCTTCACCCATTAGAAATATAGAGTCGATGATCAATGCGTTTATATCACTCGGCAGCAGATTCGAATTAAATCTTTTACTAATGGTCGACGACAAAAAGTATTTTAATGATCTGCAAGAACTTGCAGCCAGCCAATCTAATATTATCTTTCATGAACCTGTCCCTACTGAAAATATTTCTAAATTCATTAACCAGTACGACATTTGCCTGATATTTATTCCGCCGATAAACTTCAACTATAAAAATGGTCTCCCAAACAAGTTTTTTGAATCTGTACAGGCGCGTTTGATGTTATTATGTGGCCCTTATCCCGAAATGAAATTATTAGTTGATAAATATGGGCTAGGGGAAATTGCCGAGGGTTTTACGTCAGATGATATTGAAAAGAGCTTGCGCAACATCAAAACTGAATCCATCCTTGAGCATAAGAATAATTCAAATAAATTTGCGGAGACACTATCTGCTGAAACCTCCATGAGTCTACTAGTTGAAGGTATCAGACGATTATGGAAAGAATGAAATACAGGAGATCTGGACTCAAATTTAGTTAATGGTGTTGGAAATGGATTCAGGAACAGTTAGGTCTGTGAGAATAAAGGTTTACTTTTGTCAATTATTAAGAATCGCAATTATATTGGATGTGTGGGATCGCAGGGATAATCAGCCTTGATCCATCTATGTTTTGAAACACACGCTGGATTCATTAGTGACGAAATGAAAGGGAGAATAGCCAACTAAATGCCAGCTTACCATGCTTAAGAAGAAAGCACTAATTTTAAGTTATTTAAAACTAAGTACTGATCCCAGTATTCTACGTCAGATCGAGTGTCTTAAATCCGATTATGACGTTTACAACGCGGGGCTCTTTTCGTCAAATCACGGTGATTTAATTAACCATTATGCTATTGTTGATGAAGAGCCTATCTTTCATCGGGCTTGGGTTTTCGACAATATCAATCACCTGAAAAATGTGATCAAGGCCCCAGTGAGTAACTGTCAACAGGATTTATACGGTGATGGACGTGCAGCCGAAGCGATTGTAGAGATAATTTCTGAGCAAATGGATTACCAGTAATTATGTCTGAAACTCTATTAATTCTTACTACTCGGAATCTACAATCCGCACCGCGTGTTTTAAGGGAAATACAAGCCCTTGCAGGAAATTATGAAATATATGCCGCTGGTTATGCTCCGCCTAAACCGGAAACACAAGTGAAATTTATAGATGTGAGGACTATCCGGCGCTCTTCTGTTGAGAGAGCTATTGATATTATTTTCAGGTCAATTCGGTTAAATCCCCCTATATTTAAAAACTTATCACAGAGATTTACAGATATCAAAGAACTCGTCGCGAAGCTCAAACCGAAGCTGATTATTACTCACGAGCCACACTTCCTGCCGTATTTAACAAAGCTAAAAAGCGATTACGGATTTAAAATCGTATATAATGCGCATGAATACCATCCTCTCGAGTTTTCTGACCGATGGTACTGGAACACATTTTGGAAACCTTACTACGAGAACATATATAGAAATTGTCTCCCCGACGTTGATTTGTTTATAAACGTATGCGAAAGTATTACAGAAAAATGTGAGAAAGAGTTCAACAAACAAAGTATTGTTATCCCAAATGCAAGTGTCTACCATGAAATTGATCCCAGTAAAAACGAGGGTGTGGTAAAAATAATACATCATGGTGGATGTATTCCAAGCCGTAAAATCGAAGTCATGATTGAAGTGGCAAAATTATTGGGACAAGACTTTCATCTGGATTTGATGCTTACATTAAACGAAGGAGAGTATTTTGACGAAGTAAAAAAATTGACTGAGAAAGCTGACAATGTGAACATCATAGAGCCAGTACAGTTTGATCAGATCATACCCTACACAAACCAATATGATATTGGACTTTTTTTATTGCCCCCTACCAATTATAACTATTCAGTTGCTTTGCCAAATAAACTTTTTGAGTTTATACAAGCCCGGCTTTGTGTTGCGATAGGGCCTAGTCCGGAAATGAGGAATATTGTAGATAAATACAATCTGGGGGCAGTGAGTGCCGATTTTTCTGCTGAATCGATGGCCGAAGTTATTCGTTCATTAGATCGCTCAGAAATTCAGAAATTTAAAGAACGATCACACGAGGCAGCATCTAAATTGAGTGCTGAAAATTTCAACAAACTTTTCGTTGACTCGATCAACGAATTATAAACTCAATGTAAAATATGTGCGGAATAGCCGGGATCATTAAATTTTCCAGAGAAAAAGTCACCACAGATCAACTAAAAACGATGACCAATGCCATTGCTCATAGAGGTCCTGACGGCGAAGGTCAATGGGTCAATCAAAACCTCAATATCGGCTTAGGACACCGCCGCCTATCTATTATTGATCTCAGTGATTTTGGCCATCAACCGATGCATTATTTAGACCGGTATACTATTACATTTAACGGAGAGATCTATAATTATATTGAGTTGCGGGATATGCTTTTGCAAAAAGGTTATAGGTTTAAATCGCATTCTGACACTGAAGTCCTTATGGCACTTTATGATCACATGAGAGAAAAATCTTTAGACCTTATAGATGGCATGTTTTCTTTTGTAATTTATGACAAAAAAGAGAATATGGTCTTTTGTGCTCGTGACCGGTTTGGAGAAAAGCCGTTTTATTATAGTCATATCGAGGGGGAAGAAATTGTATTCGCTTCAGAAATGAAGGCTATACAAGCCTTAAAGGGGAAAGGCCCTACCAATAAGAAGATCCTCTATAATTACCTTGCTTTCAACTATGTGGATAACCGGACAAATTTATCGGAAACTTTCTTCGAAGGTATCTCTTGTCTTCCCCATTCACATTTCATGTATATTGACTTAGATAAGTCATCAATCAGTATTAAGCAATATTGGTCGATCCCTTTACATTCGGGTGCTGGTTTTCAGGATGATCCCGAAAAAGTAAAAGCGCATATCCAGGAATTATTCTATACAGGACTTAAAAGAAGATTAAGAAGTGATGTTTCAGTAGGCAGTAGTTTGAGTGGCGGGCTGGACAGCTCCATTATTGTTTGCGCGATAGATCATCTTTTCAAGAACGGCTTTAGCGGAGAGAATATTAGTGTGGATTCCTCTGACAGACAGAAGACGTTCAGTGCCCGTTTTCCAGGCTTTGCCCGCGATGAAGGGAAATTTATCGATATGGTGACGAATGTAACTAACGTGACCCCTTATTCAACTTATCCTGACGAGCAAACCTTATTAAAAGAAATTGATAGAGTTGCTTATCATCAGGAAGAACCTTTCGGAAGTGCAAGTATTCTTGCCCAATATGAAGTGATGAAGCTTGCAAAAGAGAATGATGTTACTGTGTTGCTGGATGGCCAGGGTGCAGATGAAATTTTTGCAGGTTATCATGGTTATTATAATGTGTTTTTCCGGGAGCTGGAACATGACTCCCGAAGTGATTATGAAAAGGAGTATAAGGCTTACGAATTATTGCACGCGGATAACACGATCAATGAAAAGCCCCGGAAACACGTTGAGCATTATGCGAGAAAGTATTTCCCAGCTTATGTAGATAGATTGAGGTTTGGTAAAATGCTGTGGAAGCAAAAGACAAATAAGTATTTTAATAGTGATTTTTTTGAAGAATACAGCAGACACTATTACCGTTTTAATAATTCCTTTAGTCAACTCAACGAGGAGCTAAATTATGCAACCATGAAGGGTGATTTACAGGTGCTCTTACGGTGTGCAGATCGAAATAGTATGGCACATTCCCGTGAGGTAAGGTTGCCATTTCTTTTCCATGAGCTGGTTAATTACGCGTTCAGTCTGCCGGCTACTTATAAAATCCATGAAGGTTGGACAAAATGGATTCTTCGAAACACCTTCGATAGCCTGCTACCTAAACAGATTTGCTGGAGGAAAGATAAGTTGGGATATGAGCCTCCTCAGAAGCGATGGATGGAGAATGGAATGATTCGTGAAAAAATTATGACCGCTGCAGAAAAGCTCGTTGACGACAGGATACTCGATAAAAAAGTTTTAAGCCGCGAGACAAAGTCTCACGGCACCAGAGAGCGTGGAAATAACGAGTGGGCGCATTTGATGACATCTTATCTTTAAATTCAATAATTGAAATCCATCTTACATATAATTACCGGGCTCGAAAATGGAGGTGCCGAAGCTGTTCTTTTTCGATTAGTCACTAATGACAAAGCAAACAGGCATACTGTTATTTCTATGATGGGAATGGGTAAGTACGGACCTATGCTTGAGCAAAGTGGAATACCGGTCCATGGCCTGGGTATGCCTAAAGGAAGAATAACTTTTAAAGGATTACGAACTTTATGGCGACTCATCCGAAGCGAGCACTACGATTTACTTCAAACATGGATGTATCACGCGGATTTGGTTGGAGGGATTATGGGTAGGCTTAGAGGGATTAAGAATATTTACTGGTGCATCCATAACAGTACCCTTGTTGCGGGTCTAACCTCGTCAAACACATTATTGGTTACTAAATTATGTGCAACGCTTTCTTATTTTGTTCCAAACAAGATTGTCTCGTGTGCAGAAAAAGCGATTGAGGTCAATGTATCACAGGGATATTGTGCTGCGAAATTCTGCCTGGTTCCTAACGGCTACGATCTTACTGAATTTAAAACGAATCGGGATGGAGGTAAAACTTTACGTAATAGTTGGCACATACCTCAGGATACGTTTTTGCTGGGAATAGTAGCCAGGTTTGATCCTCAGAAAGATGTGCTCAATTTAATTAGAGCACTAGGACTAGTTCAAGAAAAGGGGCTTGACTTTCATTTAGTTATGGTAGGAACTGGCATGGAAAGCAGTAATTCAGAACTTCATGACTGGCTTACCCAGAATGGTATTCTTCATCGTGTAACAATGATAGGTCAAACTAATAATATTCCCTTAATTATGAATGCGATTGATTTGCTGGCTTTAAGTAGTAAATATGGTGAGGCTTTTCCGAATGTGCTTTGTGAAGCAATGGCTTGCGGAACGCCCTGTGTAGCGACTTCTGTTGGGGATTCTGCTTTCATAATTGCCGACACTGGTTGGGTTGTTCCGCCGCAATCTCACCAAATGTTGGCAGAAGCTATCATTAAGGCTCAAAATACTTGGATGGATAAACCACGATGGGGAGCATTAAGCATGAATGCGCGTGAGCGGATTGAAAGCAATTTTAGCATTCAGAAGATGGTGGAAGGATATCAAAAGGTGTGGAATACATAATCTTTAATTTATCTTTTCAAAGCAGAACTTTAATATCCAGACATGGCCGGGGATAAAAAGATATATGTGGTTTCTTTCCTTGACAGAGTAGCTCCAAAAAACAAATTACAAATTGAGGTAATCAGACGTTTGGGATATTCACCAGTTTTTTATGTGAATACTTATAATGAATTTGCTGAGCAGTATTTTCAAGGAACTGATAAGTATGTTTTACTTGCTAAAGGGTTTTTGCCCCGTTTCAGACAGGTTTTCAGCTTCTTAAGGAAAAATCATCAAACTGTTCATCACGTAGAAATATACCCAGGTGGGAGATTTTCTTTTATATATATGTTGCTTGCTAATCTGTTCAATATAGCAGCGATTTGTGTGGAGAGGGGTGACTTATTATACTTTAGGAGAGGGGGGTATGACCTGGTCACCAGATTTTCCATGTGGATATGCTATAAGAGGGCACGTGTCGTTTGGTATAGAGAGCTGTATATGGAAGAAATGTTGAAGCAATTGGGTATAAAGAGACTGTTTTTTATCCACAATGCAGTTGAAATAAAGAAGAAGAAGTATAATGCTACTAATCTACATTTTGAAAAGAGGCGAATTGATTTTTTATGGGTCAACCGCCTTATTCCTGAAAGAATGTCCGCTTGGTTTGTCGACATCTTAAATACAGAGCGTTTTCAGGAAACTCAGAATATACTTGCAGGTGTTTTGAACCGAACCCTTTATAGAGAAGAGCAAGATTATGTAATAGCAAATAAGCCGGTCAATCTAAGACTGCTTGACTTTGTATCTGATCCATGGGAGCTTTATAAAGAAGCAAAATTCTTTGTTTTGCCTTCAACCGTTGTATTCGCCAATAATGCGTTGCTAGAGGCAATGAGCGAGGGGGTAGTACCTGTAATCGTGAATAGTACCGGATGTGACCTGATTGTTCAGGATGGCATTAGTGGAATAGTTTCTGAATTTAGTAAGGCGGGATTTGAAACAGCAATGATTAAAGCAATTAATATGGATGAGACGGAATACACACGGATGTCAGAGGCTGCAATGAATCATATTAAAATTGCCTTTTCATCTGAAACATATCAAACCAGGCTTGGCGAGTTGTATAAACAGATTGAAACGAAATAAACATGTGTGGGATCGCAGGATTTTTTGATGCAAGCAAAGGCTCTGGCCAACTGGAATTAGCAAAAATGACGGAAGTTCTTGCGCATAGAGGACCGGACGGGAAGGGTTTAGTTATATTAGACAATCTTCCCGCGACTATAGGCTTGGGTCATCGCCGTCTCAGTATTATTGATCTGCACGAAACAGGTAATCAGCCAATGTTTTTCGGGGATTGGAGCATCGTGTTCAACGGGGAAATATACAACTACAATGAAATTAAAATTTCTCTGGAAAAGACCGGACGCGTTTTTAAGAGCCAATCTGATACGGAGGTTATATTACAATCATTTGATGAGTGGGGACTAAAAGCAGTTGACCAATTCATCGGAATGTTTGCATTTGTTATTGTAAACCATAAAAAGCAAAAAGCTTGGTTTTTTAGAGACCGACCGGGCGTTAAGCCATTTTATTACTACTCGGAAGGAAACCTTATGCTCTTTGCATCCGAGCTGAAGGCTTTTCATGAACATCCGGGGTTTAAAAAAGAAATCAATCAGAAAGCTGTTGCTCAATTTATGCAGTTCGGGTATATAAAAGCTCCGATGACGATTTTTAGAAATGCTTTCAAACTTAAGCCAGGCCATTATATTGAATTTGATATTTCCACATTCAAATACAACGAGCAGCCATACTGGAAGGCGGTAGATTACTACAATCAACCGAAGATGGTCATTAGCGATAACGACGCAATTTCGGAAACCGAAAAACTAATGCAATCGGCGGTTGAATACCGGATGGTAGCTGATGTCCCAGTAGGCGTTTTTCTTAGCGGCGGCTATGATAGTAGTACTATCACCGCTTTGCTGCAGCATAACCGGACTGAGAAGTTGAAAACTTTTTCGATTGGTTTTAATGAGCCAGGTTTCAATGAGGCACCGTTTGCCAAACAAGTGGCGGAGTACCTGGGAACAGATCATACTGAATATTAT
>Ga0326733_1000642_pt1 | contig 10030 bp, 7 predicted proteins | sample 14_GP2_308_FD_207946 | JGI IMG/M metagenome (GOLD analysis project Ga0326733, IMG submission 207946) | Glacier ice microbial communities from Ngari, Tibet, China - 14_GP2_30.8 | ecosystem: Environmental > Aquatic > Freshwater > Ice > Glacier | place: China: Ngari, Tibet | collected 2018-07-17 | reverse complement strand
CCCGCAGGTTTTTTTTGGGGTCGGTGTTGGCTAGGAAGAAGATAAACCGGTCGGGGAGGTGGTAGCGGGCTTTGGCCGCGGCCAAGGCAGCCGGGTCGGTGATGTGTCGGAACTGCTTGCCGGCACTGTTGTACACCACCTCTACTTGTCCGGCGGGGCCCGGCAGGCGCTGCTCAATGCGGGCCTGCTCGAAGGCCGACACGGTGAGCACCCGCTCACAGCAGGGCACCACCCGGGGCACGTTCCAGCGCCGGTAGAGGTTGCCTGCTCGCTGGTACCAGCTGCCGCGGCGCAGGTCCAGCGGTTCGAGGTAGATGATATCGTGCAAGGTCAGCACCAGCGGCATGGGCAGGTGTAGCGGGGCCGTGTTGCTGGTACAATGCAGCAGGTCGACCCTGGCCTTGCGGGCGGCGCGGGGCAGCAAGACCTGCTCCCAGAACGGGTAGGGGCCGCCGGCTACTTCTATCAGGTGGAAGTTGGCGGTTTCCTGCAGCACGCTGTGGTCGGTGTCGGGCTTCACGAAGATGAAATACTCGTTGTCGTGGTCGAGTTGCTGCAGGTTGCGAATCAGCTCCAGCGCCACGATGTCCATGCCGTGCTTGTGGGGCCGGAACAGCCGCTGGGCTTCGATGCCAATGCGCAGGCGCCGCGTGGGATGGGCAGCGGCGGGGCCAGCTATTGCAGGCGTGGAAAGAGAAGGCATATGAAGTGCGGGGATTAGATTTTTTCGACAGGAAATCAGGCTCCTTCGGAGCCAGGGACGAAGCCGCTGGCCGCCGGCAGGGTGGCCAGCGCTTGGTAGAGGGCCTGCGCACTGGCCGCCCAGGTGTGGCTGCGGGCAAAGGCAATACGGGCCTCAGCGGTGCTAGGGCCGGCATTCAGCAGGGCCTCGTCCAGCATCGTTAGCCACTGGTCGGGACCCGAAGCCAGGTACACGTGGTCGGCAAATAGCTCCATGGTGCGGGTGTGCGTCGCCACCACGGGCTTGCCCATGGCGAGGTATTCGTCAATCTTGAGCGGATAATTCCCCATGGTGGTGTCGTTCACCACCTGCGGGTTAATGCACACGTCGCAGTGGTGCAGGTAGGCAGCCAGCTCTTCGGGGCGCTTGCTGCCCAAGAAATACACGTTGGGCAGCTCGTGTAGCTCGCTGCGCTCAAAAGCCTCGTCCATGGGCCCAATCAGCACTAGGTCGCACTGCGGACGCTGCCGGGCAATGGCCAGTAGCAGTTCGATGTCGAGCCGCAGGGCCGTCAGAAAGCCAGTATACACAATGCAGCGCTGCTTCACCGGGGCCAAGTCGGCCGGGCGGGGGTGGTCAGCCGCCGCGTTGTACATGGCCAGCACGCAGCCTTGGCCGATATCGTAGGCGCGAAAGGTGTGCTGCCGGGCGTAGTCGGCCAGATAAGTTGAGTTGGTTGCCACCAGATCGGCCTGTCGCATCAGTTGGGCCTCCACCCGAGGGCCGTGCCGTTGGAAGTAGGGTACGCCGAGGGTATAGTCGCGCAGGTAGTACACCGAGCGGCTCGGTGCCAGCAGGTGCCGCAACTCCAGCCCCTGGAAGATGATGCCGTCTTGCAGCAGCACAACGCCATTGAAGCGCAGCGCCTGCGCGGCCTGCTGGATGCTGCTGGCTAACAGCTGGCTATTCCAGCGATTCAGAGTGTCGAAGGCCCAGCCCGGGCGCAGCCAATTGATGGAAAGTCCCAGCACCCGGGGCGTGAGTACCCACAGGTTAGGCTCGGCGTTCACCAGGCTTTCCTGCCGCCCCAACAGCACCCGCAGCCGGGTTCGCACTGGGGGTTCGGCCATGCCTTTGAGCACGGTATTCACATCCAGCGGCATGTTCACGTACAGCACCCGGTTGCTTTTAGCAAACTCCTTGGCCAGGTTCTTAGCGTTACTCGCAATGCCGAGGTCCCAGCTTTGCTGGCAGAGCATGATGATATTTACGTCTTTCATAGCGGGCAGGGGGCTACTTCCGTGCCGAAGCCTGCAAGCCCCGGCGAATCCCGATAACCAAGCTAATAAGGGCGGGTAAGAAGATGATTTCCCAAGGCATAATCGCGGGTAGAGCTAAGATGAACGGTGACTGGCTGCCGGCGTGGCGGGGGCGTGCGGGGTGGGCATAAACGAGCTTTTGGCTTTCTTTAGCTGCAGCAGGGCCAGCATCATGGCGCCCAGCGCCAGCGGCAAGTGCAGCACGGCGCGGCCCACCTGCCGGGTGTAGAGACGCGCAGGCAAGGACAGCAGCAGCGCCGCCCCCGTGCCCAACAGCAGCGCCAGCCAAAACCCGGGCCCCGGGCCCACCGGCCCCAGCAGCGACAGCCCCAGCAGCCCACTCAGCACACCTAGCAGCAGCACCCGGGGCAGCAGCAGTGACTGCAAGATTTTATCAAAAAACTCGAAGTTGCCGCACCCCAGCTGGCGCAGCCCTTCCCCAAAATATTTCACTAGAAACTCCAACTGCGTGGCTAGCCAGCGGGTGCGCTGCGTGGCAAACACGCTGGCGTTGGGAATTTTCTCGTCGTACACCAGCGCCTCGGGCAGATAGGCAATTTTCACTCTGTCGCGTAGCACGCGGAAGTCCACTTCCTTGTCTTCGCCGGGCGTGTCGCCAATATCTTGCAGCAGTTGGTGCAGGTAGTCGTACTCGAAGGCCATGCCCGAGCCGATGAGAGCCGACGACATGCCCAGCCGGGCGTGGCCCAGCCGGAAAATATGATTGTTAATTTCTTCGTTGCAAGCGTCGAGCACGGCAAAGGGCGAGTCCAGGTTCTTGGCCGTGCGGTGGCCTTGCACCACACGATAGCCTGCCGCGAAGGCGTCGTTAACCTGCGCCAGAAAGCCCGGTGCCATCTCATTGTCCACGTCCAGAATCACGGCCACGTCGTAGGCACTGCGGGGCAGCTCGCTCAGGGCCACAAGCAAAGCCTTGCCCTTGGTGCTTTTCACGAAGCCCACCTCAATCACGCCTGCGCCGTCCTGCCGCAGTGCCTGCACCGTGGCCGGCGTCAGCCCGTCGGCCACTACGTGCACGTCGGCCGGCCCGGCGTACTGATGGGCCACGGCTACCGGCGCGGTTTCCCGAATCACGGCGTCGGCCCGGTAGGCGGGCATCAGCACGCACATGCGGCGCAGCGTGGCAGTGCCGGCTGGCAGCGGCCGGGGAGCGCGCCGGTGGCCCGCCACGGCGAAAACCAGCAGGTACAGCACATTGAACAGCAAAAAGCCGCCGAGCAGAGAAAGAATCAGAGACGCTAGTGAAAGCAACATAGTGGCTAAGAGAGAGGCCCAGTCGGGTGAAGGGAAGCGGCCGGGCTGGTGCTGGCCGGCGGGGCTGCGGGCGTGGGGGTCAAATACTCGTTCTGGTGGACGCTGTGGCCCTGCATGTGCCAGCCCAGGCCCCGCCACAGCGCCCACAGGTGCTGCCACTCGCCCCGCAGGGCATGGCGCAAGCTGTTTTTAGGCACGGCCACCAGCAGGAAAAACAGACAGCCGCTCCACAGGCGCCAGCCGAGGGAGTTGCGCCGGATGAAGAGTAGGCGGTTGCGGTTCAGGTAGAACGTGCGCAGCACCGAACCCTGGCCCACCGATACCGACTCCTTGTGGTAGACGGTGGCCCCGGCTTCGTAGTACGCCTGGTAGCCCTGCCGTTTAATCATTTCGCACCAGTCCAGCTCCTCGTAGTAGAGGAAGTACAGCGCGGGCATCAGGCCGGCCCGGCGGATAATGGCGGTGGGCACCATCATGGCCGCGCCGTGGATGAGGGCGGTGAGGTGGGAGGTATCGTGCTGGCCGGCGTCGGGCTCGAGGTAGCCCGCGGTCTGGCTGCGCCCCGTCCAGGGGTTGATGCCGCCGTCACAGCCCGCGTACTGAATGAGGTTGCTGGTGCCGTAGAAAATGAGCTTCGGCGACACCACGCCGATGCGCTGGTCGCGCTCCAGCACCGCCACCAGGGGCTCCAGCAGGTGGGGCACTACTTCGGTGTCGTTGTTCAGAAACAGGCAGTATTCGCCTTGGGCCGCACGAATGCCCAGGTTATTTCCCCCGGCAAAGCCTAAGTTCTGCGTCGAGCGGATGAGCTGCACCTCGGGGTACTGCACTGCAATGAGCGCCGGGTCTTCGGTCGGCGAGGCATTATCCACCACTATCACCTCGTAGTTGGGGTAAGTGAGCTGGCGCAGCGAGGCCAACATGGCGCAGGTAACCCCGGCTTGGTTGTAATTAATGGAAATGATGGAAACCAGCGGCTTATACACGGTCGGCGGGGGCTAAGGCAGGCGTGTCGAGCGAAGGGCCCAAAAACACCAGCACCCAAGAGGTGTACAGGATGATGGACGAAGGCATCTGGTTCATAATCTCGTTGCCGTAGCTGCACATCAGAATGCCCGCGAAGCCGGCCGTGAGGGCCAGCAGCTTCTGGCGCAGGGCCGGGTCGTGGGTGCGCCAGACGATGCCAGCGCACTTGCCCAGGATGTAGAGCATGAAGCCAAACCAAGTAAGAAAACCCACGATGCCATACTGCCCCCACACCTTCACGAAGTAACTGTCGGGCGCAATTGTGGACAGGAACTTATCGGAGTTATACAGCTCGCCCCAGTGGCCCATCACGCCCAGTCCGCCGCCCAGGGGCCGGGGGGCGAGGTATTCACGCAGGATGGCCTGGTTGTGCAGGCGTACCTGCAGCGAAGGGTCGTTGGGGTCGAGAGCGGTGCGCATGCGAAACACGCTCGGGTTAGGGTTGCCGATTTGGGTATACTTCAGCACGCCAACGGCGCCGGCGGCCAGCCCGAGCCCGAGCACCAGCACCAGCAAGCGCTTGCTCAGGGCCAGGTACACGAAAGTGCCGGTGGCCAGCACGAAAAAGGCCCCCCGGGTGCCCGAAATCAGCATGCCGTTCAGCAGCAGCAGAGCAGCACTGGCCAGCAGCAGTCGCTTGGGCCAGGAAAAGGGTCCCAGCGCCAGAATGCCGCAAACCAGTGCAATGTGTGCCTGTGAAGATCCAAACTGCGCCGCTTCGCTGTAGAAGGAAAACACCCGCAGCTGCCCCCAAATGAGATGGGTACGGGCCGCCCCCGAATTGAGCCAAAACTGCTCCATCTCGTCGACACCCAGCACCTTCTGCTTGAGGCCATACAGCGTGCCGAGCACGGAAAAGCCGATAATCAGGTACAAAAACAGGTTCAGGTCACGCTTCTGCCGGAATACCAGACAGCAGAGCGGCACGGTGAGCAGCCAGAGCAGGGCGCTGCCGCGAATGTCGTAAAACCAGCCCAGCACGCTGGCCCCGGCCGGGTTGGCCACCTCCAGCAGGTTGAGGGCAAACCAGAACAGCGTCAGCCAGCACAGGTCGTTGCGCAGGCGGCTCCAGTCGGGCCGGTCGGTACGATGAAACACCACGGCCACCCAGGTCAGCAGCAGAATGGCTTCCATGGCCAGCCCCACTTGCAGGTTCACGAAGTGACGGGCGAGGTAGTTGAGCACAAAGCCGTAGGCCAGGGCCGTGATGTAGCCCGCCCGCGGAAAGTGGAACACCAACACAACGAAAAAAGCCAGCGGTGGCCCCAGCACGAGCACCGTGGGCAACGTTGGCCCCTGGGTGCCGGCCAGCCACCCCAGCCCCACGGCCGCCGCCACCGCGGCCGGCAGTAGCCAGCGCGAGTTCAGCAGTGAATGGGAAAAGGAGGGGGTAACTTTCATGGGGCGGGGCAAGGGCTGGCTCTTGGGGCGGCCAGCTGGCGGGCTTAGCTGAGGGCTTCTTTGGCGTGGGCTTCGGTCACGCCGGTAAGTACCACTTCGACGGGGGCCGGCGTAGCTGCCCGCAGTTGGTCCACGGCCTGCCGGTCGACCGGACGCCAGGACCGCGTGGCGGGCACTGTCAGAAATACCTGGCCCAACTGCCACAGCAGGCCCACGGGCAAGGCGCCCTCGCGCAGGGCGGGAAATTCGACCAGCACTACCTGGGCCGCGGGTAGCCCGGCAGCTGGCTGGGGCGTGGCGTGCGCAAGCAACTGCGCCAGCGGCCAGCCCTGCACGGCCGCCGCTTCGGCGTGGTAAAACAGCGTCGGTACGTCGCTGAGGGCGGGACCATCGGTACCAGCAGGGTGTAGCGCCACTACCGATATGCCCATGGCGTGGCAGCGCGTGGCCAGAGCCTGGCACAGCGTGGTTTTGCCTTCCCCGCCCTGCACGCTGCCGATGCCCACCAGAAATGGTCTCGGGGCCGAAGCAGTATTGGTCTTCAGTATGATGTAGCGAACCAACTGCTCTAGGCTGCGCTGCTGTAGGTTCTGTTGCCGGGAGGTGGGCGCGGCCTGGGTTGCCAGCACGAGCCCCGCTACGGGTAGGCCGGTTTGCCGGCTGGCTTTCTCGGGCGTTTGCAGGGTGCGGTCCAGCAGGGCCAGCCCCACCACAGTGCTCGCCGCCGCCACCAGCCCGCCGAGGATGCTCAGCAGCACCAACACCCGCAGCGGGTTGCTTTTGGGCTGGGCCGGCAGGTTGGGCGGGTCTATTATTTTAAGGTTGGCCGTCAGTTGGGTGTTTTGCTGGGTGGCCTTGCTCGCGTTCAGGCTGGCTAGTGTCTCGAGGTAGGCCTTTTCGGCCAGCTCAATTTCGCGTGCAATGCGCTTGAGAGTGGCCCCCAAGGGCGCCATGCGTTGGTACTCGCGCTCAAACTCTTGCTTGCGCCGGTTCATGACCCCCAGCTTGGCCCGGTTCGACTCCACCAGCACCATATTCTGCACCCATTCGCCCAGCAGGTCCTTGTTCGGTATGCCCGCCGACGAAACGCTCTGCGCGTAATAGGTATTGACGTTGGCCTGAATGGCCCGCGCGGCCATTTCGGCATCGGCCTGTAGCTGCCGCGCCTTAGCCGTACCTTCGGCGTCCCGCTGCCCGAATAGCTGCTGGTCTGCCAGGCGGGCATTGAGGCGGCTCAGCTGCTGGCGCTGCTCAATCACGTTGCGGCTGCTGAGGATGGCCGCTTGCTGGCTGCCCAGCTTGCGGTTCACCGCTTGCAGCGCGGCCAGGGCCCCCGCGTACTGTTGGTTGGTTTCGGTCAGCTGGGTGGTCAGGGCTTCCTTTTCCGTGGCCACGTTTTGCGACTGCGCGTCGTAGTTGATGATGTTGTTATCGCGGTTGAACGCCAGATTCTCGGCCTCGGCTTTGTCCAGACGCTCCTTGGCTCGCTTCAGTTCAGCTTCGTAGTACGCTATCACCGACGTGGTCTGGCTTTCGCGCAGGTTTTTCGACTGGGCCAGAAACACCTGCGTCACCAGCGAGAGGGTATTTTGGCACAGCTCCGGACCGTGGCTTTCAAATTCTAGCTTAATCAGGTCACTGGAACCAATGTGTGTGGCCGTAAGATTTTTGAGAGCATTCAACGAATAAGTGGCGTTCTTGGAATCGAGTAGCTTGCGGACGGCATTGGTAGTCTGAATCCCAGCCATCGTGTGCACATTTTCCAAAGCAGCTTCCGGGGTAGAGCCCGTCAGCTGCCGGCGCAGCTTGGCTGGCAGGGCTTCGCGCAAGTCCTCGTATCGGCTCAGGCGCAGGTAGTTGGGATTGTGGCGGGTATCCCACAGGTCCTGGGCCAGCAGACGGCAGACGACTTCCTGCTTAGTCGAGCGGGCTGTAATCAGGTTAACCAGGTTGTCGAAGGCGTTGTTGGTGGCATTGTAATCGGCGGAGGCGTCGCCAGTCAGCGAATAGCCCGAAGCAATGCCCGTGTAAACGGTAGTATCCGAACTGTAAGCAATGGGCAGGTTACGGGCGAAAAAGTACGTGGAAGCACCGAGCACCAGGGGCACCAGCAGCAGCAGGGCCCATTTTCGCGCCAGCAGCCGGAAAATTTCAGATAAACTCACGGGGTAGGGGGCATCATTAACGTGGAGATTTTGGCCCCTACCACTTCTTCGAGTAGCATAAAGGTCGTGTCATACTGCGTACGGGCCGTTTCCTGCGCTACCGCCACAGACGTGAGCTGGCTACTGGCGGCCGAAAACTCCTGCAGGCTCAGCTGGCCCCGCCGAAACTGCTTTTCGGCCAGCTGGTGGCCGGTGAGCGTGTTCACGTAGGCTTCCTGTTGCAAAGTGAGCACCTTGCGGGCCAGCAGCACGTTCTGGTACAGCGGAATGAGTTGCTGGCGCAGTAAGTTTTCCCGCTCCCGCCGCACGGCTTCGCTGCGCCGAATGCTCAGCTCTTCCCTCTTAATGAGGTGTCTCCGGCTGACCACATGCCCCACCGGCAGCGAGAAGTTGACCCCTAACGAGTAGCGGCCCGCGCTAAAGGTTCTAAACTGGTTGGGGTCCTGTGGGTTGCTTACACCAATACTAGTCTGGTTGCCGTAGGTGTAGCCCGTACCCACGCCCACGCTGTTGAGAATGGCTTTGCGGGCCAGCAGGAGGTCCTGCTCGCTGAGGAACTGATCAATTTCCAGGGCTTGCAGGTCGGCCGAATGCCTGACGGCCGCGGCCGTCAGCAAAGGCAGCGCCGTGGCCGGCGAGTTGAAAAAAACGCCTTGCCAAGCATCGGCGGGAGCAGGTCGGGTCTGGCCCAGGGTCAGTGAGCTGTGCAACGCCAGAACCACGCCAAGGAAGAGCGTTCTACTCATACATTCTCTTTCTGAAATAAGGCCGGGAAGGTTTTAAGGATGATTTCGAAGTCCTTCTTCATCGAAAAGTTGCGGGCGTATTCAACGTCCAGCTCCTTGCGCTCTTCCTCCGACATGTCTCCCTTGCCGCGGCGGCTTACCTGCCACAGCCCCGTGATGCCCGCCGGCGCAATGAAGCGCTTGGAGTACCCGTCGGTGAGCAGCTTTTCGGCTTCGTAGAGCGGCAGCGGGCGGTTGCCTACCAGCGACATGTCACCCCGCAGCACGTTGAACAGCTGAGGCAGCTCGTCGATGCTGGTGTTGCGCAGAAACCGCCCTAGCTTGGTCACGCGAGGGTCGTTGGCAATTTTGATAAAGGCCGGGGCTTCGCTGGCCTTTTTCTGGCTGCGGTACTGCTGTTCGCATATCAGCTGTCCTTTATCGTTCACTAGCTGCTGCTGGCATCGGCTGCCGTTGGCCGCGCAGGTTGCACAAAGCTCGCTGGCGGCCGCCGTCGCAACGCCCGGTTTGTCAATGCTGACCTGGTACTGGTTCAGGCTTTTCATTGAATCCAGCAGCTGGTCAGCGTCCGAGCGCATCGAGCGCAGCTTCCAGAACTTAAAGATGCGGTAGCCCGCACCCACCCTGTACGAGTAGTAAAACACCGGCCCGCGCGATTCAAACTTGATAAGCGCGGCCAGCAGCAGCAGCACGGGAGAGAGCACCAGCAGGGCCCCGGCGGAGCACACCACATCCACCATCCGCTTGCCCAAGGGCATGCGCAGAGCGTAGGGGCTGCTGGTATTCACGGGCAACGACTTAGGCTGGGTCAGAAAATGCAGCCGCGTGAGCAGGCGTTCCTGCTCGCCGCTGGCCGCAAACACCTCGCTGCTCGGCCGCTCCAGCAGCACCTTGCACAGGGCCGGAGGTATCGATTTTTTCGTGAGCCAGAAAATGGGTGGCTCCAGGTGCATTTCATCTTTTAGCATGCGCACCAGCCGCAGCCCCAGGCCGGAAGCCGGGGCTGCGGCATTCAGTATGGCGGTGAAGGGCGCAGGTGGCCGCGCACAAAGGGCCAGCGCCTGCTCCGCGGTGGTGGCCACCGTTATCTCCAGCTCTTCGGCGAATTCGCGCTGCATGCGCTGCCCTTCCGCTTCCTCAGGTGCCAGTAGTAGCACCGGGATACGGGCGTGAGGTAGGTATTCCAGGTTCATACTCGTATGCGGTTGAGGATGTTCTGAATGCGCAGGCTTAGTTCTTCGGGATTGAAGGGCTTCACCATGTAGTCGTCGGCTCCTAGGCGCAGGCACTTTATCTTGTCGCTGGTACTGTCCTTACCCGATAGGATAATCATGCCCACGTCGCGGTACCGGCTACTGGCCCGAATCTGGCGTATGAAATCTGGCCCGTCCATCAAGGGCATGTCGTAGTCGGCTA
>Ga0326733_1000641_pt1 | contig 10043 bp, 6 predicted proteins | sample 14_GP2_308_FD_207946 | JGI IMG/M metagenome (GOLD analysis project Ga0326733, IMG submission 207946) | Glacier ice microbial communities from Ngari, Tibet, China - 14_GP2_30.8 | ecosystem: Environmental > Aquatic > Freshwater > Ice > Glacier | place: China: Ngari, Tibet | collected 2018-07-17 | reverse complement strand
AAAAATTGGCCTTCCAGTGGTGGTCAAACCCACGGATGGCAACCACGGGCGTGGCGTCTCGCTGGACCTGAAGACGCAGGCCCAATTTGAAGACGCCTTTCATCTGGCGGCGCGGCACGGCAGTGAGGTGATGGTTGAACGCTTTGTACGCGGCCATGAGCACCGGCTGCTGGTGGTCGGTGGCCGGGTGGTGGCTGCGGCCCGGGGGGAAACTGCATCCATCACCGGTGATGGCCAATGCAGCGTCGCCGAGTTGATAGAAACCCAGCTCAACACCGATCCCCGGCGCGGCCCGAGCGAAGACTTTCCGCTCAACCCAATCCGCATTGACACAGACACCGCTATCCAGCTGGACCTGCAGCGTCAGGGGCTGACGCCTGAATCGGTGCCCGCGGTTGGCCACGAAGTCTTGATCCAGCGCAACGGCAATGTGGCTATCGACTGCACCGACCAAGTTCATCCCGATGTGGAACACATGGTTTCGCTGGCAGCCCGCGTGGTGGGCCTGGACATCGCCGGGGTCGATCTGGTGGCGCAGGACATCTCGAAACCTCTGCACGCCCAAGGCGGCGCGATTGTTGAGGTCAACGCCGGCCCTGGCCTGTTGATGCACCTCAAGCCGGCAGAAGGCGCGCCACGACCGGTCGGTCGCGCCATCTGCGAGCACCTGTTTCCCATCACCTCAGAAGGCGCTGTTAGCGGGCGTATTCCCGTGGTCGGAATAGCCGGTTCTGTTGGCACCCACAGCATTGCCCGCCTGGTCGCCTGGCTGCTGCAGCTGTCCGGCCGATACACCGGTCTGGCCTGCCGCAGCGGTCTGTTTCTGGACGGGCGCTGTCTGGACGCGAGCGACGGTACACACTGGGAGGCCGGTCAGCGCCTGCTGATCAATCGGGCGGTGCAGGCAGCGGTATTTGAAAATGGTGCAGAGACCATTTTGCGCACCGGCTTGGCCTACGACCGCTGCCAGGTCGGCGTGGTCACGGACCTGGACGGCCACGGCGCGCTTGGCGAATTCGACATCTTTGACAACGAGCCGATGTTCAAGGTCATGCGCTCTCAGGTTGATGCGGTGCTGTCCGAAGGCGTTGCGGTGTTGCACGCCGCGCACCCCCGCATTGTCGAAATGGCAAGTCTGTGTGACGGCGAAGTCATTTTTTACGCCGCAGACCCGTCGCTTGCGGCCTTCAAAGCACACCTGGCAACCGGTGGCCGTGCGGTCTTTGTGCGACAGGGCCAAGTGGTATTGGCCTCTGGCACCACCGAGGTATTTTTGCCGGGCCTGGACAAGCTTGTGACCTGGCAGAGTCGCCCTGTTCCCACCGCTCAGGACAGCCTGCTGGCTGCGATTGCGGCCGCATGGGCGCTTGGCATCACCCTCAGCCTGATTAGCGCCGGTATTGAAGCCTTCGAATCCAGCGCAATCCAGACCGGAAAGATCGACCGATGAAAGTCTCACGTATCCGCGCGCTGCGCGGCCCCAACCTCTGGAGCCGGCACACGGCACTGGAGGCCATCATCACCTGCACCGATGCAGAAAGTGCCATCGATAACCTGCCTGGTTTTGAGCCGCGGGTGCGCTCACTCTTCCCCGCCATAGGCGCACTCAGGCCGGGGGGCTATGTGGGCCCAGTCTCGCTGGCCCATGTGCTGGAGTCAGCGACGCTGGCCCTGCAGGCCAATGCGGGCTGCCCCGTGACTTTCAGCCGCACCTCGGCCACCACGGAAAGCGGTGTTTACCAGACCGTGGTGGAGTACAGCGAAGAGGCAGTGGGCCGTCTGGCGCTGGAGCTGGCGCAAGCGTTGCTGCACGCCGCCCTGAACGAAACCGGCTTCGACCTGGACGCTGCTCTGGCCCAGTTGCGTGATCTCGACGAAGACGAGCGGCTGGGGCCCAGCACGGGCGCGATTGTGGATGCCGCAGTCGCGCGCGGTATTCCGTACAAACGCCTCACCAAAGGCAGTCTGGTGCAGTTTGGTTGGGGCGCACGCCAGCGCCGCATCCAGGCGGCAGAGCTGGACGGAACCAGTGCAGTGTCAGAGTCCATCGCCCAGGACAAGGACTTGACCAAAAAACTGCTGCTCGCCGCCGGCGTGCCGGTGCCTACTGGCCGCCCGGTCGCAGACGCCGAGGACGCCTGGGCAGCCGCGCAAAAAATCGGCCTGCCGGTGGTGCTTAAACCGCAGGACGGCAACCAAGGCAAGGGGGTTACGGTCAATATCGTCACCCGCGAACACCTGAACATCGCCTTTTTGGCGGCTGCTGAACACGGCGACGTGATGGTTGAAAAATTTCTGCCGGGCAACGACTTCCGCCTGCTGGTGGTCGGCAACAAACTGGTGGCGGCCTCCCGGCGGGAACCGCCGCAGGTACTGGGTGACGGCCTGCACACAGTGCGCGAGCTGGTAGACATCGTCAACCAGGACCCACGAAGGGGCGAAGGCCACGCGACATCGCTGACCAAAATCCGCTTCGACGACATTGCCGTGGCGCGCTTAGCGGTGCAGGACATGACGCCCGAATCCATTCCGGCGCGGGGCCGGCGTGTGGTGCTGCGCAACAACGCCAACCTCAGCACGGGCGGTACCGCCACCGACGTGACCAGTGATGTTCACCCCGAGGTCGCTGCGCGCGCAGTGACAGCAGCGCAGATGGTGGGATTGCACATTTGCGGCGTCGATGTGGTCTGCGAAAGCGTACTGCGACCGCTTGAAGCGCAAAACGGCGGCGTTGTCGAGGTCAACGCCGCGCCCGGCCTGCGCATGCACCTGTCACCGTCTTACGGCAAGGGCCAGGCCGTTGGCGGCGCCATGATCAACGAGCTGTTCGCGCCCGGTGATGATGGGCGCGTACCGGTGCTTGCCGTGACTGGCACCAACGGCAAAACCACGGTCACCCGCCTGATCGCGCACCTGCTCACGGCCAGCGGCATGCGCTGCGGCATGACCAACACCGACGGTGTCTGGGTCGACGGCCGGCAGACCGACAGCGGCGACTGCAGCGGCCCCAAAAGCGCACGCAATGTGCTGATGCACCCCGATGTGGATGCCGCCGTCTTTGAAGTGGCGCGCGGTGGAATACTGCGCGAAGGCCTGGGTTTTGACCGCTGCCAGGTGGCAGTTGTCACCAATATTGGCAGCGGCGACCATCTGGGTCTGAATCACATCACCACCGTGGAAGATCTGGCGAGCGTCAAGCGCGTGATTGTGCAAAACGTCGCACCCAACGGCTACGCGGTGCTGAACGCCGCAGACCCTCTTGTCGCCGCCATGGCCGCTACCTGTCCGGGCAACTTGATCTTTTTTGCCGCTGATCGGCATCACCCGTTGATGGTCACCCACCGCGCCCAGGGCAAACGCACGATTTATGTGGACGGCAACGCACTCGTGGCAGCCGAAGGTGCCTGGCGCGAGCGCGTGCCATTGCAGAATATTCCACTGACACGCGGCGGCAGCATCGGTTTTCAGGTGGAAAACGTCATGGCCGCACTGGCGGCGGCGTGGGCCGTTGGCGTGACCTGGGACACTTTAAAAAGTGGCCTGGCCAGCTTTGTCAGCGATGCACACAATGCGCCGGGCCGCTTCAATGTGCTGGATTACCGCGGTGCCACAGTCATTGCCGACTACGGTCACAACCCCGACGCCATGCGCGCGCTGGTGGCTGCAGTCGACGCCATGCCCGCCACGCCTGGTCAGACACGCAGCGTGGTCATTAGCGGGGCCGGTGACCGGCGCGACAGCGACATCCGCGACCAGACCATCATCCTGGGTAAAGCCTTTGACGAGGTGTTGCTGTACCAGGACGCAGCGCAGCGCGGCCGCGCCAACGGCGAGGTCATGGGCCTGCTGCGTGAAGGTCTGGAAGGCTTGAACAAGGCCAGCCGCACCACCCGCATTGACGAAATCCATGGCGAGTTTCTGGCCATCGATACCGCGCTGGCACGCCTGCAGCCCGGCGACTTGTGCCTGATCCTGGTGGATCAGGTGCAGGAGGCACTGGCGCATCTGGCAGAGCGGGTGAAAGAGACGCGCGACGTCAGGCAGGTTACTGCGGTCTGAAATTGAGGCCAGTTCATCCGGCCCGCTCAGGCTGAGTTTCTCGACGCGTTCTTCAATCTCTCTCTGGGCGGTTTGCCTACCAGCCGGGGCTCGTCCCGGTTTGTGCGAAGACTCGCCACTGCAAAGGTCGCCATAGAATTCTGCAGGTATGGCCGAAGCGTCTTTGGCAAAATCAATGCCCAGCCCATACCAGTCTTGCGCAAGCAGCTATCAACTCAATAGCAAATTGGCGTGAGTCCCGCCACATCCCCGGGTTAAACTCAGCCAATGGCCTGGCATGCAACGCTTTCACTTGACTACTCCCTTCAGGCCAGTAAAACCGTTGCTCACTTCCGTCACAACGGTCCACTGCGCATTCTGCAAAGTCTGTACCCAGAGGGCGACGCGGTCTGCCACAACGTACTGGTGCATCCGCCCGGGGGGCTGGTCGGTGGCGATACCCTGAACATATCAGTCACTGCTGCGGCCGGCAGCCACGGACTGATCACTACCCCCGGGGCCACGCGTTTTTACCAGTCACTGGGCGAAACAGCGCTGCAGCGTGCGCACATCAAACTTGCCACTGGCGCACGCGCCGAGTGGCTGCCGATGGAGGCGCTGTGTTACAGCGGCTGCCTGGCCGAAAACCACTTGACGCTGGACCTGGCGCCTGGCGCGGAACTGATGGGCTGGGACATCACGGCTCTTGGTTTGCCCAGCGCAGGCCAGCCGTTTGTGCAGGGCAGCTTTTGCCAGCACATCGAGCTGCCCGGCGTCTGGCTGGAGCGCGCCCGCATACGCGCCGACGACCTGCTGCTGATGAACAGCCCGCTGGGTCTGGCAGGCCAGCGCTGTATCGCCACGCTGTTTTTTGTGACTGGCAGCAAGCTCGAGCGCCAGCGCCGGCAGCAGGCACTTGACCTGACACGGCAAGTGATCGAAACACACCCACTGAGCCCAAGCGCAGGGGCTACCAGCCCTGACGCGCAGGTGGTGGTGCTGCGCGTGTTGGCGCCATTGGTGGAGCCGGCGATGAATTTGCTCAAACAAGTCTGGAAGGTCTGGCGCCAGCATTTCTGGGACAAGGCAGCACCGAGCCCGCGCATCTGGTCGGTGTGACAGGCAGCGGTGATGCTTGCCGCCTACAGGCGTTTTAACACCCGTCCTACTGCATCTTCACTTGGGCATGAGCGAACTCTTGTAAGCTAATAACTGCTCCTAAAACCTATCTCCGAGACGTGCATGAAAATCCTGTTCACCCCCACCCTTCTCGCTGCCAGCCTGCTGTTCACTGCCTGCTCCAGCACCACCGAAAGTGGCGCGGTCGGCGCATCTCGCTCGCAGCTGCTGCTGGTGTCATCTGCAGAACTGGACCAGATGGCGGTACAGAGCTACAACAAGCTCAAGGCCGAAGCAGCAGCCAAAGGGGTACTCAATACCGACGCCGTGCTGCTGGCGCGTGTACGCGCTGTCGCCGCCCGCATCCAGCCGCAAACTGCGGTGTTCCGGGCAGACGCTCCGCGCTGGCAATGGGAGGTCAACCTCATCACCAGCGAGCAGATCAACGCCTTTTGCATGCCAGGCGGAAAAATCATGTTTTACACGGGATTGATTAGAAAACTCAACCTCAGTGATGATGAAATTGCTGTCGTGATGGGCCACGAAATCGCGCATGCACTGCGTGAACATTCGCGCGAGCAGGTATCACAGGCGGCTGCGGCCCAGACAGCCATTGGAATCGGTACCCAATTGCTGGGACTGGGCGGCGGCACCTCGCAACTGACGGGTGCTGCCTATGAAGCGCTGGTGGCCACGCGATTCAGCCGCTCGCATGAAAACGAGTCCGATCGTATTGGCCTGGAGCTGATGGCACGGGCCGGTTACAACCCTCAAGCCGGGGTGACCTTGTGGCAAAAAATGGCCAGCGCAGGAAGTGCAGGAGGCGGCGGCTTTCTGAGCAGCCACCCCAGTGACAGCAGCCGCGTTGGGCAGATTCAAGCCTTATTGCCTACAGTGATGCCGCTGTATCTGGCGACGCGGCGATGATCGTTTCCCTAAAACAGAACCCGTGACTTGCAAGCAGCCCTGCTCGCCGTAAGAACCGATCCGTCAACTCTTGCCTTCTGGGCAAGTGTTGCAAAGTCTGGCCGCTGGATTTAAAACGGGGGGAAACACACTCGCTGCCATTGCAAGCCACGAGACCTTCATCGCCCTGCTGCGAATGGCGATCGCCAGCACCATGCGGTCGGTGCCGGTGGTAGCGCACAGACTTCAGCATATGAAAGAGAATAATCTCCGGTCGAAGTGCGGCTTGATTCGTCATCGCGGATCTGATCCGGGATCGATGGTTGATGAGCCGGTATGCAGGCCAGTCAGTATGGGTTGCGCGTTTGACTCGTATTGACAGCCTTGCAGGGCAGACCGCTTGGGCCGATCACCACCGGCAGATAGTTTTCTGCATTGCAGGCCAACGCGAGCTGGATCAGCCCTTGGCTGTACATATCGTCGTCAAGGTGCTTGACTGAATCCAGGCCATAGCGCGGCAACAACGCGGCAACAGCGCGCGGCAGATCACCACATGGTTCTTGTCGGTGGCGTCCTCCCCGAGTTCCTTCACATGAGTCAGCAACACATTTGAAGACCTTGGATGACGCCAATGGTAATGCCCGCCCTAACGGGTGAGAGCATTACCGCATTTTTTTAGGTAGCGTCAGGAGACCCCGCGCCTGGCTCCACCCAACCCAGTGCCGTCAGCGCTAACAGGTCGCGGGAGATCACACGGTCACCGATATCGGTGCGGTAACGCAAATTGGGTATGACCACCTGCCGGGCCACCCGATAGGCCTCGTCCCGGGCCTGCCGGACGCTGCTTCCCGTTCCTGTGGCGACCCCTATGTATCCGCTGGCGCCGCTGGTGACCAGCTGACCGCCCACAGTGGCAACTTCCGCGAAGTGGAGCGCTTCCCGGTCGGCCGCTGTTATTGCCTGCCTGAAACAGACGGGTTCGCCTTTGGACAACTCTGCATAGCCCTGGCGGTATGGAAAAGGCGGTACCGTGAGCACCACACCCGCTGCAAACCCGCTGCGTGTGGGCAGAGCCAGACTGTCTTTGCGCAACATGCGCGCGAAAATTTCTTCCCAAGGCTCGGTGTGCAGCGCTTCACAGATGGCAAAACCCGGGTAGCCGAAGCGGCTCGTGAATTCAAGCGGCCAGAGCCCAGATTCATTGACGATCAGGTTGACATTGATGTAGCCGCAATAAGCGCCCTGACGCAGTAGATCGGCCAGCGGGCCCAAGGTCGCATCAAACAGACGCTGGGCGCCGCGGTAGCTCACGATGGTTCCCATTTCGCCAGTCAGCTCACCGAGGTCGCCAGAAAAAAAGCGTTTGTGTTCAAAGTCGATGCAAGCGGTGTCGAGAAAAGCCTCACCGTTGAAATAGGCGCCCACGCCGACCTCCACGCCCCGCAGATGCGCCATCAGTACGAAGTCGGGCTGACTGCCAGGGGGCGAGTGGTCGCGGTACATGGTCAGCAGCGCCATCATGTCGGCGCCGTCATCCAGTTCGCCGATGTAGTTGCGGGTACGCGGACTGTCGGCCCCGTTGAACTTGAGAACGTAGCGCCCACCCGTGCGTTGCAGAAAACCGATGGCATCGGCATACGAGGTGAAGCTGTAGCTGCGCGCAGTAAGCAGCCCGCTGCCGCGCAGCACCTGCTGGCCGAACGCGCGGTCGGCCTCCAGCCGGTCGCCGAGCGCACTGCCGCCTATGACCTGAAAGCCATCGCGGCGCAGTTCATCCTGCGCCTGTCCATCGACGGCAGATTCGAAAAGGACCATGCCGTCGTCATCGGCATCGCGTAGCCAGTCCAGCTCGGCGCGCCAGTCGTCGACTCGCTCCAACATGCCGCCAAACACATCGCGACAGGCCGGGTCGCCGACGAACACCTTGACCTCATGGCCACGCGCTGCCATGCCGTGGTACATGGCCGCCAGGTCGTTGTAAGTGCCAACACCCAGAAATCTCATGGCGCGCGCGGACCGACTGGAAAGGCAGGAAGGCGGGAGTGAAGCATCGTGGATGGTTTGGTTTGCCGGATGTCGCTAGACAGCCTGGACGCTGTGAAGCTGTATCGCGTCAACCTTTCGGAGCCTGATGCTGTAGGCGCAGAGCGCGTCAGCAACACCGGCTGGCGGCGCCACTCACGCCGCAGCGCGGTGTCAGGCGGACGGCTGGTCCGGCTCGTGAGTCTCCCGCGCCTTCGCAAAGAGGTGCCAAACCGCCATGAACATGGCCGCAACCACCGGTCCGATCACAAAACCGTTCAACCCAAAAAGCGACATGCCGCCCAAGGTAGACACCAGCACCACGTAATCGGGCATCTTGGTGTCTTTGCCGACCAGCACCGGGCGCAGTATGTTGTCTACCAGGCCAATCACCAGCACACCGAAGGCAATCAGTGCCAAGCCCTGCCAAATGGCGCCAGTGACCAGAAAGTAAATCGCCACTGGCACCCAAACAAGCGCAGCACCTACCGCAGGCAGCAGCGACAGAAAAGCCATCAACGTGCCCCACAGCACTGGGGCGTGGATGCCCAGCAACCAGAAAATCAGGCCGCCGAGGGCGCCTTGTAACGCTGCCACCAGCACATTGCCTTTGACGGTGGCGCGTATGACGGTGACAAATTTAACGGCCAGGTCATGCTTGATGTCGGCCTCCAGCGGAACGGACTCGTGAATGCGCCGCGCCAGAGCGGCGCCGTCGCGCAGCAAAAAAAACAGCAGATACAGCATGACAAAAAAGCTGACGACGAAGTCAAAAGCATTCTGGCCGATGCTCAGCGCCTGGGCGGCAATGAACTGGCTGCCTCTGGACAAGGCCTGAGACAACCGGTCCTGAATCACACCGGTGCTGTTCATGCCAAAACGCTCAAGCAAGCCAGTGACCCAGCCAGGCAACGCGTTAAACACCTGTTGGAAATAACTGGCAAAACTCAGTTCGCCCGATTGCACCCGTTGGTACACAGCCGATGCCTCCTGCATCAGCAAAACACCAATCAGGGCCAAGGGAATAATCACCAGAACCAGAATAATGCCGACGGCTGACAGAGCCGCCAAGGTCCGCCTGCCCTTCATGGCTTTGAGCAAACGCAAAAAAAGCGGTGTGAAAATCAAAGCAAAAATTGCACCCCAGAAAACTGCCCCGTACAGGGGCCAGAGCACCCACAAAAATGCAACAGAGACAAGCAGCAGCAATAACAGGAATACTCTTTTTTCCAGTGCCGGAGAGCGGGCCGTGTTGTGAAGTTTCATGGTGGGGGAGTATTTTTCTGTTGAAGGGGTTCAATGCCGCGGTTCGGCTCAAGCGCTGACTAATTGCGATGATGCCGCAATTTCGTCAAATGCCTGGCAGCGTCACCACGACGTCGCATGATGTTCAAAGACTGGCTGCACCGAAGCCGGCAGCTGCAGGTTCAGCGTGTGGGACGAGCCTGCAAGCTGGCGTCGGCTCAGACCCCGGCAGAGCTTCTGCAGTGTAAAGTCGCGCAACACCCTGCAAAGATGCTGGCTCCCGGCGGGCAAGCGGCATTAAATGGTATCCAAGTTCAACCGTTTCAGGACCGCAATGAGTCTGACCACTGCTCCCCCAGGTTTTGCCCGCGCCGCTACCAGGAAGACCATCCTGACCATTTTTTCGGCCGTGTTGTTAGCGCCAAATGTGCAGGCTCAGTCCTCTATGCCCGAAACGCCGCCCGCAAATTTCGTACAACCAGCGGCCGCATTAGCCGCGCCAAAATACAGCAGCGCTGATATCGACAGGGCTTTTGGCTTCATGGACAGCAGCAAGGACGGCAAAGTCAGCCGCGAGGAAGCGGCTGGTTTCAAAAACGTGGCCAAACACTTTACCGCAGCCGATACCAACAAAGACGATTTGCTGTCGCGGGGCGAATTTGAAAGAGCTCTGAATCACAGAAAAAGCCGCTAGTTCCCGGTGGCGTGCGGAC
>Ga0326733_1000640_pt1 | contig 10055 bp, 7 predicted proteins | sample 14_GP2_308_FD_207946 | JGI IMG/M metagenome (GOLD analysis project Ga0326733, IMG submission 207946) | Glacier ice microbial communities from Ngari, Tibet, China - 14_GP2_30.8 | ecosystem: Environmental > Aquatic > Freshwater > Ice > Glacier | place: China: Ngari, Tibet | collected 2018-07-17 | reverse complement strand
TCAACTGTACTCATATCCATAATGACAGCCCCAGCACGCGCGTGAGCAAGGATGCCATTCTGTCCGGTGACGGCATCCTGGACGATGGCCGAATTGGGCAGCATCGTAATGATGACATCGACGTCTTTAGATGCTTCAGCGATGCTACCTGCTGCTCGTGCACCTAACTTGACCAGGTCCTGAACTGCATCCGCATTAATATCGTAGGCAACGAGGCCGAATCCCTTTCGACACAAATTAGACGCCATTCCGCGACCCATCCGTCCGAGACCGATGAAACCCACCGTGATCGCCTGTTTATTATTTTCCAGCATTTTACGCGCTCCTTTGGTTAATTATCTTTATCTTCACAACCTCTGTGTCGCGGTCGTTTAGACGGTCAAATACGATGTTTTAACAATTGTGTAAAAGTCGACCGCATATCGTCCCTGCTCACGTGCACCATAGCTTGAGCCCTTTCTGCCGCCAAAGGGAACGTGATAGTCCAAGCCAGCTGTTGGCAGGTTGAGCATGGTCAAACCGGACTGGATGTTGGTCTGGAAATGGCGCGCATGCTTTTGCGATGTTGTGCAGATGCCTGCGGAAAGGCCGAAGTCCGTGTCATTTGCAATCGTTAATGCTTCGTCATAGTTGGTCACCCGTATTACGGAAGCGACCGGGCCGAATATTTCTTCCCGGTTGATTTGCATCTCGTTAGTGGTGTCGACGAAAAGTGTAGGAGAGAGATAAAACCCCGGGGTTTCGCGTTTGAGCGTTTTGCCAGCCACCAGGCATCTTGCTCCTTCGCGAATGCCAATATCTACGTAACGCAAATCCTGGTCCAGCTGCCTTTGATCCACCACCGGACCAACCTGAGTTTCTGCTTTGAGCGCATGATCAATCACAAGCTTGTCAATGCGCTGAGCCACGGCCTTAACAAAGCGGTCATGGATACCGTCAGTAACGATCAGGCGACTGGACGCAGTGCAACGCTGCCCGGCCTGCAAGAACGCGCCATCCACTGCGCAAAAAACCGCAGTATCAAAGTCAGCATCATCCAATACAACCAGAGGGTTCTTGCCACCCATTTCTGCCTGCACGCGGATCATACGCTCGGTGGCACGCTGCACGATGCTACGCCCAGTCTTGACTGAACCGGTGAATGTGATTGCGTCGACTCCATCCAGGATGGCCTGTCCCACAATCGCGCCACTACCCATCACGAGATTAAAAACCCCCTCAGGAACACCAGCCTTCGCGATGATCTCCGTCAACGCCCATGCAGACGCCGGCGTCAATTCCGCAGGCTTGAATACGACCGTGTTGCCGAACGCAAGTGCCGGCGCTATTTTCCACGCGGGAATCGCGATTGGAAAATTCCATGGAGTGATAATGCCCACCACGCCCACCGGATCGCGCGAAACCTCCACGTCGATCCCTGGCCGAACAGAAGCCAGTTTCTCGCCGTTGATGCGGACCGTTTCCCCGGCAAAAAAACGGAATATGTTGGCAGCCCGGGAAACCTCCCCAATCGCCTCCGCGCGGGTTTTCCCTTCTTCCCTGGCCAGCAACTCTCCCAATTCTTCTTTTCGATTTAACAGTTCGATCGAAATATTGCTGAGGATATCGGAGCGCATTTGCGTCGTGTAGCCCGACCATTTGACGAGCGCCTTGCGGGCTCCACCAATCGCATCCGCCACCTGCTCGCGTGAAGCATTTGAAAACTCGCCAATCACGTCGTTGGTGTCGGAGGGATTGATGTTGACACTGGCGTCAGTACCAGCAACCCATTCGCCACCAATATAGTTTTTGTGTAAAGTCATTAATGTGCCTTTCCAGATATATGGTTATGTAGATACATTTCGGCGTCATCGCCTTTGCGATATCTTGAAGTTCGTCTCACCGCACCGCCTGGCAGAAATCGTTCTCGCAGGCTGGATACCGGTGTTTTGGCATAAGATTTTGGTGAGCTTATTTCCGACTAGGCATATTGCTCGCTACGATTTGACTGATGCGGCAAACTTGACATCCAACTCCACACCTCACTTAAGAGTGCAAGGATGGCACAGAACCAGTGGCGGCGTCCAATAACCAATTGGAATTGAACCATTTCGATTTGCTATACCAACGAAACGCGATGACATCCTATTGAACCTCCTAAAGTTTTTAGCAAGATCATCACGCTGAGAGAATTAGGTAACCCAAAAATCGAAAAAAATGCACTTGTGGTGCGCAAGCGCGCTGTACGCGTGGCGCAGCGACTAAAACGCAAAGACTGCAGAAACTATAACGCGGGACAAGGGGCGGTGCCAGCTGCGCGGTGCTCGCTCGAAGTGGTGACGACTCCTTGACTTCAACCAACACAGGAGGTTTGAACCCATCGGTTGAATATCCTTCCAGCAGAAGCCGAGGCAGCGCCCTCTCAATATCGCACCAGTAAAGTCCCTGCGGGAAAGGCGTGACGTAGACTGCCAGGCTTGCCTAAAGTCCAAAGCGACTCTGACCGAGCTCTGGTTTGCAAGGCGAGACCAGACTCAAACATCGAACGCCGCAAGTTCACAATTCACGCATGAGTCAGGATTAAAGAACGTTGGAACATCAGCGATTTTAGGTATAACGATTTGCAATGGATCAATCAGAATCGATCATTGGACCTTGCGGCGATTAGTGTGGGACATTATGTCGAGCAAGTTGCAAAGGGGCCGTGGAGGTCATGTCAAAGCAACTTGACGGTAATATCGCCCGCCAGCTGTGAGAGTTAGGCTTACCTCAGTGATGGGCCTCGAAAGCCCTTGTTTACCCACTTTACATGGCGATCTGCACTCAACGTTTAGTGATTGACGGATCGTGGAAGTCTTTGCTTGTCCGAAAGCGGACAAAAAAAGACCCTAAATTGTTGGAACTGTTTGAGTTCAGACAAAAAGGGCAGAGAGCGTTTAGAAAACCCTGTTTTTCAAAAATGGAGATGACAATGAACACAAAGCCAAAGACAAAAGTACTTGCACTAGTCGCTGGAATGACACTTTGTTTGACAAATATCGCTATGGCAGCCGACGACGTTATCAAAATTGGTTTCATCACCGACCTGTCTGGCGTATATGCTGATTTGGACGGCCCAGGCGGAGTGGAGGCAATCAAGTTAGCAATTGCAGATGCGGGTGGGAAAATCGGCAATATGAAAATTGAATTGCTGGTTGCCGATCACCAGAACAAGCCTGAGATTGCGGCAAACAGGGTGCGCGAATGGTACGACCAGCAAGGGGTTACCGTTGTTATTGGCGGCACCAATTCGTCAACCGCTTTGGCGATGGCAAAAGTTGCTACGGAGAAGAAACGCGTGTTCATTTCCGCTGGCTCGGGCACGACACGACTCACTAATGAAGAATGCAATCCGTATACGATTCAGTACACCTACGATACCGTTTCGGTTGCCAGGGTTGCCGGCACCGCGATCGTAAAGCAGGGAGGTAAAAGCTGGTATTTCCTGACTACCGATCTTGCATTCGGACATTCACTTGAAGCAGACACTGCGGAAACAGTCAAAACCAATGGGGGTACCGTCGTTGGCGCAGCCAGACATCCTTTGGGGGCTACCGATTTTTCGTCATTCCTGCTTCTGGCAAAAGCATCAAAAGCACAAGTTCTTGGTGTAGCAGCAGGTGGCGGTGATCTTGTCAACATCATCAAGGGTGCAAATGAATTCGGCGTCACCAAATCGATGAAAATTGCCACGCCGCTGATGTTCCTAACGGACATACATGCGTTGGGATTGCAGCAGGCACAGGGCCTGTATTACACAGACGGTTGGTATTGGGATCAGAACGATGAATCCCGTAAATGGGCAAAACGCTATTTTGAGAAAATGAAGAAGATGCCGACCATGTTCCATGCGGGCGATTACTCCGCGACAGTGCAATATTTAAACGCTGTCAAGGCGGTGGGCACCGACGCGGGCAAAGTTATGACCTATTTCAAGCAGACCAAGATCAATGACGTCTTCGCCAAAAATGGCATAGTCCGTCCCGACGGACGGATGGTGCACGATATGCATTTGATGCAGGTAAAAACGCCGGCCGAGTCAAAGTATCCGTGGGACTATGCAAAACTGATCCAAACAGTCCCTGGTGATCAGGTTTTCATATCTAAGGCCGAGTCGAAGTGCGCCCTTTGGAAGTAACTCGCTAGAACTTCATAACTGAGACCGGCGTGTTTGCAACATGCCAGTCGCCCCCAAGCCTACTCAAACGTGCGATGGCAGCCCCGTCTGCGCCGGCCCGTCGAATTGAAACACATGAACATACGGGAGCCAAGATGGTTGACGTGATATTGGAGACTAGGCGCCTGACCAAGGATTTCAAAGGGTTTACGGCTGTTAACGACGTCAATATGCAAGTGCAACGCGGGCATATCCATGCATTGATCGGGCCCAACGGTGCCGGGAAAACAACATTCTTCAATTTGCTCACTAAGTTTTTGGTGCCCACCACAGGCGAAATTCTATTCAACAGCCGTGATATCACTGCCGCGGAGCCAGCGCAAATCGCGCGCCTGGGTATTATTCGCTCGTTTCAGATTTCAGCGGTGTTCCCGCAGTTGTCGGTGATGGAAAACGTCCGCATTGGACTCCAACGCACGCTTGGAACATCATTTCACTTCTGGAAAAGCGATCGCACATTGGCACGCCTGAATGAGCGCGCGATGCAACTGCTGGCTGAAGTCGATCTGACCGAATTCGCCGACACAATTACCGTCGATCTGCCGTACGGGCGCAAGCGCGCACTAGAAATCGCCACCACGTTGGGCATGGAGCCGGAATTGATGCTGCTCGATGAGCCAACCTCGGGAATGGGACACGAGGACGTGCATCGGGTGACCGAGCTGATCAAAAAAGTCTCAGTCGGACGCACTATTTTGATGGTCGAACACAACATGAACGTGGTGGCCGGGATCTGCGACAAGATCACCGTGTTGCAGCGCGGCGCGAAGCTCGCTGAAGGCAGCTACTTCGAAATATCAGACAATCCGCAAGTGATGGAAGCCTATATGGGGACAACGTCCGGTGTTCTTGAAGGAGCGCACTGATGAATGTTGCGACAGAGCAAAAACCGATTGCCGACAACGACCCCAAGACGGCAAAAAAAGCACTGGAAATCAGAAATCTGCAGGCTTGGTACGGTGAGTCCTATATTTTGCAGGACATGAACATCTCCGTGAACCAGGGAGAGGTCGTCACGTTGCTGGGGCGTAACGGTTCCGGCCGCACGACAACCTTGCGCGCGGTTATGGGACTGACGGGTGCCCGGAAAGGTTCAATCAGAATCGGCGGTGTCGAATCAATCGATTTGCCGACGTACAAGATTGCGCGCCTTGGGGTGGGTTACTGTCCGGAAGAACGCGCGATATTTTCATCGTTGTCAACAGAAGAAAATCTGCTACTGCCGCCGTCCATTTCAAAGACAGAGAAAGGCATGTCGGTGAAAGAAATTTACGACATGTTTCCGAACCTGGCCGAGCGCAAGGCTAGCCCAGGTACACGGCTGTCGGGAGGTGAGCAGCAAATGTTGGCGGTGGCGCGGATCCTGCGCACGGGCGCCAAATTATTATTACTGGATGAAATATCTGAAGGTCTTGCGCCAGTGATCGTACAGGCGCTGGCCCGCATGATTGTGACGCTTAAGGCCAAGGGCTACACCATCGTGATGGTGGAACAGAATTTCAGATTTGCCGCGCCATTGGCAGACCGGTTCTATGTGGTCGAACATGGGCAGATTGTTGAGACGTTCGCTGCATCCGAGCTTAATTCCAAGATGCCAGTGCTCAGTGAGTTGCTCGGAGTATAGGAAGAAGTATGGAAATATTTGGCATTCCATGGCCGTTGATGTTGAGCCAGTTGCTGCTCGGTTTGGTCAATGGGTCCTTTTACGCGATGATGTCGCTTGGCCTGGCAGTCATATTTGGCCTGTTGAATATCATCAACTTCGCTCATGGCGCACTGTTCATGATGGGCGCATTCTTTGCGTGGATGGGGTTGAACTATTTCGGCATCAATTATTGGGTCGCGCTTTTCGTCGTTCCGGTAGTCGTAGGCATTTTTGGCATCTTGATTGAAAGATCGATGTTGCGCTGGTTATACAAGCTCGATCACCTTTACGGTCTATTGCTGACCTTCGGCATCACGCTTTTGCTAGAAGGTGTGTTCCGCTCTTTTTATGGAGTTTCCGGTCAGCCGTATCAGGTCCCCGCACTTCTATCCGGCGCCACGGATATGGGGGCTTTGATGTTGCCGAACTATCGTGCTTGGGTCGTAGTTGCGTCGCTAACCGTGTGTTTCGCCACTTGGTTTGTGATTGAAAGAACCAAGATTGGTTCCTATTTACGGGCCGGCACTGAAAACCCCAAGATGGTTGAAGCATTCGGTATAAATGTGCCAGTAATGGTGTCGCTTACGTACGGGTTTGGAGTAGCGTTGGCGGCTTTTGCCGGGGTACTGGCTGCACCGATCATGCAAGTCTCATCGCTGATGGGATCGAATCTGATCATCGTGGTATTTGCGGTCGTGGTCATTGGCGGCATGGGCTCCATCATGGGCTCAATCGTCACGGGTCTCGGGCTTGGGGTGATCGAAGGATTCACCCGGGTGTTTTATCCCGAGCTATCAGCAACCGTGGTGTTCATCCTCATGGCCATCGTATTGCTCATACGTCCCGCCGGTTTGTTTGGCAAAGAAAAGTAAACGGAAGCACTAGATGACGAATAGCAGAATTGGTTATGCCATTGCATTGGCTGCGTTGATCGCTGCACCATTCTTCGTATATCCGATATTTTTAATGAATGTGATGTGCTTTGCCCTGTTTGCCTCGGCGTTTAATCTGTTGATAGGCTATACAGGATTGCTGTCATTTGGTCACGCAGCACTTTTCGGTAGCGCGGCTTATGTAACCGGACATGTGGTCAGCAAGATGGGCCTACCGGTTGAAGTTGGAATTTTGCTGGGCACAGCGACCGGCGCGGCGATCGGATTGGTCATGGGGTTGCTGGCGATCCGTCGTACAGGCATTTACTTCACGATGATCACATTGGCACTGGCGCAGATGGTGTATTTCATATGCCTGCAGGCGCCGTTTACTGGCGGTGAAGATGGTTTGCAAGGGGTGCCGCGCGGCAAGCTGCTGGGCGTGATTAACCTGTCCAGTGACTTAAACATGTATTACGTGGTGCTGGCCATCGCTGTGGGTTCGTTTGCGCTGATCATGCGCACAGTGCATTCGCCGTTTGGACGAGTAATGAAAGCAATCAAGGAAAACGAGCCACGCGCCGTTTCTCTTGGGTATGACGTCAATAAATACAAGCTTATGGCGTTTGTATTGTCTGCGGCTTTGTCGGGGCTGGCTGGTTCGACCAAGACGCTGGTGTTCGGTTTTGCGACGCTGACCGACGTGCACTGGAATCTTTCGGGTTTGGTGGTACTTATGACCCTGGTGGGTGGCCTTGGCACGCTGCTAGGCCCTATCGTTGGTGCGCTGATCATCATTGCGCTAGAAAACAAGCTAGGCGACTTCGGTAACTGGCTGGCAGCTGCAACCAGCATCGAATGGTTCAAGTCAATGGGGGAATCGGTGACGATGCTCACCGGACTGATTTTCATTATCTGCGTGCTGGCCTTCCGACGCGGAATCGTAGGGGAAATTGCGGCCTTTTTCAAACGCTCTTAGCGTGCGCTCAAATTTACCACTGCCCGGTAGATAGCATTCCGATTTGCCCCATGCAACTTTCGTTGCAGCTGAAGGAATTTCCCAGAAGTCTTTGAGCGCTGTTTATAACTATTCGCACGCCAGAAGTTGATTGCCCTGGCTTTCCGCTGTCCTCTTACGGCCTCGCAGCACATTTAGCCGATTGATGATTTTGAAAACGGGCGTCGCGGCCTACCTGAGTCAGCATGCAGTTCGCGTGCGACTGGAGTGCCCAGCTTTAAGGTGATCTTCTTAACCGCGTAGTCGCTTTGAAGTTAAAGCGCATTGGCTGTAAAACGATGACTCCTTGAGAAACGCGGAGTTCAAGTTCTGCACCGCGGCGCGATGTTTCGAGTCTCGCCGACCGCGCATTGACCCCCCGAAGCGTTAGACTATGCCGGGCAACACGTTCACCTACGCACGGAGGGATTGTCGTCTTGCGGATCTAATTCTGGGCTCGCACGTTTCCAGCGCTAAATTCCTTCAGGCCCGTTTGAGACACTGACTGGCGAGGTCAGCGTGTGATCTCGCGACATTTTGCGATCTGCCTCAGCCAGATACACAAATCCTTGTCTACACGGCGACCGTGTAATTCAACGTCATACGCCCGCCATCCACCACCACGATCTCGCCGGTGATGTAGCTGGCTGCGTCGCTGGCAAGGTAGGCCACAATGTCAGCCACCTCAGAGGGTTCGCCCAGTCGCTTCATAGGGGTGCGGCTCATAACTTTTGTCTTCGCTTCTTCGCTTGTCAGCACTGCTTTATAGGCAAGCTCGGTGGCGATAGTGCCGGGCGCGACAGCGTTCACGCGCACACCCTTGTCCGCCAATACCAGCGCCATCACGCGAGTGAGTTGGTTGACGCCACCCTTGCTGACGTTGTAGCTGGAAATTGTGGGAATGGTTAGCACGGCGTTGACCGAGCTCATGTTGACAATGCTGCCTTTCCCCGCTTTCGCCATTTCCCGCGCAACGGCCTGACCGACCAAAAATGAGCCTTTGAGATTGATGCGCAGAACCTCGTCGAAGTCGGCCTCGGTCACGTCCAGGAAATCTGCTGTTTTGAAAATACCGGCGTTGTTGACGAGTACGTCGATGCGGCCGTACGCGTCCATAGTTCGGGCCACGAGCGCGTCGACCTGGGTCTTTACACCCACATCGCAATGCACATACAGACCTCCAAGTTCGCTCGCCAATGCTGCGCCACGGGTGTCCTGGATATCGGCAATAACAACCTTGGCACCTTCGCGCGCGAACCGGCGAATGCAGGCCTCGCCAATTCCCTGGGCACCGCCGGTAACAATGCAGATGCGGCCCGCCAGGCCAAAATATATCTGAGAGGAGTCTGGAGGGTAAAGAGAGTTCATATTAAGTCGGTACCACGGGTAGAAATTTGGAACGCCAATCTTGTAGGCAGATATGTCTTTCAGTTGGGCAATACAACTCAAAACGCCACCGAATCGTCACAGGCGCGTTCAACCTTGCGAGGGGCGGTATACGTTGGCGACCTAGTAATAGGAGAGCAAGTTCACACTCATGACCATATCCCACGCATCGCCACCCCTTGATCAGCGCATCGCCGCACCAATTTCCTCAACCCTGCCAATCAACCGCTTCAATCGCGAACCGCGTCCGGTAGTCCTGGAAGCGGCCATTCGTTGAGGGAAGGCGTCGACAGATGCGCGGTGTCTCGGTCTTCTGCGGTAAACGACTTGTGGCCCGCGCTGCCGTTCAGCTTGAGCTTCGTAGCCTAAAAACACATGCTTTGGTAAGACGAACAAACCCGACATTCTCTTAAAAAGGCTCGAATCCCAGCGTCGCCCGAAAACGATTCTTCAAATAAACGCCATCGCGCGGCGGCAGCGCACGTGGCAGTTCAGCTGCACAAATATGCACCTGAGCCAGGGTGCATCCCTGCCGTGAATTCACAACTTGAGCCAATGAATCAACCGACCCCATTTCATCAATTTCCACCACATTACCAATGCCGCAACCACGGGCAACTGCAGACAGGTCGGTACCTAAACTGGTATGGCTGCGCTGCATGCCGGTTTCACCAAAATGCCCATTATCAAGCACCACAATACTGAGGTTTGCTGGCTGCTGTACGCCGATAGTTGATAGTGAGCCTAATCCCATGAGTTGCTCCCCATCGCCGGTAATTACCACTACGCTGCGCTCCGGCCGCGCCAGAGCCAATCCGAGACCGACAACCGCAGCGCCTCCCATAGCACCCCACAGATAGAAATTTTCCGGGCGATCGCCGGCGGCAAAAACATCGTATGAGGAGGATCCGAGCCCGGTAATCACCAAAGCCTGCGGACAAGCCGCAAGCAGCCTAGATA
>Ga0326733_1000639_pt1 | contig 10064 bp, 10 predicted proteins | sample 14_GP2_308_FD_207946 | JGI IMG/M metagenome (GOLD analysis project Ga0326733, IMG submission 207946) | Glacier ice microbial communities from Ngari, Tibet, China - 14_GP2_30.8 | ecosystem: Environmental > Aquatic > Freshwater > Ice > Glacier | place: China: Ngari, Tibet | collected 2018-07-17 | reverse complement strand
CCTTTAAGGGTAAGTATGCCATCGGCCGGATTACCCGCGGCACAGTCCAAACTGGTGACCAAGTTACTTTATGTAAAAAAGACGGTACTTTCACCAAAGCAAAGATTGACAACATATTCATGAGCCACGGTGTCAGTAAATCAGAAGTCAAAGGCGGAGTCGCTGGTGATATCGTCCAGTTAACTGGCATCGCTGACGCTCAAATTGGTGAGACCATCGCCGACGCTAATGAGCCGGAAGCTTTGCCGATCATTGAAGTCGAGGCTCCGACTCTACGTATTTACTTAGGTCCAAACACGAGCCCTTTCAAAGGCCAAGAAGGTGAATTCAGCACCTCCCGCCAAATCAGCGACCGTTTAGACAAAGAACTTGAAACGAACGTCGGACTGAAAGTCGAACCAGCTGACGGCATCGGTTTTAACGTATCCGGTCGTGGTGAACTTCACCTTGGCGTCTTAATCGAAACTATGCGCCGCGAAGGCTACGAGTTCGAAGTTGGTCGCCCTCAAGTCGTCACCCGCCAAGAAAACGGTAAGACTATGGAACCAATCGAAGAAGTACTGATTGAAGTTCCAGCCGAGCACGTCGGAGCCGTCCAAATGGAATTAGGCCAACGACGCGCTAGCTTAAAAGAGCAGTTCGCTAGCCCGAAGGGTGTCACAAAATTAGTCTATGTCATGCCGACCCGCGCCTTACTTGGTATGCGTAATATCTTGCTGACAAACACTAAAGGTACTATCGTCATGAACAGCTTAACCATCGGTTACGAAGAGGAAAGCTCCGCTTTGCAACAGTTGCGTAACGGCGTCATCATAGCTTTTGAAAATGGCGTCACGACACCATACGCATTGCAGAGCGTTGAGGCCCGAGGTACGACTTTTGTCCACCCAGCCGAAAAAGTTTACGCCGGACAAGTCGTCGGTCTCAATACCCGCCAAGAAGATATGGAAATGAATGTCTGTCGGGCAAAGCACCTGACCAACATGCGGTCCAGCTCCAGTGATGGTGTCGTACAATTAGTGCCGCCAATAATCTTCTCACTTGAACAATGTTTGGATTTCCTGGAAAACGATGAACTCTTAGAAGTTACCCCGAAAAACTTACGATTACGTAAACGCGAACTCGACCCGAACAAGCGCAAGCGCCAAAAGTAACAGTTATAAGTTATACTGGTGCTAGATCATGAAAGCGCCAGTCTTCTACCGTAATATCGATGCCCGAGACCACTTAGAGTTATTCCTAGTTTCGGCCGTCAGCAGCTTGTTGCTGGTGCGATTCTATTTATATCTTACCGATTACCCGCAAATCGGCAGCGGGTCATTCCATATTGCCCATATGTTATATGGGGGGCTCTTCATGATGGCTGCGATCATCATCGGAGTGTCGTTTATCGGCCGACGCATCCAAAGGATGACCGCGCTCATCGGGGGCGTTGGTTTTGGGGTATTCATTGATGAGCTCGGTAAATTTATAACCCGTGATCATAATTATTTCTTTCAGCCGACTATCGGTATCATCTATGCGATATTCATATCACTCTACCTGCTGTTTAACTTCATAACCAGGGCGACAAAGCTATCAAGCACTGAGTATCAGCTCAATGCCTTACGACACTTCGAGGAAGCCGTTCGTCACGAAATGGATCCACACGAAAAAAGACGGATTCAAAAACTCTTAAACCGGGCTGACCAAAAGAGTGTTATTACTCAAGAATTAAAGACTCTCTTGGCGCAACTAGAGACTGTTCCACCGCCTCTGCCGCGTCGGTTCTATAAGACTTTGGCCCGAGCTAACCGCCAGTATCGTAAATTCTGGAAACTGCGCAGCTCTAATCAGATGATAGCGACATTATTCATCTTCCAAGCGCTGCTATTCCTAGTGGTGATTCTAGGAACGATCGTTAATAACTTTGATACGGTCAATGATTTCTTCAATAGCTATAATGACTATGGCAAAGAACTGATTATCGGACAGTTCCTCGCCTCGACTGTTGCCGCTATATTCGTGATTAACGGTGCCATAAAATTACGCCACTCCCGCCTAAATGCTTTTGAAAACTTTCGGCGGGCTACGCTAGTAAATTTGTTCCTAACTGAATTCTTCATATTTTCCAGGATCCAATTCGATGCCATTCCTGGCTTCGCCGTCAATCTGATTCTTTTGATGGCATTGCATTATGCTATCGACCAAGAACGCCACGGCCAACCGGTCTAGCTATTTCTTTTTTAAAGCCCGCTTCTTGGGCTGTGGATTCTTGCGGGCATTGTGAATCGTGCGACTGAAGCGGCGTTCGGCGTCACTATCGGCGTAGCGGGCTAGGGGACCATGGGCAATTATTTGTGTCTTGTTTTCTTTGTCCAAAGTTTTGATCAATTCAACGGCTGAAGTTTCTAATAACCATTCACGGCCCGGTGCCGTTTCGGCAATCGCGGTGATTTGCCAAAGTTGTTCACCAACCTCTTCGCTGCTGACGATCTGCAGAGGGGAAGTTACGAGCAATGGCCCGATAGGTAGTCGCTTATTAGTTTTAGAAATCAACTTCTCACCTTCAGGCAAATTAGTTACAAATAGCTCAAGAGCAATAGTTCTAATACCGCGGGGAGCTAGTCTAACGCCCATTATATGTTGGTTGCCGACCCACATGACCTCGCCGTTTAATCCTCGGATCCTAGTCGAACGAAGTGTCACCCGCTCGACGACACCTTGGAAATCCATAAACGGTTCAACTCGGATGTGATCGCCGACCCCGTACCACTGTTCAGCCATCATGAAGCTGCCAGCTGTCAGATCACGTAATACGGGCGATAAGGCGCCGCTGATTAAAATTACGACTAATGCTCCAGCCCCGATCAATGCCGTCGGTTTACCGGTCGGATGACCATAAGTCCACCAAACGAACAAGGCGAATAGTAATAGGATTGTCCGCAACACTGCGATGCTCAGAATTATGAATGTTTCTAAGCGTCTCAAGCGATTAACGGTGTGTAAGTCCTGGGTGACATCAGCCTTCTGAGCGATATAAGTCACCAGCCGACGTAAGAGATAGGCTGCGATCCGTCCGACAATTAAAGCTGAGGTCACGGAAATAGCCAGAACAATTAATGACTGGAAGTTCAGGAAGCTGTCGGTCGCATTCTTAAAAGCCGCCTCTAAATTACTAATTCCACTATTCATGCAAATTTCTCCAATCAAAAAGCGCTGGGAAATGTTCAGCGCTCAAATTACTAAATACTAAGTTACTTAAAGTTTAAACCATATCTGTGTCGAAACCAAAAGTCGTCAGGGTTCACGAGATAAGTGGTTGCGGATAGTCTCGTCAATCGAAGATTGCAAGGCTTTAAGATCGTCCAGGCTGCTCATCCGGACTGAAGCGACGACATCAGCTTGGACCTTGTCGCCGATCTGACGACGAACCTGAAAAAAAGTTAATGTCGGGATATCGCCGTCATTGCTGATAAAAACACCGTTTCCATCTGAGGCGACGGTCGGGACGATATAAGTTAATTCTAGATTACCTTGGTTTTGTGGTTCCATACTTTAATTATACAGGCTAAGATACAGTTATGAATGTAATTGTCTGTAAGCAGTGTGGTGTCGAGATTGAGATAGATAAAGCTTTGGAGGGGCAGATTGAAGCCCGAGTGATGGCGGCAGAGCACCAGAAACACGCTTTGGAACTAGAGCGAGTCAAGAACGAAGCGGCAGCGGCGGCTCGACGCAGTACTGAGGCCGCAATGAAACTGGCTCGGAGTGAAGCTGACACCGAACTCGAGATCGTCAAGAATCAAATAGAGTCCGACATACTCTCGTCGCAGAAGAAATCGGCGGCCGAACACCAGTTGCTGTTACGTAAACTTCAGGACGATGCTAATGCGGCTGAAATCGAAAAGCAGCAATTAGAATCAGACAAGAAAGAAATGCGGAATCAGCTCACGGAGCTTACTCAGGCAGTCCGGGAGGCTAATCGCGCCAAGGATAATGCCGAATTAGACATGCAAAAAAAGTTAAGTTTGGAAGAAGCTAAAATTCGTGAAGAAGCCACGCGTTTAGCCGATGAACGTCAGCGGATGAATTTGGCTGCCAAAGAAAAGACTATCACCGACTTACAGAAAGCGCTTGACGACGCCCAACGTAAAGCCGCCCAAGGCTCACAGCAACTCCAGGGCGAAGTCATGGAACTCGACTTCGAGACAGCTCTATCTGATGCTTTTCGTGATGACGATATAGCTCCGGTTGCAAAAGGCGTCAAGGGCGGTGACATTACCCAGACGGTCCGCAGTCCGCGCGGCATATCATGCGGTGTCGTACTTTGGGAGATCAAACGAACGAAGAACTGGACGGAGGGCTGGATACCTAAACTAAAACAAGACCTGCGTGACTCACGGGGCAATATCGCTGTCATCATTACTGAAGTCATGCCAAAACATATCGAGGATGACATGGGCCAGTACCAGGGCGTCTGGGTGTGTAAGCCTCGTTTAGCTATAGTCTTAGGGACATTACTTCGAAAAGGCTTACTTGATGTCGGCCTGCAAAAAGCTCTCGCCGAAAATCAGGGCGGCAAAGCAGAGCAGTTGTTCAATTTCGTGACCAGTCATGAATTTATCCAACAAGTCGAATCGATGGTTGAAACTTATGGTGAGATGTCTCAACAAATTTCTAAAGAACGAGTCGCTTATGAAAAATTATGGTCACAGCGGGAGAAGCAGGCTCAGAAGTTGTTGTTGTCTACGGCCAGTATCGTCGGAAGCATGCAAGGGCATATCGGCCAATCAGCCATGCCCCGGATTAAAGGGCTAGAGTTAGATGACGACGACGTCCAGCTCGGCTTACTGTAAAATCTACCTAAGAGAAATAGCTTACAGTCAGTCCATGTTGCGCCTCTATATGATTAGCGAGTAACACAGTAAGGGGGCAGTAATGGACAGCGATACTAACAGTAATAGTCTGGATGCGACACAGTTGTTTTCGGAGTGTCTTGAACAAGCCACGGCAGTCGTAAAACAGGTAATGCCTAGTCAATATGCCAACGCTACGCCTGATACCGAATCCGATGTTCGTGATGTTACCAGCCATATGCTTAATATTTTGCAACTGGTCTCGCAGTCAATTTCTGGTGAAACTATCGAAACTGATGAGGATGCCTTGGAATCGTCGATTGATAGAGCAGCTTTTGACCTAAGTGTACAGTGGCAAGTCGCTGTCGATCGTGTTGAAATGTTATTGGCTGACATCGATTTGGAAGCTCAGATTGATTTTAATGATGGCAAAATCCAAGCCGACAATTTCTTAGTCCAGCTAGCCGGTGACTTACTGATTCACGCCTGGGACCTCGGTGAAGCTATCGGCATGCCAGTCAAATTTGGACAGGAAGTTGCCGAAGCTATTATGGAGACTACTATCGTGCCGAATAATGTTGCCTTACCATTTCATAATTTGTTTGCCGAACCAATCAGCCCGCCGGCCGGAGCCGATTTACAAACGCGATTATTAGCGTTGTTCGGACGGAGCTATGCTTGGCGATCAGCTAATTAATTTTTGAAACGAAACTGAGCCAGCCCATGTTAAGATAGAACGATGATTAAATTCCTGCTTCAGTTCCCATTTTCAATATTATTTACAATCGGCTCAGTAATTGGGGCTGGAATTCTATTAGGCCCGGGTGCAGCTATCACGACAGCTATATTGATAATGATCGAAGTTGCTTTCAGCTTCGATAACGCAGTTATCAATGCTAAAGTCTTATCCCGGATGTCCCGAATCTGGCAACAGATCTTTTTAACGGTCGGTATCCTGATAGCCGTAGTCGGTATGCGATTAGTCTTCCCGATTATGATAGTCGCCATTACAGCCAACCTTGAATGGCGGAAGGTGCTCGACTTAGCTTTAAACGACCCTAAAGAGTACGCCCACTTTTTAGAGGCTGCTCATATTACGATCGCATCTTTCGGAGGCGCTTTCTTATTAGTTCTGGTCTTATATTTCTTCCTTGATCATACCCGTGAACACGTCTGGCTAAGCAAGATTGAGCGTCCGCTACAGTCACTGAAGGGCGGATTATGGTTGGCTCCGGTAATCGGTGCCTTGGTAATCACGGTCATAGCTTTTGCGTCGAAGGAAACTGAAACTATCCTGCGAGCCGGCTCGTTGGGTGTCGCTCTTTATACTGTCATCCACGCTCTGATCCAAGCTCTTGGTAAGTTGACCGGACCCGGAAAAACGGTTCGTTACGTCGGTTGGGGCGCAGCCTTAGCCTTCCTGTACCTAGAGATTCTTGACGCCAGCTTTAGCTTCGACGGAGTCTTAGGGGCGTTTGCTATCACCAATATCGTACCGATCATTGCTGTCGGTCTGGGTGTCGGCGCCTTGTGGGTCAGAAGCCTGACTGTCTATATGGTTCGTAACGGCACGCTCGATGCTTACCGTTACCTTGAGCACGGCGCACACTATGCTATATTCGTCTTAGTAGTCGCACTATTAACCAGCATCTTCTTCCCGATTCCGGACGCCATTACTGGCATCCTTGGATTAGCTGTAATTGCCGCTTCGATTGCCGCGTCCCGTAACGCCAACACGCGTCATGGTTTCCCAGTTAAATAGGATACTCGATGTCTCGGCACCGGAAGCTGCTCGGATTCTGCTGGGGGCTCACCTAACTCGTATAATCAATGGTCGAACAGTTGTCGTCAAGATAGTTGAAACAGAAGCTTATGATGAAGATGATGAAGCTAGCCATACCTTTCGAGGAATGACACCTCGGACAGAAGTAATGTATGGTCCAGCTGGGGTAGCTTACGTTTACTTTACATATGGCATGCATTACTGTTTTAACATCGTGACTGGTCCGGTCGGACGCGGATCGGGTGTCCTTGTACGGGCTGTCGAGCCTATTTCAGGCTTCGAAACAATTATTACCAACCGATTTCCTAAGACCGGCTACCAAATGACGAACGGACCAGCCAAAGTTTGTCAGGCATTGAGTATTAACAAAGATTTGAATCGGCACGATCTGGTGCTTGAACCGTTCATCTTAACAATCAAACCCAATCTGTCTGATAACGACATCATCATTTCGACTCGAGTTGGTATCAGTAAAGCAATTGATGAGCCTTGGCGCTTCTATGTAGCTAATAATCCTTATATCTCCAAATTGTAATAAATATTACATATGCCCAGCAAGCCAGGGGGTATAGTGATGGTTAGGAAGTGTGAGGCTTCCCCAGAACCGAGAACATTCTTCTCGGTTCTTTTTTATTAAACTGAACAAACTTGGCAAATGCCTCGTATTTCTATCTGATGATCGATAGCCGTGAAGCTACCTGATTTCGCTAAAATCTTAATCCGAGCTTCTAATACTTCGTCCTCAGGCAAGGCGAAAATCTTGTGACAGCGAGTACAAGTCATATGATGGTGGTGAAGCTGGTAGGGGTGACTGAGCTCAATCTTATACTTCCAACCGATATTTAACTTTTGCACGATTTGAAGTTTCTCAAATAGCTCTATGGTCCGATAAACGGTTACGCGATCAATCTCACCGTGGCAGGCTTTAATTATTTCCGCAATCGTCAGCGGCTCATTAGTATTTAGAACCTGAAAGATAAGTTTACGCGGTGTCGTCAGGCTAAGATTCTTTTGTTTAAGAGTTTGGCAGAAAGTAAAATAGGGGGTATCCATAGGCAAAATCATATCAAATTGCAACAAAATTGCAAAACAACTCCTACGGCGTTATCATTGTTTCAAAAGGAAATAACATGTCTAGCATTTGGTACGTAATCATATTCTCACTTTTAGGCGGAGTCGTCTCACTGCTAGGCGGTATATTGCTGTTCTCGGGTAAGAAGAGGGCCTATAAGCTGGCCGACTACGCTACCCCATTTGCAGCTGGTGCATTACTGGCTGCCGCTTTTTTAGAATTGCTGGACGAGGCATTACATGAAGGTGAACCAGATGCCGTACTGCGTTATGTTTTAGCCGGCATAATTATTTTCTTCGTTCTTGAAAGTACTTTGGTGTGGTTCCATCACCATCATAATCACAAGGACAAGCATATCGACCCAGCCGTACCCATGATCATCGTCGGCGATACGGTACATAATTTCATAGATGGTATTGCTATAGCTGCCGCCTTCTTGATTAACGTACCGACTGGAATCATTACTACGATGGCTATAGCGGCTCATGAGATTCCGACTGAGATCGGTGACATGGGACTGCTGCTGAGTAAAGGCTACACCCGTAAGAAAGTCTTCATTATAAATATCTTGAGTGCGTTAGCTACGACTGTAGCAGCAATCATCTTTTATTACGTTGGTAGCGCTAATATGGACTTGATCGCGGGACTTGCCGCCTTAACTGCCGGATTCTTCATCTATATCGCGGCCTCAGATATAATTCCAACAATTCATGAAGAAACCAATAAACGTACGCTGCGGATAAAGACTATCTTGTTAGTCGTCGGCGTCTTAGTCGTCGGTACAGCCACGACAGTTGCCCACAAATTCATCGAAGGTTAATCGTAAATTACAGATAAAGATAAGCAGTAATGGTAGAATATTGAGATGGATTTAACTCTCATCGTCATCATCATCTTAATCATTGCCTTGGTGTTCGTAGTGATGCGACGACCCGGGCAAAATCAAACTGACGCTAGTAGCGCCTTATTGCTTAAACAAGATCTTAACCGCTTAAGCGACGATATCAATAATCTCAAGACCGGTTTGCAAACTCAGTTGGGCGATCGCTTTGATAAGAACCAATCGATGATGATGGGTAGCTTGCAACGTCAGTTCAGTGAGAGCAGTAAATTGATTAACGAAGTGACTCGTAACCTGACTGAACTTAAGGAATCAAACAAGCAAGTTCTAGGGATTACTGACGAACTCAAGACTCTCCAAAACGTCTTGCAGAACCCTAAACAACGGGGCGTACTAGGTGAATATCACCTCCATTCAGTTCTAGAAAACGTCTTGCCACCAGACAGATTCAAGCTGCAGCATAAGATTGGAAAGGATGATGACGGTCGCGATTTGATTTGCGACGCCGTCGTCTTGCTTGATAAGGGCATCATGCTGCCAGTCGATAGTAAGTTCAGTTTGGAAAATTACAATCGCTTAATCGAATGTAAAGATAAGACTCAGCGCGAGGTCATCGTCAAACTTTTCCGGACTGATTTGAAAAACCGGATTGATGAGACTGCCAAATACATTAGACCCAAAGACGGCACGATGGACTTTGCCTTTATGTTCATTCCGAGCGAGGCAATTTATTATGATTTATTGATAAACAAGATTGGCACGACCGGCACGACTGCCCGCGACATGATTGAGTATGCCTTTCGCGAGAAGAACGTCATTATTGTCAGTCCGACCAGCTTCATGGCTTATCTGCAGACGGTCTTACAGGGTTTACGTAGCTTACAAATCGAAGAAACAGCAAAGGAAATCCAACAAAGGGTCGGTGAACTGGGCCGACATATCAGCAGCTATGAAACCTTCATGCAGAAATTAGGCAATAGCCTTGGGGTCAGTGTCGGGCACTACAATACCGCGCACAAGGAACTGCGCAAGATTGATAAGGACATCGTTAAGATTGCCAATACCAGCCCAGCAGTCGAGCCACTGATTCTCGACCGCCCGACTACCGACGATGATTAAGAATTACTGATTTTTATACAAATCGATGGCCAAAGCTGCTGTCCATGAAAAGTTGGCTGCACCGGCGCCAGAGCCATCGCGTGGATCGAAGTATTCGTATGAGCCAGCTTTCGCGACCATTTCTAAAGTACTCTCCGTCAAAGCCGCCGCGTGATCCTTATACCCGTAGCGCTTTAAGCCGTCGATTATAAGCCAGTTCATATTGACCCACGACGGTCCTTGCCAATACAGGCGGGGGTTATGCCAGAATGAATTTACCGGAACGCTTGGTATCGGGAAGGCTGGTCCAAATATCTGTTCATTTTCTAACAGGCGGACCAACTGAGCAGCCCTTTCTTTGGTTATAGATCCCGCGTACAGCGGCAATAGTGTTGCGATAGTTGGTGTCTTTAACAAGCGGTGGGTGACAAA
>Ga0326733_1000638_pt1 | contig 10067 bp, 8 predicted proteins | sample 14_GP2_308_FD_207946 | JGI IMG/M metagenome (GOLD analysis project Ga0326733, IMG submission 207946) | Glacier ice microbial communities from Ngari, Tibet, China - 14_GP2_30.8 | ecosystem: Environmental > Aquatic > Freshwater > Ice > Glacier | place: China: Ngari, Tibet | collected 2018-07-17 | reverse complement strand
TTCTGGGTTCAGTTCGATGGTGCGGTCGAAGGCGGCGGTTGCGTCGGCCATTCGTTGTTCGGCACGGTAAGCGAGGCCCAGCAATTGCCAGACTTTTGCGGTTGCTGCTGCCGTTGTGGTAAGTGGCTCCAGCAGCGAAATAGCCAAATCCGCCCTGCCCGCAACATTGGCATCAATTGCGAAGTCTGTGGCGGCATTGATGTCGGCGATGCCGGGTTGCTGCGCTGCCAACAGGCGCTGTTGCAACCGGGCAAAATGTTGGTCGAGCTTGGCTGTCATCAAAGCCCGTGCAGCTGCCCGCCCACCTCTATAATGGCGGCGATGCCTCTGCGTTCCTCTGCATCCAATGCAAGATGCCAGATATCAACAATCAGGATAACCCGCAAAGCATCGCTCGGGTTCATCGCCTCGTGCTCTATCGTATCATCAAACACCCACGCCTTGCCGCGTTGCCAGAGCCGTTTTTCGTCGGCAACACGGAACCAGCATCCTTGCGGGACGATCAGCGGCAAATGGCACACCAGCCGCGCATTTGAAATTCCCGTGTGCGGCGGGATATGCGCGCCAGGTGCAAGCAGCGAGAACATTGCGTTAGGGCCAGCATTTTTGATTTGAGGCTGCGGTAGTTTTTCCAGCAGTGCCATCGTTTGCGGGCAATGTTTGGTGTTGGCATCGATCATGCGCCCGTTTTGGATCAGGTGAATGGCGGTCCAATTACTATTATGGTTAAGCTCCGCCCATTGGTCGACGGGGACGCCTTCAGGATACTGGATATAGGGCACCAATTGCGCTGCTTCGGTGGCAACCACCGCCTCGAATTCAGACTGGATAATGTCAGTGAAGGCTTCCAGTTCCGCCAACCACTCGAAGTCTGCATCCCGATAGAATGGAATTTCGGGCAATCCAGGATAGCAGTAATGCGTCGGCCCTTCGCGGTCAGGTGCGGTTTGGTGAAGGCTGCTGGTAATCAAATGGTCAAGCTTGTCAGTCAGCGGAGTGACGCTTTGCACCGCGGCGCGCAAACGGTCGGCCTGCCGAGTTTGCCATTCGGCGTATTTCCGGGTCGCGATTGCCAGCATTGATTGCATTTGCGCAGGTGCGGGATCGGGAGCGTTCGCCAGTGCGCGGCCAAAGGCTTCACCCGCTTCATCAGCGCGGCCAAGCGCTTCGAGATGCGTAGCGCGCATCAGCAATGCGGTGAAATCAACCGGTTGCAGTTTTAGCGCGCTGGTGAGGGCCGCCAATGCGGCTTTGCGATCTCCGGTCGCGCCCGCCATCGCCGACAGCTTTAGCCAAGCGCCAAAATTGTCCTGCTCGACGGCAACGAGATCTATCAAAGTCGCCCACGCGCCAGCGAAATCCCGCTGTGCCGCCAAATGATCGGCTTGTTGTTCTAAAGACGATAGCGTCATGGCTTGTCGCTAGTCGAACACCGCGCAAAAGAAAAGCGGCGGAGCCTGTTGGCCCCGCCGCATATTCTTTTTGCTGTTAAGCGTTACGTCTTAGAAGTCGGCGGTGAGGCTGACGTAGAGGTAGCGGCCCAGGTGATCATAGGTGCCCGGGAAAACGTTACCGTTACCAAAGCCACCAAGCGATGCCTGGCTGATAAGCGGTGGATCGTTGTCGAGCAGATTCTGGATGCCAAGACGGAAAGTCATGGTATCCTTCAAAGGCGCGGTGAACAGAAGGTCGAAATAATTCTCAGCCTTCAATCGTTCGTCGATCTTTGGTGCCGCACCAGGCGATGCCAAATCGGGGTCCGGGCTGATGGTATCAACATTCACCTTGCCGACATATCTCCAGCTTAGCTGAGCGCTAAAATCATCGGAGGTTGTGAAACGCGCACGCGCCGTTCCGCGCAGCTCTGGTTGCGGGTTACCACATGTTGTTCCGTAGAAACCAGCACAGTCATATTTAAAGCCGCCTGTAATCGGCTGAGCAACAAAGCTGTCGAGATAAGTGCCGACCATCGAAAGGTTCAAACGGTTTGCACCAATCGGAATGCGATAATCGAAATTCACGTCAACGCCGGTTGTCTTCAACGAACCGGTGTTCGTGGTACGATCATCGACAAAACCGCGCTCGTCGAGCCACAACGAACCAGCCGCAGGACCAGCAGATGCTGGAGCACGGTTGATTTTGGAGCAGAAGAACGGGTCACCGGTCGTAAGACACTGGCTTAGGGTAACCTGTGCTCCGATGGTGCCAACCGCATTCTTCACCTTGATGTTGAAATAATCGACCGACAGCGACATATTGCTGATCGGGGTCAACACAAAACCGGCAGTCCAAGAGTCGGATTTTTCAGGGCTAAGACCCAGATTGCCGCCAAAGAAGCCGTTGTACTGCTGTGCCGTATTTGGTGCCAAGTTGCCGAACTGGGCTGCCGTAACACCGGTGCGAGCACAAGCCGCAGCAGTATTACCGTTTACCAGCCCACCAACTGCTGTCCCTGCGCAAGGGTCAGTGCCTGAGAACAAGCCAACGGCCGAATTCGAGAACAATTCACCGATATTAGGTGAACGTACTGCGCGGTTGATTGAACCCCGTATCTTCAGAATATCAAATGGGTTCCAGTTTGCGGCAATTTTATATGTATTCTCGCTGTTTGAATCCGGGTTCCCTTGAACCTTATACTTCGAGTTACGGAAACCCAGTTCTAGTGTAAGATCCTGAAAGAACGGCTTGTCTTGAACCAGCGGAATAACCATTTCGCCGAAGGCATCACGTACGGTGTACTGACCAGCGATTGGTAGAAGCGGACCACCCTGACCAGCGCCGTCGCCGTTGATGTATGACAAATCAGGTTGGGTTGCCAAAGCTTCCTTGCGCCACTCGCCACCGACAACAATTTGCACGGTTTCATCTGCAAAAGGACTTGAGAAGCCGAGGTCACCGACAACGGTACCCTGAACAATTGTTTCCTTCGTAGTGCCAGTCAAGACAAGCGGAATACCGATGTATCCCGCTGCGGCCTGAGTTACGCCGCCACCATTAAACACGTTATATGGGACGCAATTTGGGTCGGTACCATCAACAACCGATTTACAAGTTGGGACGCCGCCGACGTTTACAACCTGCAATGCCTTATTGATGCGAGCACTCGATACGTCGTTACGATATACGTTGGCAACGTTGATCTTACCGAATTGAGCGGAAACATCATAGCTCCAGTTTTCGGAAATATCTCCCTTCATGCCTGTAACAACACGGAACTGATTAAAACCGATATCGTTAAACCGCGGACCACCTTCTACGTTGCGTTTGCCGACCAAAATAGTCGTGTTAACTGGCGTACCGAGTGCCGCACCGCATGCGCCGCGACCAATGACCAGGTTTTGCTGAAGAAACGGGTTGTCGCAGTTTACGGTCCGAACGCCAAAGAATGCGCCCGAAGGAGCGATTTGGGCTTTCGTGCTGTAATCCATGAACATCGCATCAAGATAAGGCATGAACGATTCGTTGATCTCATACTGCGCCATCACACCTGCAGTGTAACGTTGCGATGGACGACGATAATAATTCAGCGGAGCAAAGTTGAATGCATCCCGAAGCGAGACAAAAGGCACAACCGAGTTATTTCCGTTGATCGTATAGCTTCCGGCAGCAGGAAGACCGGCAAGTGCGGTATTCGCTGCTGAAAATCCTCCGATCCGCGTAAACGCCGGTGTACCCGAGCCACCACATGCAAAGTCATCGACAGTTCCGGTGTTCAGTCCGCTTGGATTCAAAGTACAGATGGAATAATCATAACGGTCTTGGGTGACCGCGCTTTCACGGCGGTAACCGGCATAGGCAACGATGTTACCTTTGCCCTCGCCAAAGCCTGAGCCGATCGCCATTGTTATGTCATACGCGCCACCTTGGTTGCGTGTACCCTCTGGCGAGCTGAAACGACGGTTTACGACGCGTTCAATTTCGTTGCTGTTATCATGGCTGTAGAGCGAATATTGACCGTCAAGACGAACACCTTCAAAAGTACGGTTCATCTTGAAGTTGACAACACCAGCAACGGCGTCCGCACCGTAGGTCGACGAAGCGCCACCGGTCAGGACTTCAACGCTCTGTATCAAAGCCGAAGGAATGAAGTTAAGGTCGGCTGCTGCACCGCCACCGATACCGCCTGGCATCAGACGGCGGCCGTCGATCAGAACGAGAGTACGGCTGGCACCAAGTCCGCGAAGCGAAACCGTTGCAGTACCATCGGCACCGTTCGATACGCCCGAGTTCTGAGTGGCAACAACCTGTGGCAGGTTGTTGATAAGGTCTTCAACCTTGGTTGAACCTGTGCCCTTAAAATCTTCGGCAGTAACTACGGTCACCGGCGAGGCTGATTCCTGATTTGGACGCGCAATGCGCGAACCGGTAACCACGATAGCAGGGGCCGTTTCGGCTTCTTCCTCTGCAGCATCCTGTGCGAATGACGGCGTCGAGATCAACGCGAGACCGAGTGCCAATGGCGCTGCGGCATATTTCAAGTTGTTAATACGTGTGTTTTTCACGGGTTTTTGCCCCTATAAAATCCGGCCGCTTTCAATCGTTCAAACGAAATTGGCTAACCTGTTAAAATCCCCAGCATTGCCGCGTATCAAATGCAAAAGATGCATGAGACATAGCGTAGCCCCTCCGGGTTGAGGGTGCCTTGGCGTAATTGCGTCAGGCAATCAACGAAGTTGCACGGTAAAGACAAGATTCTGTCGCCGCTGTCACATTTTGGCAACACTATAAATTAGCCTCGGTTTCCGGAGGGCAATAGCAATTCAAAACCGATAAAATTCATTCATGACAGCGACAGTCTTCATCGCTAATAGAGCGCAGACATTGTCCAGAGAGTAACTTTTCTCATGCCGTTTCGCTCAAAGTTCTTAAGCCCATTTGCCCTATTTGCCGCCGTCGCGTTGGCCGCTTTGGCTTTACCGGTTAATGCCCAGCCGGTGGTTCCACCTGTTTCAGGGCCTGCTGTACTTGAACAGGAAAACATCCTTCACCTCGACCTATCGACCGGCGGGCGTGTTAGTATCCAACTTTACCCCGACAAAGCACCGGCGCATGTCGAGCGGATTAGGACGCTGGCCCGGCAGGGATTTTACAATAACCTGGTTTTTCACCGCGTGATCGAAGGCTTTATGGCGCAGACTGGTGATCCCACGGGCACTGGCACGGGCGATTCCGAACTGCCGGACCTTAAAGCCGAGTTTAACCCGACGCCACATTTGCGTGGGACTGTGTCGATGGCACGGACAAACGATCCAGACAGTGCCAACAGTCAGTTCTTCATCTGCTTTCAGCCGCGCTTCAGCCTCGATAACAAATACACCGTGTTGGGGCGGGTGACTTCGGGCATGCAATATGTCGACGCGATTGAACGCGGAGAGCCACCCGCGTCGCCGAGCAGGATATTGCGGGCATCGATTGCGGCTGATAATGTGGCACCGCCGGTTGGTGTGGCGGCTCCGATTACCTTACCAACTACTAGCTGAAATAGTTACCCCGTTCGTGTCTAGCGAAGACGAGACACCTTTCGGTCGTTCACAACCTCACGGCCTCTCGTCTCCGCTCGAGGCGAACGGATGTGGGGAAGGTCCTAAATGCGCGTTGACGATTTTGATTTCGACCTGCCGCCCGAGCGGATAGCGCTTCGCCCAATCGTCCCGCGCGATGCGGCGCGGATGTTGTGTGTCGGAGCGGGTGGTGTGCTTGCCGACCGGCATGTCGGCGATCTGCCTTCGCAGCTTCGCGCTGGCGATTGCCTGATCTTTAACGACACTCGAGTTATCCCGGCCCAGCTCGAAGGTCGGCGCGGCGACGCTAAGATCGGCGCGACGTTGCACAAGCGTATTGACCTTCGCCGCTGGCAGGCATTTATCCGCAATGCAAAACGGTTGCGCGTCGGCGAGACTGTCGATTTCGGATCAGGGGTGACTGCCGTTGCCGAGGCGCGGCGTGATGATGGCAGCTTTACCCTGATGTTCGAAGGCGACGAGCCGGTAGAGGTTTTGCTCGAACGTGCAGGGACAATGCCGTTGCCGCCTTACATCGCTGGCAAGCGTCCGACCGATGTTCAGGACGCGACGGATTATCAGACGATGTTTGCGCAGAAAGACGGCGCAGTTGCGGCGCCTACCGCTTCGTTGCATTTTACGCCCGAGCTGATGACGGCGGTCGAAGCGGCGGGGGTTAAGACGGCAACGCTAACGCTTCATGTCGGTGCTGGGACGTTCCTGCCGATGAAGGTCGACGATACTGCCGATCACAAAATGCACAGCGAGTGGGGGCAGATCGATGCAGCGACTGCCAGCCGTTTGAACGCGGTGCGCAACGCTTCAGGACGACTGATCGCCGTTGGAACCACCTCGCTTCGCCTGATCGAAAGCGCCGCAGACGACAACGGCATCATCCAACCGTTCGAGGGCGACACCGACATTTTCATCACCCCCGGTTACCGGTTTAGAGCAATCAGCGGGCTGATGACCAATTTCCATCTGCCCAAAAGCACATTATTCATGCTGGTCAGCGCGCTGATGGGGAGGGAGGTGATGCAGGCGGCGTATGCCCACGCGATTGCCGACGAATACCGGTTTTATTCGTACGGCGACAGCAGCCTGCTCCTTCCTGACGCGAAATAGCCAATATGCTCTGAGAGCGATTTTAAGCTCCGCCAGCGCGGATTAAAAACATTTGGCTGCTAACATAGCCAGCCACTCATCTATGGCCTATACGGTTCTTCCAAATCAGTTTTAGAACCTATATGGTAATCAATGGTCCTTCAGCTCATCACCGGTCAACCGGACAATATGAAGAACGTTGGTCGAACCCGGTGTTCCAAACGGCACACCTGCCATGATGATAATCCGGCCACCCGCCTGCCCCAGATGATAGCGAAGCGCCATCCGTTTGCCTTTTGCGACCATTTCTTCGAACGAGCCTATGTCCTTGGTGCGAACGGAAAATGCACCCCAAAGCAGCCCCAGCCGCCGCGCGGTAGATTGGCTTGCGGTCAGCACGAGCAACGGCACCGAAGGGCGCTCGCGCGAAATACGTCGCGCGGTCGAGCCTGACGATGTGAAACAGACAATTGCGCTGGTGTCGATAGTATCGACAATCCGCCCGCTGGCCTCGGCGAGCGCATCGGCGGTGGTGGCGTCCGCAGGTGTTTCGGTGAAGTGGATCCGTTTATAGAAATCAGGGTCGCTTTCGACCTGCTGCGCAATCCGGTCGATGATCGACACCGCCTCGATTGGCCACGCACCTGCCGCGGTTTCGGCGGAGAGCATCACGGCATCGGCACCGTCGTAAATCGCGGTCGCGACATCGGACACCTCCGCACGAGTAGGCGACGGCGAGGTAATCATCGATTCAAGCATTTGAGTCGCGACCACCACTGGCTTGCCCATCCGCCGGGCGGTGCTCACAATCTTCTTCTGGAGTGGAGGCACTTGCTCGGGCAGCATTTCAACACCGAGATCGCCGCGTGCGACCATAACTCCGTCGGCCAGTTCGAGGATTTCCTCAAGCCTTCCGATTGCCGCTGGCTTTTCGATCTTGGCAAGCAAAGCAGCCTTGTTTCCGATCAGCTTCTTGCCCTCGGCGACGTCTTCAGGTCGCTGAACGAACGACATCGCAATCCAGTCGACTCCCTGTTCAAGCGCAAAGGCGAGGTCGGACCGGTCTTTGTCGCTAAGTGCGGCAATCGGCAACACCACGTCGGGTACATTCAGCCCTTTGCGATCCGATAGCATTCCGCCGACTTCGACATTTGTGCTGATATGATCAGCGCCGAGTTCGGTAACCCGAAGTACCAGCTTACCATCATCAAGCAACAGTCGGGCGCCTACTTCGAGCGCGGCAAATATTTCGGGATGCGGAAGGTAAACGCGGGAAACATCGCCCGCCGCCTTGTCAGTATCGAGACGAAAAACTGCGCCAGTTTTCAGCTCGACCTTTCCACCGCCGAATTTTCCAACCCGCAACTTCGGTCCTTGCAGATCGACCAATATCGTCGTCGGCCGATTATAAGCCTTTTCGAGCGAGCGGATGTTGGCGATCAGCTGAACCTTGTCTGCCTGTTCGCCGTGGCTCATGTTAACACGAAACGCGTCAGCCCCGGCGCGGAACAGCTTTTCAATCATCTCAGGCGTGTCGCTGGCCGGGCCTAAGGTGGCGAGAATGCGGACCTTGCGCATACGCGGCTTGTGATATTGCATTGAAAGGCTCCGCTGGCTGGATTTTGTCGCTCGCTCATTCCATAACGACGCGAACCAATAACCGATAGGGCGCATAGCTATGCACAATGACAAACTGATTTCAGACGAAGCCGCTGCCGCCGCATTCCGCCGCCTGATCGCGCATTTGCAGCACCGGCACGACGCCGAGAATATCGAACTGATGGGGCTGGCCGGTTTTTGCCGGAATTGTTTGGCTGATTGGGTGATGGAGGCGGATGGCGGCCTCACCAAAGACGAAGCGCGCGAACTGGTTCACGGAATGCCCGCTGCCGAATGGAAAGCCAAATACCAGAGCGAGGCCACGCCCAAAAAGCTTCAGCGCATGAAGGAAAGCGTGGCGAAAAATGCGGGCAGCCACTAAGCGACTGTCCATCTGATTCGGGGTGGATGCCCCATCCAACACAACAGGAGAATATCATGGCCGAAGCAGCCGTATCGAACGATCAACTGCGTCTATTTATCGAACGAATCGAGCGTCTTGAAGAAGAGAAAAAGGGCGTGGGCGACGATGTGCGCGATGTTTATTCAGAAGCTAAAAGCCAAGGTTACGACGCAAAAATCATGCGCCAGATAGTTCGGTTGAGGAAGATGAGCAACGACGACCGAGCGGAGATGGAGGCCCTTTTAGATACGTACAAGTCGGCGCTGGGGCTTGCGTGATTGACAGTTAATCACGAATTTTCAAGCGACCGCAGCACATTTTGGTAAGCAGCCAATGCTACGGCGTCGCCGTTAACCAGCTGGGCCAGAAAGCTTCTGGTAAAGCTGAGGTAGTCGGCAGCTTGAAGATTGGTCGCCTCCATCACCTCCTGAATGATTCCGAGCAGCCAAAGTAGGCTGCGGGTTACGACAGCAACGTCATCTTCAACTATTGTCAGATCTGAAATTGATTTTGGATGGGTAATTCTGTGTCGGATGGCAATCGCACGCTTAAACTCAAGCCAACCAGCGTTTCCAAAATCTATCGTTAGATCAGGCGAAATTTCTTGTGCAACTCGGGTTGTAAATCGGATCATCGAGGTGAGTGGAATGAAGCGGGATTGTGATTCAAGTTCGCCGGTGTTGTTTACAAAATATGTCGCCTCTGAAAATGCCATATCCATCAAGGGTGTGAGTTCATCCAAGCTTTTCAAAATTGAACTGACATGCTTCCGGTAGCCCCACACGCTACCCTCGATGGCCGCGAACATTGCTCGTATCAGGTCGCGTTGTACCCCTTGCGATTTGTCTTGCTCGGCCCTGCGCAAACCGTCGATGACATCATGCATAAGGATGGCATTAAACGACCTTGTTAGCTCCCTGGCAACATGATTTTCATCTGGGTTTCCGTCTGCCATTGCATTGTTTCGAGCCAGTGTGATGGCTTACTTGCCTCAATTTATAGGCTAATGTAAGGGCGCACCTTCAATTCACTTTAGCCGGAAAAGAAGAGAGCCATGGCAGGCCATAGTAAATTCAAGAATATCCAGCACCGCAAAGGCGCGCAGGACAAGAAGCGCTCGGCGACTTTTTCAAAGCTCAGCCGTGAAATCACTGTGGCGGCGAAGATGGGGATGCCCGACGTCGATATGAACCCGCGGCTTCGGCTCGCGGTCAATGCGGCCAAGGCGCAGTCCGTACCCAAGGACAATATCCAGCGCGCCATCGACAAAGCGTCGATGGGTGATGCCGAGAATTACGAAGAAATGCGGTATGAGGGCTATGGCCCGGGCGGCGTTGCCGTGATTGTCGAGGCGCTCACCGACAACCGCAATCGTACCGCGACCAATGTGCGCACGGCGTTTTCCAAGAATGGCGGAAATCTGGGGGCATCGGGGGCGGTTAGCCACGGCTTCGACCGGC
>Ga0326733_1000637_pt1 | contig 10071 bp, 11 predicted proteins | sample 14_GP2_308_FD_207946 | JGI IMG/M metagenome (GOLD analysis project Ga0326733, IMG submission 207946) | Glacier ice microbial communities from Ngari, Tibet, China - 14_GP2_30.8 | ecosystem: Environmental > Aquatic > Freshwater > Ice > Glacier | place: China: Ngari, Tibet | collected 2018-07-17 | reverse complement strand
TCGACGGCTGGTCGTCCAAGCCCGTGGTGGAGATGCTTATTCCCTCGACGCTTGACCCGGCCCTTGCACCCAAGGGCAAGCATGTCGCGTCGCTGTTCTGCCAGCATTTCCGTTACAAGCTACCGGGCGGTCGAAATTGGGACAATGCGCGCGAAGAAGCGGCGGATACGGTCATCGCCACGGTCGATGCGCATGCTCCCGGGTTCGCCAAGTCAGTGATCGCGCGCCAGATCCACTCACCGCTTGACCTCGAGCGGCGCTTCGGGCTGATCGGGGGCGATATCTTTCACGGGAAGATGGGGCTCGATCAATTATTCAGCGCACGACCGATGGTCGGCGCCGCCAATTACCGCATGCCCTTGCCCGGATTGTACCTGTGCGGATCGGGCTCGCACCCCGGCGGCGGCGTCACCGGCGCACCTGGGCACAATGCGGCTCGGGCGATCTTGGCCGATGCCAGGCCCAAGCTGTGGCAGCGGGCACGGAATTGAAACCGCTCGAGGGCATTCGGGTGCTCGACCTGAGCCGGGTGTTGGCCGGGCCGTGGGCGACCCAGACGCTGGCCGATCTTGGCGCCGAGGTGATCAAGGTCGAACAGCCGGGTGGCGGCGACGACACCCGCCATTGGGGCCCGCCCTGGCACGAACACGGCACCGAGAGAGTCGCGGCTTATTTCCTCGCCGCCAATCGCGGTAAGCATTCAATAGCGATTGATTTCTCGACCAAGGAAGGCGCTGCGCTGGTCGCGAAGATGGCGGCAAGCGCCGATGTCGTGGTCGAGAATTTCAAAGTCGGCGGCCTCGCCAAGTTCGGGCTCGACGCGACGACGCTACGCGCAGCGGACCCGCGGCTGATCTACGCATCGATCACTGGCTTTGGACAGGACGGGCCATATGCGCACCGGGCCGGCTACGACTATATCATCCAGGGGATGGGCGGGTTGATGAGCCTCACCGGGCTGCCCGACGGTGAGCCCGGCGGAGGACCGATGCGCGTCGGGGTCGCGGTCGCCGATCTGTTCACCGGCATGTACACCGCCACCGCGATCCTTGCCGCGCTTGTTCGCCGTGGGGTGTCCGGCGAAGGCGCGACGATCGACCTGGCCTTGTTTGACACCCAGCTCGCAATGCTCGCCAATCAGGCCTCCAATGCCCTGGTGAGCGGCGAAGACCCGCAGCGGCAAGGCGCGGGGCATCCCAACATCGTGCCATATCAGTGGTTCGACGCAAGCGATCAGCCGATCATCGTCGCAGTCGGCAATGATCGGCAGTTTGCAAAGCTGGCGACGATCCTCGGTTACCCCAAGTGGGCCTCTGACGCGACGTTTGCGACTAATTCGGCACGGGTTGCTGCTCGCCAAATGCTCGTACCAAAGATCGCGGAGATCATTGGCGCCAAATCGGCATCCGCATGGCTTGCAGCTTTCGAAGAGGCCGGGATACCGGCAGGCCCGATCAACACCGTGTTGCAGGCGCTCGCTGATCCTCAAGCGGTGCATCGCGGAGCCCAAGTCACCGCCGGCGGCGGGGCTCTTGGGGAAGTGGCGATGGTTGGTTCTCCCATCCGGCTTGATGGTCGACGGATCGATGCAAACTTGCCACCGCCGGCATTTGGCGAGCATCGTGGCTTATTATCTGAATGGATCGACGCGGAGGAACTGGCGCGACTTCGCTCTGCGGGGATCGTCGGCTAGCTAAGCTTTTCGTCCTTGTATCGGGTCTCGATAAAGCGGCCCTGGGTTTCGAACGCGGCAAGATCATTGCGCGCCAATTTGGTGCTGATATCGTCGAGTGCTGTCCGTCCCGCCGCAAGTGCGTCGACCAGGCGGTCATCGACGGTCTTGCCCTCCGCGTCATGTTCGCCGCGAAAAGCGGCAGGAACATTAAGATAGCGCTCAACGAGGCCCGGCAGGTGGGCGGACATCAATCGACGCGCATCTTGAGCGTCGGGGTCCGTATCGGGGACCCGGGCAAGGGTTTCGCGTAGCGGCTGGAGGTGGCGCCCAAGCCGGTCGATTTCAGCTTGTGCGGGCGCGGGTAGCGCGCGGCGCGAGCGGAAGATGAAGCTGTCGAAGCGGTCGATCATTTCGCCATTGGGAAGGTCGGCTGGAACCCCCGGCGCCGTCGTGCTCGCGTCGCCGCCGACGAAAAAGAGCAGCATGAAGGCTGCAATGGCGATGGCGACTGCAATCACGAAGCCGATGATTTGCAACGGCATGACGAACAGGCCGAACAGCAATGCTCCGCCAATGATGGCCGCGGCCGCGATCGTCGCTCGGGAAAACGCTCGACCATATCCGCTCATCCGCCGATGGCGTTCGCGCTTGGAGGCGGAGCGGCTGCCACCGTCGCGCTCGTCGATCTGGCGCATTACGCGATCGGCTCGTGCGAGGACGAGGTCGAATTTGTCGGTGCTCATTGTTTCTCGATCGGAGAGAATGGCGAAGAGGACGAGTCGAGCCTATTTTGCGAAACGCCTTCGGCGCGGGCGATGTAACCCTTTGATTTCTGGACTTCATTTCCGAGCGTATCGACGGTGACTTTCATGTTGGCCAAGGCCTGCACCTTGAATGTGTCGATTTGATCCATGGTGTCGTAGATATTCTGGAACGCGCGCTGCAGGGTTTCGAGCGGAATTGTCGAACTTGCGGCCTGTTCGTGGATCGCGCCGGTCTGGCTCTTGAGCAAGGCGCCGGTGGTGTCGATCATGCTCGCGGTCGTGGTGTTGAGTGCGCTGACCTGTTCAAGCACGAGCCGTTGGTTGGTCATCGCCTGGGCGACGGTCACTGCGGTGCGCAAGGCGGCGACGGTCGTGGTCGAAGCCCGATCGACCCCCTTGACCAGCTCGGCATTGTTTTTCTTGACGAGGTCGAGCGCGAGATAGCCCTGAACGGTGACCGCCATCTGGGTCAGCAGGTCGGTCGTCCGCTGGCGGGTGTAGAACAACGCCGTTTCGCGGATTGCCTTGGACTTAGCGGGCTCGGTCGCGTCAAGCTCATTGGCCTTGCTTTCGAGACTAGTATCGAGCTGTTTGGAGATATGAATCATCTGTTCGAGCCGGTGCATCGTCTTCCACAGACCGGTTCGCTCGGTATCGATTGCGGCATTGTCCATCAACAACTCGTCCTTGCCCGAGGCAAGGCGGTTGAGGATCGCCGAAATATGGGTCTGAGAGCTGCGATAGCCGTCGAAATAATTGTTCACCCGGTTGCCGAACGGAATAATGCCAAGGAACTTGCGCTTGGTCATCATCTTGCCGTTGGCGCCGGGGTCGAGCTTTTCGACCGTCCGACGAAGCTCGGTCAGATCGGCGCCAATCCCGGTATCGCTGTCGATCGCCTTGACCGGGCGGTCGAGAAAACGGTTCGAAGCCCCCGCGGCTTCGGCGATTTCCTTGCGCCCCATGGCGGTCAATTGATCGACTTTCTTGCCGAAGTCCGGGCTGTTGGCATCGAGCGCGGCCAATTCGTCGACGAACCTGGCGACCTTATCATCGAGCTCGCTGGTTTCGTCGGCCTTGAGCGGAACCAGCCCCGATGCCTGCGCGGGGGGCAAAGGCTGAAGCGCGTCCGGCGCCTCAAGCTTGATCTTGTTCACTGTCGCTGTTGCCGGATCGCTGGCCATCAAAAGTCCTTCCCGTCCCCTGTTGCGCCTTAGTTGGACGCGGCACAGCGCCCACGCAAGAGGCTTGCTGTATTATAGGCGTAAGACGCGGGGCATCAAGCTTGTCGGCCGCATGATGGTGGATATGACGTTAACCAGCCCCATGAACGGCTCGCTTACCTTGACCACGCTATTACCGGCAGCAACCGATGCAGCGATGGGAATGGTAATGATCAGACAGGCGTTCAAACGACTGTGGAACGACAAGCGGGGCAATGTACTCGTCATCGCGGGGCTGGCCACGCCGCTGCTGTTCGGTTCGGTAGGATTGGCGACAGACACAATTCAATGGGCCTTATGGAATCGTCAGATCCAACGCTCCGCCGACTCCGCGGCTTACTCAGGCGTTTATGCTCGGTTCCAGTCTTCGTCATCGAGCGCGGCGGCGCTTGCGGTCGTAAACCGCGATCTGACCAACGCTGAATTGACGTCGGCGTTGAAGAGCGGTTACCCGCTTACGACCGAACCAGTCGTCCCGGGTCTTTTGAATACAGTCGAGGTCAGGATCGACGTTCAACGGCCGTTGATTTTCTCCTCCATGTTCCTATCCACAGCGCCGACTATCAGCGTTACCGGGCGCGCGGCAGCGGCGCCGACAGGTTCGTACTGCGTGGTTGCCCTGGAGAATGACCGGAGCGTTCCCGGGATTGTAATCCAAGGTAGCGCGAACGTGACGATGGGCTGCGGCATGATTTCCAATTCGCCATCGGCCAGCGTTTCGGTCGATGTAATCGGCAGTGGGCATCAGGTGACCGCGGAGCCCGTGGCCGGTGTCGGCGGCGTGCCGCAGATCAACGGTGTCACCCAGGAGCAGTCTTTCCATCTGTCGCAACCGGATCCCTATGCCAACCTGCATTCGACCGCTATCCCCTTTGGGACACCGTGCACATCGTTCAGTGACGCAACGAAGACCAATACCGACGGAACGAAAAAGCCCGGTTGCTACAGCAACTTCGATCCTGTCAATGGGAGCACGACCACCCTGTCGCCTGGCGTCTACTACCTTAACAACGCCTCTATCAACATTCAGGCCAGTACGCGGATCGTCGGTACCGGCGTGACGCTGATCTTTACCGGAACGAATCCTGGCACCATCGAAACGACCGGCAACTCCGTCATCGACCTGACCGCACCGACAACGGGGCCCTACGCCAAAATGCTGATGATCCAGTCGACCGCCGCTGCTTTAGGCAATGAAAGCACCTTCACCGGTAATAGCGGTTTCAAGATGGATGGAGTGGTCTATTTCCCCAAGGGCAAGATGACCTTCACTGGAAGTTCGGGACCGGCCAGCAAGTGCGCGATGGTCGTCGCCCGGCGGGTGCACTTCAGCGGCAGCACCAACATTCAGAATGAGACGACCGGATGCAGCAATGGAACACAGATCCCCGGCTATGCAATCAGGTTGATCGCATGACGACGCGCATACTTGCGCTAGCGCGCGACGTCGCGGGGTCGGCGACGATCGAACTTGCGTTGACTGCCCCCATTTTGGGCGCGCTGCTGATTGGCATGGTTGATCTCAGCATGGCCTTTTCCAACAAGCTGCGGCTTGAACAAGTCGCGCAACAGGCGATTGAACGGGTCCAGCAGAACGGCTTCACCACGGGCCAGGAAGCGACCCTGGAGGCCGAGGCACAGGCGGCGGCAGGGACTGGCTCCAATGCCGACTTGACCTTCTGGCTTGAATGCAATGGAGTGAGGCAGGCGAGCACGGCATATACCACCGGCTGCACAACCCCCGGCGATACCTACGGCCGTTTCGTGGAGTTGGTCATAGTCAAGACCCACACGCCGATCATCGCAGCGAGGTTTTCGCAGTCGAATAGCAACGGAACAATCACCGTGCGTGGCAAAGCCGGGATCCGAATCCAATGATCCGCCTCCATAAACTTCGTCATGACGATAAGGGTGCGGCCGCCATCGAAGTAGCGTTCGCCTTGCCTATTCTGCTGCTCTTCGTGTTCGGGATCTTCCAGATCGGCGTGATCCTGCAAGCCAATGCCGGGATGCAGCATGCGTTAGGCGAGGGCGCTCGTTTCACCACCTTATTCCCAACGCCCGCCGACAGCGCGATCGTGACCAAGATGAACAATAGCAAGTTCGGAATGAGCTATGGGACGTTCAACACACCGACCGTCACGACCCCAGCTTCGACAGTCTGTAGCAATTGTCGCAACCTCCAGGTGACCTACACGGTCATGCCAAATTTCGTGTTCTTTACTCTGCCGACAATGACGATCACGCGGAACAAGCGGGTTTATGTCGCCCCTCCGCCCCTGCCCAGTACCAGTTAATCGACTCCCGGTGGTGGTGGCACTAGCTGTACTGTAAGCTAATTCCTGGCGCGGGCGGCGAAAAAGGCGGTGATCGCGTCGCGTACCTCGTTCGAGGTCAGGCGTTCGGAGAAGTGACTATTCTCGAGTTCCATCCGCTCGATCACTTCGGCGCGGTTCGATCGGCGCAGTAGCGCCTGGGTGAGGCGGAGCGCTTCGGCGGGTTTGGCGAGCAGGGTTTTGACGATCTTGGCAAGGCCGGCGTCAAGTTCGCCTTTGGCGACGACATGGCTTGCAATTCCAAGCGCCAACGCCTCGTCGGCGCCGAATGGCTCGCCGAGCAGGATGTGGCGCGCGGCGGCGCGGCGACCCGACAGGCGCGGCATGATCAGCGAACTTGCCGCTTCGGGCACCAGTCCGAGATCGACGAACGGCATGATGAAGCGGCTGCCCTGTTCGGCGATGACGAGGTCGCAGTGGAACAGGAGTGTCGTTCCGATCCCGACGACATTGCCATGAACCGCCGCGACGAGCGGAATTTCGTTGTTCGCAAGCGCGCGCAGGAGACGCCAGACGGGTGCGTCGGAGCCGCTTTCCGGGACGGGCATCTCCTTGAGGAAATCGGCGAGATCATTGCCGCCGGTAAAATCCGCGCCTTGCCCTTCGAGGGTGATGAGGCGGATCGAGGGGTCGCTCGCGGCGGCCTCGAACGCGTCGGCGAGCGCAGCGTACATCGCGACGGTGACCGCGTTGCGCCGTTCGGGACGAGCAAAAGTAAGCGACAAGTGAGCGCCGCGACGGTCAATCAATATATGTTCGCTCATTGTCTGCCTTACGTTCGAATCGGGTGACCTTCATGGGCCGGTTCGCTATCGGACGGCAAATCAGCCGCAAGCCGTAAGGACCGATGACATGAAATTTTTCGCCGACACCGCCGACATAAGCGACATTCGTGCGCTGGCCGACGCCGGATTGCTTGACGGCGTGACGACGAACCCGTCGTTGATCCACAAATCGGGGCGCGATTTTATCGAAGTGGTGCGCGAAATCGCGGGCATCTGCCCGGGGCCGGTTTCGGCCGAAGTCGTCGCGTTAGATCATGCCGAAATGATGCGCGAGGCCAAGATCCTGCGCCAGATTGCCGACAATATCGTCATCAAGGTGCCGCTGACCCCCGATGGATTGAAAACCTGCAAGGCGCTCACCGACGACGGAACGATGGTCAATGTCACCTTGTGCTTCTCGGCCAACCAGGCGCTGCTCGCGGCGAAGGCGGGGGCGAGCTTCATCTCCCCATTCGTTGGCCGGCACGACGATGTCGGTTATCCCGGGATGGAGTTGATCGCCGACATTCGCCTGATTTACGACAATTATGATTTTCGCACCGAAATCCTCGTGGCGAGCGTGCGCAGCCCGATCCATGTCCACGATGCTGCCAAGATCGGCGCCGATGTGATGACCGCCCCGCCGTCGATCATCTGGCAAATGTTCAAACATCCATTGACCGACAAGGGGCTTGAGGGTTTTCTCAAGGATTGGGCGGCAAGCGGCCAGACGATTGGCTAAGGACGGCGTCTGATCACACCCTAAATTAACCTCGCCATGGCACGGTTCATCCATGGCACGGGTAATTCAGTTCGAAGAGCGCGCTGTGGCGACACTGCGCAACCGGCTCGGGGAAGTTGAGTCGGCGCGCGCCGATCTGGCTGCTTTCGCGCGCGGTCATTCGGGAGCGGTCGCTGCAATCCATGAGGCGGTGATTGCCGCGCTCGAAGCCGATGACTTCGACATGCTCGCGAAAGTCGTGACTCACGACTGGCCGGTGATGCTTGGGCTCGACAACGTCGCGATGGCGCTGCTGATTGGCGATCAGGGGTTTCGCATCGATCGCGACGGCGTCAGCCGCTGCGAGGCGGGGTTGATCCTGCGTGCTGCTCGGCAGGCCGACGCGGGCGCCCTTCGATCAGTCGAGCGCGGCCATCCCTTGTTCGGAAGGGCATCGGCCAACATCCATGCTGAGGCCCTGGTTGCGCTTGATGGCGAAGCGCCTTTCCCGCGCGGTCTGTTGTTGCTCGGCCAGACCGGATCGATGGCCGAAGGGTCCGACCATGGTAGTCAATTGTTGCAGTTCCTTGGTACTGCACTCGGCGCTATGTTGCGACGGTGGGCGAGCAATTAGAACAGTCAGGTGACCGTAAGGACCCGGCAGAGGCGCTTGCCGTTCGCTGGTCGCGCCATCTTGCATTCGATCGGCGGCGTTCAGCGCATACCGTACGCGCTTATGTGGCAACCGCGCATCGCCTGATCGCATTTTTGGGGCACTATCGCGGTGAAGCGGTGGGACGCTACGGCCTCATGAATCTTGCTGCCGTCGATCTTCGTGCTTTTCTAGCGTCGCGCCGCGGGGAGGGGCTTGGCGCGCCTTCGGCGGCTCGCGAAATGTCGGCAGTGCGCGCTTTCTTGCGCTTTGCGGCCGAGGAAGAAGGCAATTTGCCCCAGCTGCCGCGCACCCGCAGTCCCAAGCGGCCGCGCACGCTGCCCCGTCCTGCGAGCCCGGCCGATGCGCTGGCGCTCGCCGAGGAAGCACAGGAGGGGGCATCCATGCCGTGGGTCGGAGCGCGCGACCTTGCAATATTATTGCTGCTTTACGGATCGGGGTTGCGGGTCGGCGAAGCTCTTTCGCTCAACGCGCGCATCCGACCCCTTGGCCAAACGCTGCGGGTTATTGGCAAGCGGAACAAGACCCGCATCGTCCCGGTCCTGCCAGCGGTGCGGGATGCGGTTGAAGCCTATGTTGCGTCGTGTCCCTGGCCGCTCACCGGGGACGTGCCCTTGTTCGTCGGGGTGAGAGGCGGGCGGCTCAATCCCGACCTCGTGCGTCGCGCGGTACGCACGGCTCGGGTGTCGTTGGGGCTTGCCGAGAGCGTCACTCCGCACGCGCTTCGCCATAGCTTTGCGACCCATTTGCTGGCCGGCGGTGCGGACCTGCGTTCGCTCCAGGAATTGCTCGGTCATGCGAGCCTGTCGTCGACCCAAATCTATACCGAGGTCGATGCTGCGCGCCTGCTCGACGTGTATCGCCACGCCCACCCTAGAGCGACGTAAGGTCGCGCTCGCGGTCTTCGGGAGAGGCATCGGCATGAGCAGTGTCGTCGGGGTCGAGATCGCGGTGGGTCCAGACGCGGTAGATGTACGCTGCGACGAGCACGACCATGATCGCGCTCGACGCCGGGCCGAGAAGTTCGTTGATGTCTCCATAGCGTTCGCCAAGCTTGAAGCCGGCAAAGGCCAGCATCGCCGTCCAACCCGCAGTGCCAATCGTCGATGCAATGAAAAAGGTCTTGAAGCGCATCTTGAGAAGGCCGGCCGGGACCGAGACGAGACTGCGGACGGTGGGTAGCATCCGTCCGAGAAAGACGAAAAACGTGCCATGCTCGACGAACCAGCGCTCGGCGCGGATCACCTCGCCCCAACTCATCGTGATCCATCGGCCCCAGCGCAGGATGATCGGCTTGAGACGCATGATCCCGAGCGCACGAGCGGCAAGGTACCACAGGATGTTGCCAAGCATCGCGCCGGTCGTCCCGGCAACGATCACCCAGCCCAGGCTCAACTTGCCCTGTCCCGCGGCGACCCCGGCGATCGACATGATCACTTCGGACGGAATCGGGGGAAAAACCGTCTCGAGAAACATCAGGAAGGCAACGCCGAGGTAACCCGATTGCTCGATCAGGCGGATGATCCAGTCGCTCATTGCGCAGCTACCCGGGCGGCGACTTTGGCCTCGATCGCGTCCCAGATCCGCCCCGGCGTGTCGCTGCCGTCAAACGCATCAATCGCGACGATGCCGGTTGGCGAGGTGACGTTGATCTCGGTGAGATGGCCGCCGATCACGTCGATCCCGACGAACAGCAATCCGCGCGCTTTGAGTTCGGGGCCGAGCGCCGCGCAAATCTCGCGCTCGCGGTCGGTGAGCTTGGTGGCATGGGCGGTGCCCCCGGCGGCAAGATTTGAACGGATCTCGCCAGTGCCTGGCTTGCGGTTGATGGCGCCGGCTACTTCGCCATCGACCAGGACAATTCGCTTGTCGCCCTCCGCCACTGCCGGAAGGAATGCCTGCGCGATGTAGGGTT
>Ga0326733_1000636_pt1 | contig 10073 bp, 8 predicted proteins | sample 14_GP2_308_FD_207946 | JGI IMG/M metagenome (GOLD analysis project Ga0326733, IMG submission 207946) | Glacier ice microbial communities from Ngari, Tibet, China - 14_GP2_30.8 | ecosystem: Environmental > Aquatic > Freshwater > Ice > Glacier | place: China: Ngari, Tibet | collected 2018-07-17 | reverse complement strand
GCCTACTTCCACGAAGAAGCCGAAGTGCAAAACACCCAAGTTTCTGACCAAATGGGTAAAGCAATCGACTCTACTGAAGTTAAAGACATCGACATGAACCTCGACCACAGTGAATCTGCTGCTATTTTTGCCGAGGAAAACACCGAGAATATGTGGAACCAAGCTACGCCCGAAGAAGACGACGAGTCAGACACTCCAGCCTTCCTACGTCGCCGCAAAAAGCGTGAAAAGAAAAACAAGGAGTAGCGTCAATGCCGAGAATTGTTATTGGAGATAGCCGGGTTATAGAATCACGCGAGGTGAGTGACGGTGTTACTATTCGCCGCCGCCGCGAATCTCCAGACGGTACTCGTTTTACTACTTACGAACGCATCGAAAAACCAAACCTCGCCATAATAAAAAAAGACGGTACCCGCGAGCTGTACGACCGCGATAAGCTCTCGACAGCTATTAAGCGTTCTGTTGGCAAGTTCTTTAGCTCAGAAGTTGAAGTTGAAGAGATAATCGATGTTATTGAAGACGGCCTATACAATTTAGGTGAAACTGAAATTACCTCAAAACAAATTGGCGACAAAGTACTCGATGAATTAGCGGCAAGAAACGAAGTTGCATATATCCGTTTCGCTAGCGTTTATCAGGAATTTAAAACCTTGAATGACTTTGTTGAAATTCTCGAACTACGCCGCAGCCAAAAACAAACGCAACAGAAACAAGGTCAGTAGGGTACTTGTATGCGTGTGGTGGTAATTTACAAAGAAGAAACCGATTACGCCCGTCAGGTAACCGATTATATGCGCGATTTTGAGCGTCAAACTGGCCACGCGCTAGAAATAATGAACCCAGAAAGCCCAGAAGGAATTAGCTTCACTGGTACCTACGATATTATGGAGTTCCCAACTGTTGTCGCTTTGTCAGATGATGGTCGCTTGCAAAATATGTGGCGTGGTTTACCACTACCGACCATTAGTGAGGTCAGTTATTATGTCTAAGTTTAAACAACTCGTCGCTTATTTTAAACACGACGATAAACGTATTCGCGACAACCGCTGGATTTTTTTAAGTATGCTGGTTGGTGCTTTGTTAAGCTTGGTAGCAGCCTTTGTGTTGTCCGTAGAAGCATTTGAACTTGCTAAAAACCCTAACGCCGCACTAAGCTGTAGTATAAATATTGTATTGAACTGCGCCACTGTGGCCGCACACCCAAGTGCGACATTGTTCGGTTTCCCCAATAGCTTCCTAGGCTTACTTGCTGAACCCGTCGTTATTACCGTTGCTATCGCAGGACTTATGGGTATCGCATTTCCGCGACGCTTTATGTTTTTGGCACAAATTGGTTACGCGCTTGGGTTCGCCTTTGCGGTCTACCTATTCTTTGTAAGTATGTTTGTCATTCAAGCGCTCTGCCCATGGTGCTTGCTAGTAACTGTCTCAACCACGTTTGTGCTGTTTTCGATTACTCGTTATAATATTCGTGAAAATAACCTATACCTACCTAAGAAGCTCCAAAAAGCCGCAAAAAACTTTATTGATAAAGATTATGACAAGTTGTTGCTTGGTATTTTTATCGTAGTTATGTTTGCCGGAATTTTCTTACAGTACGGTGAATCTCTGTTCGTGTAAAATAGTATTTACAACAACAAAACGTTCATGCTATAATTCGCCCTAGAATAACGGTTATGTAGAAATATTTAACCACTTTGGAGGAAAAAATGAACAGATCAATACGAGTGATTGTTTCTAGGAGAATTGTTGTCTCGGCTGTGTTAGCTGTGGCCGTCTTAGGTACACCAGCAGCACATGCAGCATTAACGAGTAGTTCAACATTGTCACAGCAAATTACTGCTGGCGTACTAAGTACAAGCATCCGCGATGCCGCTGGGGTTGTTGTAGCGAGCCCGTCGTTTTCAATGGGCTCAGTGGTCGCATCAACCGCATCTCAAACGGCAACCGGAACATTTGGTAGCAATACACAGCGTATTACTGTCGATAACCCAGGTGGTGCGAATAACGGTTGGGTACTATCATTGGCAGCTACCGGTGGCGCTACCGCTACCTGGACCTCGGGCGGTAGTACGTATGCCTTTAACGGCACAACAGCTACTGGTCAACTCACTATTAACCCGTCAGTTTCGACAATTACTCCGGCAAGTGGTAACACTGCTACAGGTATTGCTAAAGGTACATCAGCTACCTTTAGCGTTGCTGTTCCAATTACGCTCATAACTGCAGCACTCGCCTCAGAGGATGTCTGGAATGGGTATGTTACGGGCATAGGTGTTTCTCAACTCATTCCTGCTTCTCAACCAGTAGGCACCTACACTATCGACTTGACCCAAACCGTTGTCGCCTCATAGGGCCGGTTAAACCTATTTAAGAAAGGCTCCCGTGAAAACATTACGTCTGTTCCGTCCGATTTTCTTTACACTCGCCAGTATATTCGCTCTTTGTATCGTCGCTGTTCCAGTTAGTGCAGTTCAAAGCGGGGGAATTGGCGGGCGCCCAGCGAACCCCGACCCTTCAAATGCCCGCACAAAATCAATCTTCATTTATGAATTAAAAGCAAATGAGTCAAAAACTGATGCTTTGTTGTTGATGAATAATACCGACAAAGAAGAAACTATTAATGTTTACGCCGTTGATGGAATCCTTACGAACACTGGGTCGTATTCTTGCGAACAAGCCGTAGAGTCTAAGGACGATGTCGGTGCCTGGGTTACGCTTAGTGAAACTCAAGTTGTCTTGCCTGCAAATAGCACCAAAGAGGTTGAGTTTACCACTACCCTTACTGGAACTGCCGACGTAGGCGAGCATAATGGTTGTTTGGTTTTTCAATCTGACACCGATGAAGGTGATGTGCAGGGGAACGTGCGCGTACGAACTCGTCAAGCAATTCGTTTAGTAGTTACTATTCCAGGTGACCTCAAAAAAGTAGTTGCCATTAAAAGCTTTACGGTTGGTAAACTCGATCAATATCAACAATTCCTACTAACCATTGCCAATAGCGGTAACGTGTCGGCCGATATTGATGCCCGGGTTGTACTTCGAACTTTATGGGGAAGCAGTGTTTACAATGATGGCGGCGGTTATCCGGTTCTGGCAAAAAATGACTTACAGCTAAGCTTTTTGAATGAAAAGCTCCCGTTCTGGGGCGGTTGGTATAATGCGTCTTCTCAAGTAGTGTACGACATCCGAGCAGGCGTGTTTAGTGTTGATAAAGACGGTCAACTTATCACTAAAAAGAGCCCTACGGTAACTGTTTTTGTAAATCCACAGCCAACCGCTTGGGTAATGTACGCATTTATTTTACTCATCCTTGCAAGCCTCGCAGTATTCTTGGTATTACGTCGACGTGAACAACGAATGATTGCTTCCTGGCCTGAGTATAGTGTTAAAAAAGGCGATACAATTACAAGTTTAGCGACCGCTCGAGGTATTAGCTGGAGGGTGCTCAGCCGTGCTAACGACCTAAAAGCTCCCTATGCGCTAAGTAAAAGCGACGTCATTAAATTACCGACAGATATCCAGTATAAAAAGCCACACATGCCAAAGAGCAACGCCTCTAAAAAGGAGTAGGGTGAACAGTATTTTACATAAAAAGAGCCCTTATCTACGACGTATTGTATCGCTAGTAGGGCTGCTTTTTATTGTCATTACCATTCCATTCTTAGTACAAAAAGCACAAAGCTTAGGCCCTGATATCCAAGGTGCCGGCTACCGTTTATTTGCTACCTCAACCTCTACCACGCCGGGCACGCCACTTGCAGCTACAAATACCTCGGCGCAGCTAACTACTGGTGGGCAAACATTCCGACTTCGTACCGGCATTACAACACGCCCTAATGCTGTTGAGATTACTGCGATCGACGGTGGTTACGGCGTTTCTTGTGCAATTGTGAGCGGCTTGGTATATTGCTCGGGCCAAAATACTAAAGGCGAATTAGGTAATGGCGATACTTCTGGTGCGGCAACGACTACTTTTGGTCCGGTCGACACTTCTACTGGGTTAGCGGGTAAAACTGCGACTGAACTCGCTATTGGTCCATTAGCCAATACGCATGTACACGTCTGTGCTGTCGCAGACCAACAGCTGTACTGCTGGGGGAGTAATAATTTTACCGCCCTTGGCATTGACCAATCGCCAACTGTGGTACCGACATCGTTTACTCCGGTAGCATCTGTAATGTCCGACAGTATGGCTGGTGAGCTTGTGAAGCAAATTGATTCTGGTGATGGCCATCTTTGCGGAGTAACTGTTAGTGGTAAGGGCTTTTGTCAGGGTACAGGTGGCAATGGTCGTCTGGGCGACGGAACAACGTCAACCCGCCGTAAGCCAACGGAAGTGAGCATGACTGGCGTATTGGCTGGAAAATTCTTAACTAAAATGACTGCACTATCGGCAAGTAGCTGTGTTATCGCCAGCGGCGCTGCCTACTGTTGGGGAAACGGTAATTTAGGAGACGGAACAAGTTTAGGCTCGGTAAACCCTGTGGCTGTTGATACAAACGTCAGTACAAGCGCAGTGGCAGGTAAAACATTAGTTGATATAACCAGTACTACTACTACGGTATGCGTACTTGACACAGCAGGACGGGCTTATTGCTGGGGGGCGAATAGTTCTAGGGAAGTTGGCGATAACAGTGCTAGTGGTACGGTTCGACTATCTCCCGTAGCAGTTAATATGTCATTGGTGGCTGGAGGAGAGTTTAGCTCAATAGCTGGTAAGCAAGAGCATGTATGCGGCATAGGTAAATTGGATGCTCTCCTATATTGCTGGGGCTCAAATAACCAGGGTGATACTGCTAGGGGGCTTAGCGGTGGAACTACTGATCAGCCGACACAGGTTACAATAACTGCATCTTTATCCGGAAAATCCTTTACGTATACTGGCTCAGGGCGAAACACTACCTGCGCGGTTGCAAGTAACATTGGCTATTGTGCTGGCTACAATGTGCTTGGTTCACTTGGTTTTGGCAATGTAACTTCACCAGTAACTACATTAACGCCCGTGCTGACCACTAATTTTGTGGCAGCTCAAGGTGTTACTATTGCGGCAAACACCTTGAGTTCAAGGCTAGAATATGCTCAAAAAACAGCAGCAACCTGTAGCATTCAAACTGGTTTTGCAGCCGTTACAACCTCAACGCCAATAGCTTGGTCGGTGAACGGTTCGGTAACCTCAGGTACAACTATAACTTCTAGTGGTAACGACCCCTACAGTGGTAGTACAACGACACTCGAATCGTATGTTAGTGCGACTGCCAACTTCACTAACCCTGTATCTATTGTGCCCGGAAACAGTGGGCTTTGGGATTTTTCACTAGAAGATAATAGCGGTTTATATAACCAAGCATTTTGTGTTCGCATTGCCCAAAATAGTGGCACAGCTTATACTTCTTACTCCTCATACCCAGAAATTATGACCGCACCAGGTGTGCTATCGGTTGGGTTCGTAAATGCAAGCAACGTACCTATAGCTGCACCAACAGTTACTATGCCATCAACAACTATCAATACCCAGTGTCAAACAGTTGCGGGCAGCCTTAGCGATTCCAGCCGCAAACTTCGGGTTGGTAACGATTCGAGCGTTGCCAGCTGGGGCCTTAGTATCGCTGCAACCTCTGGCGCAAGCGCTATCTGGCAGCACGAAAGCCAAGCATATTCTTATGATTACAACGATTCAAGCGGCTCGCCGGCCGGCTGTTTTGCTGGTAGTGATGGTGATATCGTAGCGGGCCAATTAACAGTTCAGCCAGCGGCTGCTGGGGTAGCAATTACCCCAAAATCAGGCTGTTCAAACACCGGTGTCTCGCTCAGCTCGGATGCCGCTTTCCAGGAAGGAACTGTTAATGCCATTAGTATTGCAAACGCTTCGTCATCTGCGGGGATGCTATGTTATTGGGATATTACGAATGTGGGCCTTAGCCAGAAAATTCCACCATCACAAGCAGGTGGTATCTATACGGTCGACCTGACATTAACGGTGATTGCGCAATGAGAAAATATATTTATATAACCGTTGGCTTTCTGGTAGCAATAGCTATTATTGTCCCTAGCGCTATGGCCGTTTCAAGCCGCTTTAGCCAGGAAATTTTGCCCATTAACTGCATCCTTACAGTTGTCGGAACCCCCAATGGCCCCCAAGTGGTAGGCGAGTGCCCAAACAGCGAACCGCAAGTTACCGAGGTAGAAACAACTGCTTCGGGTGAACGATTTATACGCGGTATATATGATGCGCGCAATACCGCTATATTACGTTTGATATTTCGTGGAGTAACCTACACCGCCAATACCCCTGGGTCGCCCATGACAATAACGGGCGATAGCTGGAAATTCGCAATTAACGAAGTTGTTCCAACCGTAGAAAGCGGCAATTACACTGTTATTTTACAAGCAACTATGAATGACGGCACGATCTTAACGACTACCACAAATATCACTCTTTCACCGCAAGTCGCTGGGCAACCCGACCCTGGTTTTGAGTTGCTGCCTCCAGGGGTACCGGCTACTAATGAGTGGAGTTTGTTGTATGGCATCGCCCCTTCAGTTTTGGAGAACAATCTTCAAAACCCACCTGACCTTACCTTGTCTGGGTATGGTAATGCTTTGCCTTTTTACGATAATGGAAGTGGCCCCAGCAGGCTACTGCGAAACGAGTTGAGTAACGTATTAAACATAATAATCTTTTTAGTGATAATTTTAGTTATTGGTTTCGCTAAGTTTGCTTGGCTACGGCGTAGCAATTAGCGCACCGGTTGACGCACCTCTTTAAGGGGTATAATATAGTAATACAAACGTTCGAGCGGTTATCACCCGCAAGTTTTGGGAAGAACTGTTTGCTCATATATACCTACGGGGCAAGCAAACATAGTAGAACCCAACGCGCCCGCTGCGTTAAAGCGACAACTAAGTGCTGAAAAAGAAAATCTTTTTTGGAAATCGGATGGTACCACCCTACAAAGGGTTCCGATGGACGAAGGATTTTTATTATTTTTAAAGGAACGAAGTATGTCGCCTAACTCATTACAATTAGACTGGATGATCGAACAAGCCATCCCCGAGGACGCTGAAAAAATAGCCACGCTACATAGTGGTAGTTTCCGAAGTGCGTACCTAGACTTTGCTAACGAAGAACGCAGCCAAAAAATAAATAAAGAGGCAACTGAATTTTTGACCCCTAAACGTATTCAATTACGGGCTGAGCTTTTAAACCATGCCTTGAATTTACCTGAAACCTATTTTTACCAAGTAGCTCAACGCGACGATAGCCAGCCAATCGGCCTGGTGTACGGCACTAAACTCGACGGTGCACAAGAAATTGAAGCATTATATGTTGATGAGAACTACTTCGGTGCCGGTGTAGGCAAAGCCCTGGTAGCACAGTTTATCGAATGGGCCGACCCTACGAAACCTATAGAATTAGGGGTGTATAAACACAACGAACGAGCCAAAAAGTTTTATGTAAAAATGGGCTTTGAGGCAACCAACGATGACAGGCGGTCGCATTATGAATTTATACCAGAAACAACAATGATACGCCAACCACAAACTACCCAAGGAGAAATTAAATAATGAAGTTCCAAGCCAACACCCGCCGCCGCGCCCTTGAATACGAAAAAGATATCGCCCAATACTGGAAAGATAATCAGACTTTCGAAAAGTCTATCGAGCTGCGACCAAAAGAAAATTCTTACGTTTTTTACGATGGCCCTCCCTTTATTACCGGCGTGCCGCACCACGGAACGCTGCTTTCGAGTGTCGTAAAAGATGCTATTCCTCGTTACCAAACAATGAAAGGCAAGCGCGTCGAGCGCGTGTGGGGCTGGGATTGCCATGGCCTTCCGGCTGAAAACTACGTTGAGAAAAAACTTGGTATTACCGACCGCCACGAAATTGGTACGACAATTAGCTTAGCAGATTACATTACCGCCGCGCGCGAAAGCATGGTCCAAACTTCTAGCCTTTGGGAAGATACCATTACCCGTATTGGCCGCTGGGTCGACTTTAAGGGTGCGTATAAAACCATGGACAAAGATTACATGGAATCTGTTTGGTGGGCCTTTAAGCAACTGTACGAAAAGGGTAAAATTTACGAAGGCGAACGGGTACTTATGTACGACACAAAGTGGGCAACACCACTTTCAAAAGCCGAAGTGACTATGGACGCCGGTGCCTACATCGACGTTACTGACCCAAGCGTATATACCAAATTTAAGTTAGTCGATGAAGATGCTTACTTACTAGCTTGGACAACTACCCCATGGACATTGCCCGGCAATACTGCCGTGGCGGTAAACCCAGAAGTTACGTATTCTAAAGTACTTATTGATGGCATTACTTTAATTCTTGCTAAAAACCTCGTAGAAAAAGTACTCACCAACGAAAAACATCAACCACTTGAATACAAAATTGTTGGCTCAGTTCAAGGTAAAGATTTAATTGGTAAAAAATACGAACCATTATTTGAAGACCAAGGGCAAAACGCTCACCAAGTATGGGCAGCCGATTATGTAACCACCGATTCTGGTACTGGTATTGTGCACCTTGCCCCAGCATATGGTGAAGAAGACTTCTTGCTTGCCAAAGAAAAAGGCATCCCTATTATTCACGTACTTGATGAGTACGGAAAATACATAGAAGGTGAATGGAAAGGCTTGGACGTTTGGGAAAACAACAAACTTATCGCTAAAACATTACTCGAACAGGGTATCGTTTGGAAGATTGAATACATCCGCCACGAATACCCACACAACCCACGCACTGGCCACCGCCTTATGTACCGCGCGCACCCAAGTTGGTTTATGGATATCGACGGCCAACGGGTTGAAATGCTTGAACAAAATACCGAAAATATTACCTGGTTCCCAGAACATATCAAACACGGTCGTTTTGAAAAAACCGTCGAAACTGCACCCGATTGGAACATTAGTCGCGACCGTTTCTGGGCTACGGCTATGCCGGTATGGAAAGGCACCGACAAAGACGGCAACGAAAAAATTAAAGTCATCGGTAGCTACGAAGAGCTGAAAGAACTTAGCGGCGTTGAACTTGACGATTACCACCGCCCATGGGTAGATGACATTACCTTCGATATCGACGGCGTTACGTACACTCGTATTGATAAGGTACTCGATGGTTGGTTCGAATCGGGCTCGATGCCCTTTGCTCAGTTCCATTACCCATTCGAAAACGTTGAAAAATTTGAAGCTAATTTCCCTGGTGACTTTATTGTCGAGTATGTCGGCCAGGTTCGCGCTTGGTTTTACTATGTGCATGCGGTAAACACCGCACTATTCGGCCACAATGCCTATAAAAACGTCATTGTTACCGGAAATGTTGCCGGAAATGACGGCCGAAAAATGAGTAAATCACTAGGAAACTTTACCGACCCGAACGAACTAATGGATAAATTCAGCGCCGACTCATTACGTTTCTTGTTACTTTCAAGCCCATTGCTCAGTGGCGAAGACTTTACACTACAAGACAAAGAAGTAGGCGATATTGCCCGCAAACTTAGCATGGTATGGAACATGTACGACTTCTTTACAATGTACGCCGAAGTTGATGGTTGGGAATTTGACGGCAACTTGGTTGACCCAAGCGAAAACATCGATAACCCACTCGACCAATGGATTGTTAGCCGCGTACACCAACTTATTAACGAAATCGAAGAAAAAATGGACGGCTACGATGTTGCTGCGGCCGCAAAACCAATTTTGCCATTCCTCGACGACGCTTCAAACTGGTACGTGCGCCGTTCACGTCGCCGTTTCTGGAAAAGCGAAGACGACAACGACAAAAATAATGCCTACCGCACCCTCCACTACGTACTTGTTCGCCTTAGCCAAGCAATTGCGCCTTTTGTGCCATTTATGGCCGAAGAATTGTACCGTAAGCTTACCAACGGAGAAAGCGTTCACCTAACTGACTGGCCTGTCGTGGGCAATGCTAATGAATTAGTTCTTAGCCGTATGGCTCGCACCCGCGAAATCATCGAACAAGGCCTGGCGCTACGTATGTATAAAGATGACGACCAACAACAAATTAAAGTGCGCCAACCACTTTCTAAATTAACC
>Ga0326733_1000635_pt1 | contig 10087 bp, 9 predicted proteins | sample 14_GP2_308_FD_207946 | JGI IMG/M metagenome (GOLD analysis project Ga0326733, IMG submission 207946) | Glacier ice microbial communities from Ngari, Tibet, China - 14_GP2_30.8 | ecosystem: Environmental > Aquatic > Freshwater > Ice > Glacier | place: China: Ngari, Tibet | collected 2018-07-17 | reverse complement strand
CATAATGCATGGATAAATATGGCGCCATATCTTCTTCTGTATACTCGCCCTGCTTGGTTGGAAGCGCTTTAACCATATTATTGGTGGCCTGCAAAATATCCCAGCGCCCGCCGTAATTAGCGGCAATACTTAGGGTTAAACCAGTATTATTTGCAGTTAATTGCTCAGATAATTCAATTTGCGCCACCAAATCCGCATTAAAACGCGTACGGTCGCCAATTAAAAGTAGACGGATATTATTGTCATTTAGCTTAACCACTTCACGTTTCAGCGCATCCATAAACAAGCCCATTAAGAATGAGACTTCATCGTCTGGGCGGCGCCAATTTTCGCTACTAAAGGCAAATAGCGTTAAAAATTTTACATCCATTTGTGCGCATTGTTTTACCAAATCGCGCACAATTTCCACACCACGTTTATGCCCCGCAACGCGCGGTAAAAAACGTTTTCTGGCCCAACGGCCATTACCATCCATAATCACCGCGATATGCTGTGGAACTTCAGCCGATTCAGGAATTGCTTGTGTCGTGCTTTTTGATGATTTAGAAAAAAACTTCATGCTAATCGGCTAAACAGCCATCAAATCAGTTTCTTTAGCTTGCAACAATTTATCCACATCAATAACCGCTTTATCGGTCATTTTTTGCACTTCATCTTGCGCACGGCGCTCATCATCTTCGCCAATTTCTTTATCTTTTAGCAGTTTTTTCAACGCATCATTGGCATCGCGACGCACATTGCGAATGGCCACTTTTGCGCCTTCGCCTTCGGTACGCACAATTTTGGTTAAATCGCGGCGGCGTTCTTCTGTCAGCATTGGCATTGGCACGCGAATCAAATCGCCGTTAGTAGCAGGGTTTAAGCCCAAATCGCAATCGCGAATCGCTTTTTCCACTTTGCCAATCATGTTTTTTTCATAAGGCTGAACATTAATCGTGCGCGCATCGCCCAAATTAACGTTAGCCACTTGGTTTACAGCCACCATAGAGCCATAGTACTCAACCATTACATGATCCAACAAACCAATATGCGCGCGGCCTGTACGAATTTTAGCTAAATCATTTTTAAGTGACTCTAATGATTTTTGCATTTTTAAATCAGCGTTTTTTCTAATTTCTTCCAACATGTGTTTCTCCAACTTTACTTTTTTATTGATGCAAACAAAATAATTTATGAAACAACTACTCTAGTACCTTCTTTTTCGCCCATTACCACGCGCATTAAAGCATCGGCTTTAAAAATATTAAACACCGCAATGGGCATTTTTTGATCGCGGCACAGCGTAAATGCAGTGGCGTCCATCACTTTTAAGTCTTTTGAAATCGCTTCGTCAAACGTAACCGTTTCATATTTTGTAGCGCTAGCGTCTTTTTTAGGGTCAGCCGTATAAATACCATCTACTTTGGTGGCTTTTAATACAATATCCGCATCGATTTCCATACCGCGCAAAGCCGCAGCCGTGTCAGTGGTAAAAAATGGATTACCTGTACCCGCGCCAAAAATCACCACGCGACCTTTTTCTAAAGCGCGTAAGGCTTTAGCGCGCACATAAGGCTCTACAAATTCAATGCCAAGCGCACTTTGCACGCGTGCTTCAACACCAATATGGCGCATGGCATCTTGCAGAGCAAGCGCATTCATCACGGTGGCCAGCATGCCCATATAATCGGCAGTGGCTCTATCCATGCCCTCTGCCGCAGGCGCTACGCCGCGAAAAATATTGCCGCCGCCAATAACCACGCCAACTTCTACGCCCAAATCCACAATTTGTTTAATTTGTGCAACGATATTAGTAATGGTGTTGCGATTAATGCCATAGGCATCGTCACCCATTAAAGCTTCGCCAGAAAGTTTAAGTAGTATGCGTTTATAGGCTGGTTTTGCCATGGTTTACCCTGTTTTAATAGTTTGATTATTTAATCACAAACCCTGCGATTTTACTAAATTTTAAGAACATTTAACCTTAGTATTATTGGCTTTTAATGCAGTCTGCCATGGCTAAATATTCATTTTAATGCGCTTTAAGCCATGTTATTTAATCATAGACGAAAAAAAAGTGAGCCCAGCATTACGCTAAGCCCACTTTAAAAGTTAAATCATTTTAAACTTTAGCGGCTGCGGCAACTTCTGCGGCGTAATCAACCACTACTTTTTCAATGCCTTCACCCACTGTAAACATCGTGAATGATGCAACTGAAGCACCTTTAGATTTTAATAAAGATTCAATCGTATGTTTGTCATCTTTAACAAAAACTTGGCTTAATAAAGTCACTTCTTTTAAGAATTTTTGCACAGTACCATCGGCGATTTTTTCTAACATCGCTTCTGGTTTACCGGCTTCTTTTGCTTTTTCGATGGCAACGCGACGCTCTGCTTCGATCAAGCTGGCATCAATGCCAGAAGCATCTAACGATTTTGGTTTAGCAGCGGCAATATGCATGGCGATATCTTTTGCCAAGGCGTCATCACCACCGACTAAATCGACCAACACACCAATTTTGCTGCCGTGAATATAGCTAGCTAATTTCCCTTGCACAGATGGGCGCACAAAACGACGTGGCGTGATGTTTTCACCAATTTTACCAACCAATTGCGCACGTGTTTCTTCAACTGTGGCGCCGCGCATTGGTAATGCGTTTACTGCTTCGATGTCAGCTGCGTCGCTGTTTGAAACGATAGTGGCTAATTCGCTAACGAACTTCAAAAAGTCTTCATTTTTAGCGCAGAAGTCTGTTTCAGAGTTTACTTCAATCATCGCACCTGTTTTACCATCGGCTGAAATAGCAACGCCTACAGTGCCTTCAGCTGCTACACGGCCTGCTGCTTTGCTGGCTTTATTGCCAAAACGTACGCGTAAAATTTCTTCTGCGCGCGTCATGTCGCCTTCCGCTTCAGTCAGCGCTTTTTTACAATCCATCATTGGCGCATCGGTGCGCTCACGTAATTCTTTTACCATGCTTGCGGTAATTTCAGCCATTTTTAGCTCCTAAACTTAATTTTTTAAACGTTGTTCGATATTTTATAAATAGAAAAAGGGGCTATGCGCCCCTTTTTAATTTAATGCATTATTCTGCCGTTGCAACTTCTGCCGGTGCTGTTTCTTCTTGCGCCGATTTAACAATCTCAGTGATTGCATTCTCACGGCCTTCTAAAACTGCATCTGCCATGCCGCGTGCATATAAACGAATCGCACGTGAAGAGTCATCGTTACCTGGAATTACATAAGCAACGCCGTCTGGTGAGTTGTTTGTATCCACAATACCAATCACTGGAATGCCTAATTTAGCTGCTTCAGTAATCGCGCCGCTTTCATGACCTACGTCAATAATGAAAATCGCATCTGGCAAGCCGCCCATTTCTTTAATACCGCCAATTGAACGCTCTAATTTTTCAATTTCGCGTTTGTAACCTAATGCTTCTTTTTTGCCGAATTTTTCTAAGCTGCCGTCTAATAACATTGCTTCAAAGTCGTGAAGACGTTTGATGGATTGTTTAACAGTTTTAAAGTTAGTTAACATACCACCTAACCAACGGTGATTAACGTAAGCACAACCAGCGCGTGACGCTTCTTCTTTAACGATATCGCGCGCTTGACGTTTTGTACCAACGAATAAGATACGGCCTTTATTAGCCGCTAGCGTACGCGTATATTTCATTGCCTCTTCAAATAGTGGCAATGTTTTTTCTAAGTTTACAATATGAATTTTGTTGCGGTCGCCAAAAATGTACTCAGCCATTTTAGGGTTCCAATAACGGGTTTGGTGGCCAAAGTGAACACCGGCCTCAAGCATTTGACGCATAGTAACTGACATTGTATTACTCCATGTAAGGGTTAACATTACATTCATCCACAATATTTGCTGGCTTTTTATATTAAGCCGCTCAAACACCCTGTACGGGATGACGTAGTGATTTAAAACAGTTTTAAGTTAGATAAAATTAGATAAAATAAAACTAAAAAATTACTTAATTGACTAAAACCTCAACCAAGTGGCGAGTATAATAGCAAATCTCGCACCCAAACTCAAACAAAACTTGAATTTTTTCAAAGAATTATGACGATTACAATTAATAATACAGATGACATCGCAAAAATGCGAATTGCAGGCAAACTAGCATCTGAAGTGCTTGATTATATTACACCTTTTGTTGTAAACGGCGTTACTACCGAAAAGCTGGATCAGCTTTGCCACGATTATATTGTGAACGTGCAGCAGGCGATTCCTGCGCCGTTGAATTACGCGCCAGATGGTCACACGCCCTACCCTAAATCGGTTTGCACGTCCGTTAACCATGTAATTTGCCATGGCGTGCCGGGTGATAAAGTATTAAAAAATGGTGATACGGTGAATATTGATATTACGGTGATTAAAGATGGTTATCACGGCGATACATCGCGCATGTTTCATGTGGGTGAAGTGTCTATTCAGGCCAAACGCTTATCGGAGCTTACATATCAGGCGATGTGGTTGGGCATTAATAAAGTAAAACCAGACGCAACTTTGGGCGATATTGGTTATGCCATTCAAAGTTTTGCCGAGAAAAATGGCTTTAGCGTGGTGCGCGAATTTTGTGGCCATGGCATTGGCAAAAAATTTCATGAAGACCCGCAAGTGTTGCATTACGGCAGACCAAATACGGGTATAAAACTGCGCGCTGGCATGATATTTACCATTGAGCCGATGATTAATGCCGGCAAACGCGATATTAAACAATTGCCCGATGGCTGGACTATTGTGACCAAAGACCGTAGTTTATCAGCACAATGGGAACACACGGTGCTGGTAACTGAAACAGGATTTGAAGTCTTGACTTTATCGGCAGGCTCACCTGCTACACCTGTATTAAATTAATTAAAATGACTGATCTGCAAATTCAGTCTAAGCAGGTAATGCAAGCGTGGCGGCTTGACCTTAAAACGCAGCAACAAGCACTTGAAACGGCGTTTTTTGAGCATCAAAATACCGTCAAGCTACTTAAACAGCAATCTTTATTGATTGACCAACTGCTTAAAAAAATATGGCTGCAAGCTAATATTGATGCCGATATCGCGCTAATTGCTGTTGGTGGATATGGGCGCAATCAGCTATTCCCGTATTCGGATATCGACCTGCTTATTTTGCTGCCAGATAGCACGCTAGATAATGATGCTATTGCGATTCAAAACCAAAAAATAGAAACCTTAATTGGTTTGTTGTGGGATATTGGCCTTAATGTCGGCCATAGCGTGCGCACCATGCAAGAATGCATCAGCGAATCGGCGCAAGATGTAACGGTGCAAACCAATTTGCTTGAAGCGCGCTTGCTCTGCGGCAAAAAATCGGGTTTTCAAGCTTTTTTTAAAGCGGTTACTCAAACCATGGATACCGCCAAATTTTATGCGGCTAAATTCAAAGAACAAGATAATCGCCACGCCAAGTTTAACGATACCACTTATAACTTAGAGCCGAACATTAAAGAAAGCCCGGGCGGCTTGCGCGATTTGCACATGATTTTATGGCTGGCGTTAAGCCAAAATTTAGGCAAAAACTGGGCCGATTTAGCCAAAAATAACATTATTACCACAACAGAATTACGGCAAATTAAGCGCCATGAACGTAATCTGCAAAATTTGCGCGTTCGCTTGCATTATTTGGCCAAGCGTCGCGAAGACAGGCTATTGTTTGATTTTCAAAATGAGCTGGCAAGCGATTTAGGTTGTGTAACTACGCCGCGCAAACGCGCCAGTGAGCAGCTGATGCAAAGTTATTACACCAGCGCAAAATTTATCAATTTAATCAACGAGATTTTGCTTAAAACGTTTGAAAAAATAGCCAATAAAGCCAGACCTAAAATCATGCCGATTAATGCACGCTTTGAAGCGCATGATGATTTGCTGGAAATTAAAACCGCCAATGTGTTGCAGCAATATCCAAACGCTATTTTGGAAAGTTTTTTACTATTGCAGCAGCACCCGCAATTAACCGGCATGAGCGCAAATTTAATTCGTGAATTACAGCGCGTTAAAAAAATAGTCAATGTGGATTTTCGTCAGTCGGCAGATAACAAAGCCACGTTTATAGCGATTTTATCGCAACCAAACGGCGTTAATCATTCATTACGTCGCATGAATCGGTACGGCATTTTAGGCCAATATATTCCTGTTTTTGGCAAAATAGTCGGCCAAATGCAGCATGATTTATTTCATGTATACACAGTGGATGAGCATATTTTAAATGTGCTGGCTAACTTGCGCCGCTACGCCAAGCCAGAGTTGAAACACGAATTTCCCTTATGTAGTCAACTGTTTAGCGATTTTGACAAGCCGCACTTACTTTATTTAGCAGCATTATTTCACGATATTGCAAAAGGACGTGGCTGCGACCACTCCACGCTGGGCACCGTTGATGCAAAACGCTTTTGCAAATTGCATGGCTTAACCAAAGAAGATACCAATTTGGTGGCGTGGTTGGTAGATGCCCATCTAAAAATGTCTAGCACCGCGCAAAAATGCGATTTATCCGATCCCAAAGTGATTCAACATTTCGCGCATTTAGTTAAAACCGAAAAACGCTTGATTGCCTTGTATTTATTAACTGTAGCCGATATTCGCGGCACTAGTCCTGTGGTTTGGAATGCATGGAAAGCACGGCTATTAGAAAGCCTATTTTATGCCACGCAACATTTGCTTAAAAATACGGGTTTTACTACGCAACAAACCATTGCAAGCCGCCAAATTGAGGCAAAAGAAAAACTCACCCGTTATGGGCTAAAACCTGAGTCTTATCTGGCGCTCTGGCAAAACGTGGGTGCTGGCTATTTTACCCGTTTTGAATCCGATGAAATTGCTTGGCAAAGTCGTTTATTAACGCCGCACGTGTTATCTGAAAAGCCCATTGTGCGCGCGCGTTTAAGCCCAAATGGCGATGGTATTCAGGTCATGATCTATACGCGCAATCAAGATGATTTATTTGCGCGCATTTGTAATTTCTTTGACCGCATGGCGTATAACATTGTACAAGCCAAGATTTATACTACCAATCATGGCTATGCGCTAAATAATTTTATTGTTTTAGATCAATCAGGTAAATCGGTTAGCTACAGTGGTTTATTAAAATTTATTGAACTGGAATTAACTAAAAAAATAGAAATTGATAATCCGTTAGAAGCGCCATTACAAGGCCGCGTTAGCCGCCAAGTGAAATATATGTCGATTAAAGCGCAAGTAAAAATCACCACCGAGTTGCAAGGCAATCATCTTACTTTAGAAATTGTGGCGGGTGATAGGCCTGGGCTTTTAGCCTACGTTGCCAATGTGTTGTTGCAACATGATATTGAGTTGCATAACGCCAAAATTAACACATTAGGTAATCGCGCCGAAGACAGTTTTTTGATTTCGGCCAAACAAAATGCGCCAATAAATGCCGCCAAAATTGAGCAGCTGATTCAAAGCTTAAGCAATATATAAAGGCTTTTTTAACTAAGCATTGCTTATCGTCATGCGTTAGATTATCGCCTGCTTGATTCGTATAATAATCCCAAAAGCAAAAAAGCCTAGCTCTGAAACAGAAACTAGACTTTTAGTTGCAAGCTGGATTTATATAAATCGAGCTGTTACAAACCCTAAAACTATGAGTGTTTGTAGTGTTTTTTCAATTGTTTAACAACTTCCCATTGTGATTTCATGCCTTTTGGGAAAACAACGAAATCACCGGCTTTAATAACCACTTTTTCGCCGCCTTGTGGTGTTACATGAATTTCGCCTTCTAATAAGTAAGCGCTTTCTGTCATGCCGAAATCTAATGGAAATTTAGACACTTCTTTTTCCCAGATAGACCAGCTAGCAACGCCTAGCTCTTTTAATTTCTCTTCTGACGGGTTATGGTCAACGATAATTTGGCTCATGTTAAATCCTTAAAAATAATGAATAAACTTTTAAAAACAAATGCCGCTTAAATAGTTAAAGCGGCATTTAAAATTTGGCGGAAGAGGTGAGATTCGAACTCACGGTGGGCTCGCACCCACGACAGTTTTCAAGACTGTAGCATTAAACCGCTCTGCCACTCTTCCTTATATAAAACTTTTGTTACTTTTAGACTATCTTTAGAACTGTAGCATGCCGATATTTAAACCTCGCGCTCTGCCGCCCTTCTAATCTTATCTGCAAATAACGATGTGTTATTCGCGAAAGACCGCATTATAGCAAACAATTAGTCGTCTTGAATATCCTGATTTGGAAAAAGTATGTCAGTAAAGCCAAAATCTTTTAAATTTTTAATGCGCATGGGGTATAACACACCGATTAAGTGGTCACATTCGTGCTGTACTACTCTGGCATGAAAGCCGCTTACCAGTCGATCTATTGGGTTTCCAAACTGATCAAAGCCGGCGTAATGCAAACGCGTGTGCCTTGGTACAATGCCGCGCATGCCAGGAACGGACAAACAACCTTCCCAATCATCTTCCATTTCATCTTGAATGGGCGTTAACACTGGGTTAATTAAAACGGTATAAGGCACTTGTTCAGCATCTGGGTATCTGGGGTTGCTGCCAACACCAAAAATAACCACTTGTTGGCTAACACCAATTTGAGGCGCCGCTATACCAGCGCCAATCATATGTGCCATGGTGTCTTGCATATCTTGTATTAAGGCATGCAATTCGGGCGTATTAAATTGCTCAACAGGCTGTGCTTGTTGCAACAAAATGGGGTCACCCATGCGTAAAACTGTTTTAATTGCCATTTTTAATTTACCCTAATTAATTGGCGTGATGCACGCGCACTGTTTCTTCAATTAAGGCGCGCACTTTAATCATGGTTAAATCTAAAGTGGTAATCACCTCTTCATAATGAATGCCATTGGCACTATCGCCCCGCCCTGCGGCTTGATTGGCTATTGGGCAAATGGCCGCATATTGCAAGCCCAGCTCACGCGCTAACACCGCTTCTGGCATGCCAGTCATGCCAACTAAGGTAGCTCCATCGCGCTCTAAGCGATTAATCTCAGCCGCGGTTTCAAGCCTTGGTCCTTGCACACAAGCGTAAACGCCACCATCGTGCAAGGCTTGATTAATATTCATCGCCGCTTGCTTACATAATTGACGTAATAAATTGGAATAAGGCTCTGTGAAATCGATGTGTTTAACAGGCAACTCAATACCATCGTGATAAGTATTTTTGCGGCCATGGGTATAATCTAAAATTTGATTCGGCAATACAATATCGCCTGCTTTTAAATCGTTGCTAATACCACCAACCGTTGCAACGGCCAATAGATGGGTTACACCAACAGAATGCAGCGCCCAAATATTGGCGCGATAATTCACTGCATGTGGCGGAATGGTATGGCCGCCGCCGTGTCGCGCTAAAAACACCACCTCTTCACCGGCAATTTCACCAAAAATAAGCGGCTGCGATGATTCGCCATAAGGCGTGCGTGCAATTTGGCGCCTAATAACGGTTAAATTGTCCAATTGCGTTAAACCGGTACCACCAATTATTCCCAACATAAAAACCTAACGTATATGCAATATTATTTGCGATTATTGTAGCGCATGATAGCGGCTTGCGCTGTAGGATTACGCGGTTTTATGGCATACTTTGCGCTATGAATACAAACGACAAGACAATTGACCTAATGAAAGATAGTTTGGCTGATAGCTTGGAAGCCTCGCAGTCTCATTACGAAAATTTTCCTGTCGCTTCACACTTTTTGCCCAAGCGCTTGCGTCATCCAATCGCGCTTATTTACACCTTTGCGCGGCAGGCCGATGATTTTGCCGATGAAGGCAATCACCGCCCGGCTACAAGGCTTGCCAACTTACACGGCTTTAAAGACCAACTCGATTTAATTCAAGCCAATAGCAAAACAAAATCGCCTTTTTTTACCGAATTTGGCGATATGGTACGTGAATATAATCTACCATTAGCGCCATTTTACGATTTGCTGGATGCGTTTGGTCAAGACGTGACTAAAACGCGTTATAGCAATTTTTTTGAGCTTTTGGATTATTGCCGTCGCTCTGCCAACCCAATTGGCGCTTTATTGTTGCACTTATTTGGCAAAGCCACACCAGAAAATTTAATCTATTCCAATCAAGTGTGCAC
>Ga0326733_1000634_pt1 | contig 10088 bp, 6 predicted proteins | sample 14_GP2_308_FD_207946 | JGI IMG/M metagenome (GOLD analysis project Ga0326733, IMG submission 207946) | Glacier ice microbial communities from Ngari, Tibet, China - 14_GP2_30.8 | ecosystem: Environmental > Aquatic > Freshwater > Ice > Glacier | place: China: Ngari, Tibet | collected 2018-07-17 | reverse complement strand
ATATACAATATAACTTTGCGGGTATCAGTCTGATATGGTAGTTCTAACTTAGAATAGTTATAAAGTAAAAAATTTCAATTTTTTTGTGGATAACTTTTCTTTCAAAAATTGGAACTCTTAACGATAAAATAGTTTTTGAATGTCACAAAAATAACGTAATTTTGCATTCCTTTTTGAGGAACAGTTATTTGTCATTAGTTATTCGTTAATGGTTTCTTCTAAAATTGAAACTTTTACTCGCCCACTAACAAATAACTATTAACGGATAACCAATAATAAACCAGACGGCAGGGAATCGTCTCATATCAAAACATCATGAAACCAGAAATTCATCCAAATTACAAGCCAGTGGTTTTCCACGATTTGTCGGCTGATTACAAGTTTTTAACGCAATCATGTGTGAACACTACTGAAACTACTGAATTTGAAGGAGCCACGTATCCAGTATTCAAAATTGAGGTTTCTTCTCAATCGCACCCATTTTATACAGGTAAAAATGTATTACTTGACACAGCGGGTCGTGTTGATAAATTCTACAAACGTTTCGGCGGTAAGAAAGAAGTTGCTGAATAGTTTCTTTCGTAAACTCGGAATTTGTAAAGTAAAAAGCCTTTTAGATAACTCTAAAAGGCTTTTTTGTTGTAATTTTATAGAAATATATTACCGATTTAAAAATGAATTATATCCTCTTTGACGATGAAAATATTCGTCCCGCTTTATTGCCTTTAACCTTTACCCGCCCCGTTTGCGAAATCCGTATTGGGATTCAGACGATTTCTGGGAAATGGAATGACGTTTTGAAAACCACGGTATCGTTTCAAACGCAAGATTATTTACAGGCAAAATATCCGATGATTTTGTCGGACGATAATATTTTTATCAATGGCGGAATTTGCCCGAATGTTGAATTGATAAACGTAATTGAAAATTTGCCAATAAATTCTATTCTTACGCAAGGAACGGAGGTAATTGCGTACAGAAGCAAGCAATGCAATCCAGCGGTTAATGTTTTTGAGCAAACGATTGTTTATGAAGGTACATTATTAATATTAAAGCAATTAACTGATATTTTTATTAATAATGGTTCAGAAATAAAAGCTGATTTTGAACGGATTACCAAAGGCAGAACGTCCGAGTCCATTACGGACAGATTCACGGCATTTTATGACGAATCCAAGATTTTTATTGAAGAAGGGACGGATATAAAAGCGGCTGTTTTGGATGCTACCAATGGGGAAATATACATCGGCAAGAACGCCAAAATTTTGCCAGGAGCAATGATTCAAGGACCTTTTGCAATTTGTGAAAATTCGGTGGTGAATATGGGAGGGAAAATGCGAGCAAATACCACTATCGGACCATTTTGTAAAGTGGGTGGAGAAATCAGTAATTCTGTTCTTTTCGGAAATGCTAACAAAGGACACGAAGGTTTTATGGGTAATGCCGTCATTGGCGAATGGTGCAATTGGGGAGCGGATACAAATAATTCTAACTTGAAAAACGATTATTCAAAAGTGGATTTGTGGAGTTACGTTACCAATCGTTATGAAAATACAGGAATCCAATTCGCAGGACTCATCATGGGCGACCATTCAAAATGTGGGATTAATACGATGTTCAATACAGGTACAGTCGTGGGCGTAAATTGCAACATCTTCGGGGCAGATTTTCAACCTCGGCACATTCCTTCGTTTTCGTGGAGTGCGGGCGAAGAAGCGTTTAAAACCTACCATTTAAGAAAAGCCAATCAAGTAGCAAAAGCCGTAATGGAACGCCGTGATAAGGAGTTTGATAAAGTGGAGGAAGATATTTTGAAAGCAGTTTTTGAATTGACGAGATAAAGAGCTTAATCAGACCACGAATGACACGAACTAATTTTACGTAGTTTAATACCTCTTCAATCTAATCAAATTTTGAGGAATTTCTTTCGTATTCCAATCTTCATGAATTGCCAAAGCTGCCCCCAAAGCCGTAGCTTGAGCCATTGAGGCTGCATATACTTGTATTTCGGGAAACGCTTTTGCCAAAAGATTCATGTAAATTTCGTTCTTCCCAAAACCACCATCCACAAATAATTTCGTTACTGACAAATCATTCAAAACCAATTTTACGGAAATTACTTGTTTGTTTACAAGATTCAGCATCATTTGGTGATAGACAGATTCATAAACATCATCCGTAGAAATTTCTATATATTTTGGGTTAAACTTTACAGTTTTATAATAATCCAATGGTTTCTGAAATTGTTCTGATAATTGCTTGATAACTTGCTCATGTTCATAACCCGCAAACAATCGTGAAGCCTTTACAGGTTCACCCGTGTACTGCAAATACGCAAGGCAATCTTGTTGTAATTCTTCATCCGTTAGAGGCGTATGATTGAACGGATTGAGCGTAATACACCAAGTACCCGTGGAAATCAGCACAAATTTCTGTCCCTTAAAAGCGGCTAAATAAGGAATCAATGCAGCGGAGCTATCGTGAAGACCTGTACCTATTTTTGAATTATCTAAGCATTGAGTCTTCGAATTTATTGGAGCTATTTTCTCTGTAATTCCCTCCATTTCAATCCATTCATGATATTGATTTTCTTCAAAGTCCCAGAGGTTAGTATGACATCCGATGCTGGTAATATCTGAGAAATATCGTCCAGTAAAAAGAAAACTAATATATTGTGGAAGATGTAAGGAATAATGAATCCGAGCAAATAAGGCTGGATTTTCATATTTTAAACGATACAAAACCATACCCGAATTAAGATTTCCTAAGACAGGGGAAGCGGTTTTACGAGCAAAAAGTTGTTCGCCTCCGTAAGTGTGATAAAACTGTTTTTGAAGTGTTTCGGGATAAGGTTTTAAGTAATTATAAAGTGCAGTTACCACTTTTCCATTCAAATCAAGATGCACAAAACTGGCTCCATAAGTTGAGAAATTAAGGGCTTTAATATCAAATTCAAGGTCATTTTGAATCTCTCGAAATGACTCAACAATCCAACAACTCAATAACGCAACATCTTCACAAGAATCCCCGTCTTCGTCGGTTGTTTCATCAAATTGCGTTGACTTTTCGTAAACTATTTCGTAATTTTCGTTGAAGAGGAAGAGTTTTTTATTGGTTTTACCAATGTCAAAAATGGCGATGGTTGGAGTTTTCATTTATTATCTTTAGGCTTAAATAATGTCGGTTCGTTTACAATTACGGTTCGATGATAACTTCTGTAGTAGGGACAAATGACATAAGTCTACGGTATCAATTGAGCAAGGGAGCAAGTGCTATTCGTTTGTACATTAAACTATCCCAAAAAACTGTCAGAGAACCACATTTCGCAAAGATTCGGACCCATCAAGCTAATGGAACTGTTCTAAAACAACCCCGCCACCGCCGTCTTGAACTGTTTCCCTCTATCTTCATAATTCTTAAACAAATCAAAACTTGCACAGGCGGGCGAGAGTAATACTACGTCCCCTTCCGTTCCTAAATCAGAGGATAATTGTACGGCTTTTTGCATACTGTCTACCGTGAAAATCATAGGTACTTTCTTTCCGAAAAACGTTACTAATTTGGAATTATCCGTTCCAATACAAATCAATGCTTTTACCTTTTGTATTACTAATTGCTCAATTTGACGGTAATCATTGCCCTTGTCCACGCCTCCCATAATGAGAATAATGGAATCATCATAACTTCCCAAAGCATAAAAAACGGAATCTACATTCGTCGCTTTTGAGTCGTTGATATATTTCACGCCCTTAATTTCTCCGCAAGGTTCAAGGCGATGTTCAACGCTTTGAAAAGATTTTAGTCCTGATGCAATTTGCTTATTATCAAGCCCTAATGATTGACAAACCAAAGCAGCACACATTGCATTAATGGCATTATGCGAACCTTTTATTGGTAATTCAGAAATGGGGAAATCAAAGGGATTTTGTTTATATTGACAGTGTATTGTATTGTTCATCAAACTTCCACCTTGTTCAATTTTATTGGTTAAAGAAACTGGCAAATGCTTGACGGTCAAATCTGTACGTTTTGATAATTCGCCCATCAGCGCTTCACTTTCTCTGTAATAAATAAAATCATCAGCAGAGGTCATGTTTTGCAAAATTCTGAATTTTGATTCGATATAATTTTGAAATTCATAATTATATCTATTCAAATGATCGGGGGTTATGTTCAATAATATCGCCACATCTGCCTTGAAATTGAAGCAATTGTCTAACTGAAAACTGCTGAGTTCTAGCACAAAATAATCAAAAATATCCTCAATAACTTGCTTGGCAAAACTCTCACCAACGTTACCCGCAAGTCCGACGTTTAAACCCGTATTTTTCAAAATATGATAGACCAGAAGCGTTGTAGTGGTCTTTCCGTTGCTTCCCGTGATGGCTACAATCTTCGCTTTCGTGTAACGTGAAGCAAACTCAACTTCAGAAATGACAGGAATTCTCAACGAATGTAATTTCTTAATTAACTCAACTTTATCAGGAATTCCTGGGCTTTTAATGACCTCATTGGCATCCAAAATTTTTGCTTCAGTGTGTTTGCCCTCTTCAAAAGGAATATCATTTTCGGATAAAATTTCTTTGTATTTATCCAATAATATCCCCTTGTCTGAAAGGAAAACTTCAAAGCCCTTTGCTCTTGCCAATAATGCTGCCCCAACGCCACTTTCTCCTCCGCCTAAAATAACTATTTTCTTCATGGTTAATTTTGTGACTTTACTATGATTTGTATAGTAGTTTACAGAAGTCGTCCTTTTGAAGGAAGACTTCCATGCTGTGCTATCGTTTTGAGCCTTTTCGTTTTATGGTGCAAGATAAATATTATGTGGTTTATTTAACATTAATTGTCAATTAATAGTTAATCGACAATTAATAACTGACTGATAATGAACAATATAATTCATACATAACAAAAACGGTCGTCTGAATTAATCAAACGACCGCTTTTATTCTTAATTGGAATAACTACATATCGTTCAATTTACTCTTATTTCTACTGTAGATAAAGTAAACCACCAATCCAAGAGCCATCCAAATTAGGGCGAATTGCTGTGCTTTGCTGTCTAAAAGTGACATCAGAGCCACGTTTGTAATGATTCCCAAAGGAGCAATGATCATCAACGCTGGTGTTTTGAAAGGTCTATCACGATTCGGTTCACGCTGACGGAGAATCAAAACTGCCAAACAAACCATGGCAAAAGCAAACAATGTTCCAAAACTTGTCATATCACTCAAAACACCGATTGGCGTGAATGAGGCTACTAAAGATACTACTAAACCTACCAAAATGGTACTCTGCCAAGGGGTTTGAAATTGAGGATGAATTTTACTGAAAAATTTTGGTAATAAACCATCCTTTGCCATTCCTAAGAACACACGAGTTTGTCCTAACATCATCACTAACATTACCGAAACCAAACCAATCGTTGCAGCCGTAGTGATAATAAATACTGCCCATGGCTGTCCTACTTGGTCAAAAGCAAATGCAACTGGTGCTTTCAAGGCATCTCCCGTTATATCTTTGTAGTTTAACATACCTGTCAAAACCAATGACACCATAATATACAAAACCGTACAAATTGCCAAAGAAGCAATAATGGCGAAAGGAACATCTTTCTTCGGATTAATGGCTTCACCTGCCGACGTTGAAACCACGTCAAAACCAATATAGGCAAAGAAAATTGCCGCCGCACCACTCAAAATACCTCTAATTCCATACGCAGGTTTAGCGGTGCCATCTGCGTGTATGACTAGTTCTGGTTCTGGAATAAATGGCTGCCAGTTTTCAATATTTACAAAAAATACACCTACCACAATGATGAATACTATGGCCGATAATTTAAGAATTACAATTAAATTATTCGTGTTTGTGGCTTCTTTAATTCCTTTGACCAAAACCCAAGTAACGAGCCAAGTAATCAAAAAGGCAGGTAAATTAAAGGCAAAAGAACCGTCTGCTCCTTCTGGTGAATTGGCATAGGTAAATGGATCGTTTGTGAGATTGGAGGGAATACTGACTCCGAATAGATGCAATAGTTTATTAAAATAACCCGACCAACTGACGGCAACGGTCATGGCTCCCATGGCATATTCTAATATTAATCCCCAACCGATAATCCAAGCAAATAATTCTCCAATTGTTCCGTAAGCATAGGCATACGCAGAGCCTTCTACGGGCAACATGGAGGCAAATTCAGAATAACATAATGCGGCAAAAACGCAGCCAATACCCGCCACAACAAATGATAATGCAAGGGCAGGTCCTGCGTGATAGTGAGCAGCTGTACCCGTAAGTACGAAGATTCCACCCCCAATAATTCCTCCAATTCCAATGGCGGTTAGGCTCCATCTACCCAGAACTTTTTTTAATCGGTTATTTTTAATGTCAGCTTCGTATGCTGCCATCGGCTTTTTACGCCAAATGCTTTGTTCCATGAATTTTTGTTAGTTTGTGTGAATTTTAGATTATCACAATAAAAAATTGTATAATGATTAGTTGATAAAACAATATTCGGTAAAATTATCTTTCAAGATACTTAATATTTTGTCTTAAATCAAAAAAGAGGGAGGAGTTTGGAATTTGAGGAGTTTTACTTATCCCTAAATTCCAGTTTCCAACCTCTAAATTTTTATTTCTTAACTACTAACGGTTCTACCGATACTTTCTTTTTCCCTCCACCAAAATCAATTACAATTGGGGCGGCTACGAAAATTGAAGAATATGCACCAAACACAACACCCACAAACATGGCGAAAGAAAAACCTCTCAAAATATCACCACCGAAGAATAATAATACCGTAACCACTAAGAATACCGTTGTAGCAGTCATTACCGTGCGACTCATCGTGTGGTTAATTGATTGGTTAATGGTTTTAATCATTAATTCTTTATTTGATAAATCTGCATCCACCCCGATTTCTTCACGAATACGGTCAAACACTACCACCGTGTCGTTAATTGAATAACCAATTACGGTCAGAACTGCCGCAATAAATACCTGATCAACTTCCAATTCAAAACCAAACAAACGAGAGATTCCAACCATTCCTAACACTACAAGAACGTCGTGAACTAAGGCTACAATACCGCCCAATGAATATTGCCATTTGCGGAAACGAAATAAAATATAGATAAAAATGGCAACGAGTGCATAAAGAATTGAAACAAATGATTGTCTCAAAATATCATCGGCAATGGTTGCTCCGACTTTCGATTCTGATACGATAACTGGTTTTGCATCGGCAAATTTCTGTAAACCCGCCTCAACCGCTGAACGTACTTTTTGGTTTGCCGCCGCACTTTCATCTTCCACTAAATAAGCGGTTGTAATCTTCAATTTCGTTGGACCGTTGAAAGTTTTTACTTCCACACCAACGCCTTCAAAGCTGTTTGCCAAAGCATCTTTTACGGTTCCGGCCTCAATGGTTTTGTTCATTTCAACTACGTAAGAGCGACCGCCTTTGAAGTCCAACCCTAAATTGAATCCACCTTGCATTACTAATACGATAATACCGATAGCAATTAACGCCCATGAGAATACGTAAGAATATTTACGTTTTCCGATAAAATCGAAGTTGAAGTTCTTGAAAAGGTCTTTTGAGATAAATGTCTCGAAGGTCATTTCTTTTTCTTTACCCGCCGCAATGGCACGTTTTGCCATCCAATCAACTAAAATATGTGACACAAAAACGGCTGTAAATACTGATGTTACCAAACCAATGGCAAGCGTAACACCGAATCCTTTTACAGAACCCGAACCGAAGATAATCAAGATAATCGCTACGAGAATTGTGGTTACGTTACCGTCAATAATTGCTGAAAGGGCTTTTTCATAACCAAGTTTAATAGATTCCATTAAACCCTTACCAGCGTGTAATTCCTCACGAATACGCTCATTAATCAACACGTTTGCATCAACCGCCATACCCAAAGTAAGCACGATACCTGCTATGCCTGGTAACGTCAATGCCGCTTGAATTTGTACTAAAACACCCGCAATAAAGAAGATGTTAAACATCAAGGCAGCATTTGCCATCCAACCTGGTGTTCCATAATAACCAATCATAAAGACGATTACTAAAACCAAACCCAATAACATCGACAAATATCCTTGATTAATTGCCTCAGCACCTAATGAAGGACCCACAAAAGCATCTTCAACGATACGGGTTGGAGCGGATAATTTACCCGATTTAATCACATTTGCTAAATCTTTTGCTTGCTCAACCGTGAATGAACCCGAAATTGAAGAACGTCCACCCGCAATTTCTCCGTTGATATTTGGAGCTGAATAAACGTAATCATCCAATACAATTGCAATACGTTTTCCAACGTTGGCGGCAGTCATATTTTTCCAAATTCTCGAACCTACGCCATTCATTGCCATCGTTACTTCTGGACGACCATTTTGGTCAAAATCTTGCCCAGCATCAATAATTGTTTCGCCGTCTAATTGGGCTTTTTGTCCAGCAGTTTTCTTTAGAGCCTCAAATTGAACGATTTCATCACCATTCACGGCAGGAATCCCAATCGCATTCCAATAGAAAGAAATGTTTGAAGGAAACATTAATCTCACTTCTGGGCGACGTAATAATTCATTCACACGGGCAGTATCTTTGCGATAAACACCCCACGTTTTTCCTTGATTATCCATAGGTAAAAACAACTTTGTGAGTGCCGAACCAGCCGTAGTATCTTTCTTAGCAGAATCTGTTTTGGTTGTTTTATTTAATCCTGATAATTGACCAGCCAAGTCACCTTTTTTAGTCGTATCAGTTGCCAATGATGTTTTCAGTCCCGCTTTTTTCGCTTTTTCTTCGGCGGCTAAATATTCTCCCAAAGAATTTAAACCTGGTCCCCACTCGCCAATTTCAGCTACTTCAATAAATTCTAATTTAGAAGCCGCAGACAATAATTTTCTCGCACGGTCTGGATTGTCAACGCCTGGCAATTCAACCTGAATACGGTTTGTTCCTGGCAATCGCTGAATATTTGGATTGGCAACGCCCAATTTATCAATACGAGTTTGGATGGTTTTGTAAACTCTGTCAACCGCACCGTCAATTTCATCATTGATTACTTTCTTTACTTGTGAATCGGATGAAGAGAAGTTCAGCTTTCCAACGTTGGTTGAATTGGCAAAAACAGAAGATAATTTTTGATTTGGAGCGATTTTAGCGAATGATTCAAAAAACAACTCATTGAACGTTTTGTTTGAACCAACTTGTGCTTTTGAAGCCTCGGCAAGTGCTTTTTCAAAGTTTACGTCATTACTTTTTCCAGATAAGGCACGTAAAATTTCTATTGGTGAAACCTCCAAAACCGCATGAAGACCACCCTCAAGGTCAAGACCCTTGTGAAGTGCATACGTAGTAACTTCCTGTAGAGTGAAAGTTCCTAAATAAACGGGTTGTTTCCATAAGGAATCAATGAAATGAACTTTACGAGCAGGGTCATATTTACCCACTACGGTTGCATATTTAATAGCATCCTCACGGACAGAATTCGCTTTCCAAGTAAAAGAAAGAAAGAATAAACATAGGGCTGAAATAATTCCAGTCAGCCAGATAATGGCACCTTTGTAACGCATGGTAATTAATTTGAAAATTTGAAAATTAGGTAATTGGGCGGCGAACCGCTTGAAAATATTGATTTATCCGTTGAAAACTTTGTTTATGCGACTGAGTCACACACACAGAATCGCACGGAAAAATTTGCACAGACAACTATTAATTGTTAATTACTAACTGTTGATTGAAAATCACGGAGCATTTGTGACGATAAAGTGCTCGAAGAGAATTTCGAGGAGAGGAAGTCTGAATGAAAGATTTTTGACGAGTGAAAATTTCTTTTCAATACTTAAAAAGGAGAATGATTGTGGCGTAAATACAAAATCTTGCGAAAAGTTAATCGTCACAGAGGCGGACACCTGCATCACAGAAAGTTCCGAAATTGAAGCGTCCTTAGACTTTTCAGAATGATGAGATTGTTCCGTTTTGGCTTTTTTAACTTCTTGCTGGCGTAATTGCGTAGCTGAAAATGTTTTACCGAAAACAGTAAAAATGACAATCAGCGACATCAAAAAG
>Ga0326733_1000633_pt1 | contig 10105 bp, 13 predicted proteins | sample 14_GP2_308_FD_207946 | JGI IMG/M metagenome (GOLD analysis project Ga0326733, IMG submission 207946) | Glacier ice microbial communities from Ngari, Tibet, China - 14_GP2_30.8 | ecosystem: Environmental > Aquatic > Freshwater > Ice > Glacier | place: China: Ngari, Tibet | collected 2018-07-17 | reverse complement strand
GGAAGCAAGAGAGCTTTTCAGGATGGAAGGAACTTGCTACAACTCTAATCGACATTCGCAATTGCGCGGTGACAATAGATTCAACGTTTGTGTGATAATTTAGGGAGAATATAGATGAACCGATGGAATGTGGGAGCGCTGTCTGCGCTCGCTTTGGTTGCCAGTCTGACTGCTTCGCAGGCATCTGCGCAAGGGATTCAGCTTCGTGGCGTTCGTGCCGATGCACAGGTCGGCCTCGACCGTTTCTACTCGGAAGGCAATAACGACAACCACATCGCTTACGGCGGTGCGCTTGGTGTTGACACGTTCCTCAGCCCAACTTTTGTTTTGGGCATTGAAGGCACGTTCCTTAATTCGCGCGCTGAGAACGTCACGCGTGATGGTCCCGGGATCGCTTCGCGCAAGTCGTTCGAAGAGTGGGGCGGTGCAGTCCGCGCCGGCGTCATGATGTCCCCGTCGACTTTGATCTATGCTAAGGGCGGTTTTGTTGTGAATGAGCAACGCAAGCGCTTTGACGCCGACACGATTGGTTCGCGTCCGGCTGCTTTTGGTGATTATTACAACCACTATCGTACCAAGGGTTATGTCGTTGGTGGCGGGATCGAGCAGATGCTCGGCGAGCGCATCTACGTGAAGGCCGAAGGTCGTTACGCCAACTACAAGACGAATTCGTCGCGGGTTACCGGCTTGTTGGGCCTTGGCATCCTGTTTGGCCCATCGGCCGAGCCAGTGATGATCGCTCCTCCTCCGCCGCCCCCGGCACCGATCGAAGTAGCGCCTGCGACGCAGACCTGCAGCGATGGTTCGGTGATCTTGGCAACTGAAGTTTGCCCGGCCCCCGCTCCTTACGTGCCGCCGGCTCCGCCGGAAGCAGCTCCTGAGCGCGGTTAATCCAGCTTAGGCACTAGTCGAAGCGGCCGGTCACCCTCGGGTGGCCGGCCGTTTTCGTTTGTACGTCGACGCGCAACGCAAACTTGCGGGGATCATGAGCTGTCGGCTCCCTAAAGACCAAGATAATTCCGACGCATCTTCGCGCAGGACGAAGATAACATCGGCCGCCATACTCTCCGTCATCGGATAATGAGGCGCGTCCGTTTAAGCCGGCCCTTGTCTAGAAGGCGTTGGATTTTGGCATTCTATCCGGCAAGGCCCTGGTGACACGCTGGCTTACCCGACCCTGTATTTCGCAATGCTGCGCCGTCCAGTGGGCGCCGAGCCAATGGTCAAGTTGTGGCGGGTCGAAGGGGTCCAATCCACTCCCGGGATAAAGGCAAAATTCACCGAACGCCGGTGCGCCGTTCACCTCGTAAAGATCCACCCGCAAGAAATCATGCCCCCGACCCAATTGCTCGGCGGCAGCTAACATTGCCGCGAGGCTTTGAGGAGCGATCGCCGCTTCTATGTTGTCCGAAAGCGGGCGCCAGTTACGATCGTAATGGCTCCAACGATGATATTCGCCGCGGCCCTCATGGACCTGGATCATCATTGCTCGCCCTCCGAACACGTAGATTTTATAGTCGACCGGAAGCGTGTCGACCGCGCCGATAAAAGGCTCGACCAGGATCCGGCGTCGCGCGTGGCGATAATGCCATTCATCGAGCCAACCGCCATATGCTCGCTCTAGCCATTGCGGCGAGATACGGCGGGTGCGCTGATAGTCCGCAGCGTTGCGGACAATGACGACCTGCCCGCACCCGTGGTTAGCCTTGACAACAAAGGGCATTCGCCACGGAGGCACGGCTGGAAGGGAATCGCCTTCCCATAATGTCGGGACAACGAAATCATCGCCCAGCGCTATGGCAGCGGCACGCTTGCTGTAAGCCTTGTCCGTCAGCCGCGCACGATCCGCGTTGCGATCGTTGAGCTTGCGCCACTGCACCCATTCGGTGAAGCGCCGCGGGCGATCGAGTTCGGGCCATCGCCCATGCCGCCACCAGTAAATGAGCCCTATTCGAGCCCGCGCTACCGACTTCAATCGATTTCCCAATGGATCGGCTTGAAGCTGCCATTATTCGACTGGAGAGCTGAACAGGCAGTCAGGCCAATGACAAGGTCCATCTGCGCTTCGAAAACGATGCGGTCGCCGGCTTTGCTGAGCGGCGGCGCGACGCGCAATTCACCGGTCGCGCCATCGACCAGGACGTTCATGAAGACGTTGAAAGCCGTCGGGATCATATCCTCGGTAACGCCGAACGGTGACAGCGCCGCAGCAAGGTTGCCAAAGCATCCGCGATGCGGAACTTCGTCACCGTAAATGATCCGAAAAGTATCCTTGGAACAGGGCGTCAGCAAGAAATCGTGACGCCTCACGTCATCCTCTTGGATTTCCAACATGACGTTCGAACGGTTCGAATATATATTATCGCCCGTCGTCAGGAAGATCCTGCTCGCATAATCGAGCGTGCGTCCCGACGAGATAACTTCTCCAATATCACCGCGGCGAAACGCCAACAAATCGGCAACCTGCTCGCCCTTGGGGTCGATGACCGTCAGGCGCTGGCCTTTGGCAAGCTCGAACGCGACCCCTGATCGCGGCGCGATCTCATGCGGCATCTTGAGCGCCACGTCCGGAATAGGGACAGCGCCAGTCTTGCTCGACCGCCCGACCGCTATATTGTCGCGCCGCGGACACGCTGCCATGTTCGGCCAGCATCGGATTACTCGACCCCGCAACGGCAAAGTCGCGTCCAAGGATCGCCGCACTCAATTTCTCGTACCGCCCTTCCGCACGCAGGGTAGTGAACTGATCGTGGAGGTTGAATACCATCGCCGGCGTATCGAACCGACGTGCCGGGCGGCTGGCCTGGGGGTGAAGTCCGACAACGAAAAACGCTTCCCCGCCGAAGCTCATCGCAAAATGCGGATCTTCCGGATCATGCGAAACGCGAGGATCCGCGCGCTGACCGAGCCACTCATCCTTGTCGCTAAGTGACTGCAGACGGGTCCAAAGTCCCTGCTCGAAATCATGCTCGTCGGCCGGCGCGCCCGCCTCGAACAGCACAACCAGCGACTGGAACAGCTCGGGCTCGGCCCGATAGCTCTTGGCCAGATCGAGCAACGCCGGCAGGATCCTCAAATCATCCCACGCCGATCGAAAATCGCGCGCGACGACGAACCGCATCCCGTCGCGCTGCAAAGCCGCCTTGGCGCCAACGCAAGGAAAGCTTCGCTCGTTTATGAAAGATCGGAAGCGGTCCGCAAGCGGATCGTCGAAGTTGTCGTTAATCTCATACATTTCATGAAGAACGGGGAACGCGCCAAATGGTTTCCAAAAAAGCGCGTCGTGCCTCTCGCTTCATGCCCAGCGCACGGCTAGGAAGCGCCATGAATATTCTCGTTACCGGCGCGGCCGGCTTTATAGGTTTCAATGTCGCCAGCGCCTTGATGGCCCGCGGCGAGCGCGTCATCGGCATCGATAATCTCAACGATTATTACGACCCCAAGCTCAAACATGCGCGGCTCGCGGCGTTGCAGACCCGCCACCGCAACGCCTTCGCGTTCGAACAGGTCGATTTCAGCGATCAACAAGCGCTTGAGGGTTTCGCCGCGCGCCATGAGTTCGATCGCATCATCCATCTCGGCGCTCAGGCCGGGGTCGGCTATTCGCTGATCAATCCCCAAGCCTATGTCCGATCCAATCTTCTTGGACAGGTCAACATGCTCGAACTGGCGCGGGCGCGCACCGTCCGGCATTTCGTCTATGCCAGTTCATCGTCGGTATATGGCGGAAACAAGACCCTCCCCTTCCGCGTCGAGGATCGGGTCGACAATCCGGTGTCGCTTTATGCCGCGACCAAGAAGGCCGATGAATTGATGGGGGAAAGCTATTCCCATCTGTTCCGTACCCCGATGACCGGCCTGCGCTTCTTCACCGTGTACGGCCCATGGGGCCGGCCCGACATGGCGATGTGGATCTTTGCCAAGGCCATGTTCGAAGGCACGTCGTTCAAGGTCAATAACGCTGGCGACATGCGGCGTGATTTCACCTTTATCGACGACATCGTCAGCGGGGTCGTCGCTTGCCTCGACAGCCCGCCCGCCGACAATGGTGCGCCCAAGGCCGGGGGCGGCATCAGCCCCCATGCCATCTACAACATCGGCAATCACCGCAGCGAAGATCTCATGCGGATGATCAATCTGCTCGAACAAGCGACCGGCCGCGAGGCCAAGCTCGACATGCGCCCGATGCAGCCTGGCGACGTCAAGGATACATATGCCGACATCAGCGCCATCGAGCGCGACCTCGGCTACGCACCGACCACCAGCATCGACGAAGGCATTCCGCGCTTCGTCGATTGGTACAAGGACTATCACGGCATCCGCTAAGGAGAATCTATGAGCGTTCCGGCCCTTTTGTCGAACCTGCGCCTGCCGGTGATCGGAGCGCCTTTGTTCATCGTGTCAGGCCCGGCGCTGGTCATTGCGCAGTGCAAGGCCGGGATCGTCGGAAGCTTCCCGGCACTTAACGCGCGACCGCAAAGCCAGTTGGGCGAATGGATCCACGAGATCACCGAAGCGCTCGCGGAGCATGACCGCGATCACCCTGAAGCGCCCTCCGCTCCATTTGCTGTCAATCAGATCGTTCACCGCTCGAATGACCGCTTTGAGCAGGATGTCGCGACTTGCGAGCAATATAAGGTGCCGCTGGTGATCACGTCGCTCGGCGCCCGGAGCGAACTCAACGATGCGGTCCACGGGTGGGGCGGGATCACGCTCCATGACATCATCGATAACCGCTATGCCCACAAAGCCATCGAAAAAGGCGCCGACGGGTTGATCGCCGTCGCCGCAGGGGCCGGCGGTCACGCCGGAAAATGGTCACCCTTTGCCTTGATTCAGGAAATCCGCGCCTGGTTCGATGGCCCTCTGGCGCTCTCCGGCGCAATCGCGACGGGCGGTGCGGTGCTTGCTGCTCAGGCGATGGGTGCAGACTTTGGCTATATCGGTTCGCCCTTCATCGCGACAACCGAGGCACGCGCATCGGATGCGTATAAACAGGGGATCGTCGAGGGGGGCGCAACCGACATCGTCAATTCATCGCTGTTTACCGGGATCGCCGGCAATTATCTGCGCGGGTCGATTGTCGCTGCCGGGCTCGACCCCGACAAGCTTGAAGGCGCTGGCCCCGACGCAATGAACTTCACATCGTCGAGCGGCGCCAAGGCGTGGCGCGATATCTGGGGTTCAGGCCAGGGAATTGGGGTTGTCGATCGGGTCATGCCCACCGCCGACTATGTCGCACGTCTTGTCCGGGAGTATGACGCCGCCAAGGCGCGACTGACCTGAGGCTTCGATCCGGGTGCGCCACGCGGTCGGCAGCGCCATTGGACGACGGCCTTCGCGGTCGACGTACACATGCGTGAAATGACCCTGGGCCGACGGCACATCCGTGCCCGGCGCGAAAACGCCAAGATCATAAGTCACGCTCGATCTGCCGATATGCGCAACGACCAGCCCCACGTCGATAATTCCGGGAAAGCTCAGGGGCGAAAAGAATATGCAACCCGTCTCGACCACAAGACCGATCGGATCGCCTGCCGCAATGTCGAGCAGGCCTTGCCCGACCAGCCACTCGTTTACCGTGCTGTCGAACCACGCATAATAGACCGTATTGTTGACGTGCCCATAAGCATCATTGTCACCCCAACGCATGCTGATTGCGTTGAAATGGCGGTAATGCGCACGCGTTCGCGGTGCTGGCTTGGTCACCACGCCGCTTCGTACAACCGCCGCGCATCGGCTTCGTCGATGACACAGGGATTGTTCACGAGCAGTCGCTGATGCTTCATCGCTTCGCGGGCCAGGGACGGTATCTCGGACCGCGCAATGCCATGATCGCGCAATCTTGGAGCAAGGCCGCTTGCCGTCACCAGGGCGTCGAGACTATCGATCAGAAGAGCGCTTTGCGCCTGGCTTCCCTGCCCCGCACAGCCCGGTTCGATCACTTGCGCGAGCGTTGCATAATCCTGGCGCGCGGCTTCCTGATTATGCTGGAGGACATGACGAAGCATCAGCGCATTCGACAGGCCGTGGGGCAAATGATGGATACCGCCGAGCGGATAAGCCAGCGCATGGACTCCCGCGACCGGAGCATTGGCAAACGCCAGCCCGGCGAGATGCGCCCCCAGCAACATCGCCGAACGAGCCTCAAGATTGGTCGGCTCGTTGCAGGCAGCGAGAAGATTGACCGACAACAGCCTTAGCGCCTCGACCGCGTACAGGTCGGACATCGGGTTCTTGGCCTTGGCCGACGTAAACGCCTCGACCGCATGCACGATTGCGTCGATCCCCGTCGCGGCGGTCAGCGCGCGTGGCATGCCAAGCGTCAGCGACGCGTCGAGCGCCGCCCAGTCGGCGATGAGCGCCGGGGAATTGACCCCGCGTTTCTCTCCGCCTTGACAAGTGATGACGGCGACGGGCGTTGCCTCCGATCCGGTCCCGGCGGTGGTCGGAACCAGCGCCAGCGGGAGGTGCTGCCCGGTGGCGAGGCCGACACCCCAGATCGTGTCGAGGTCGTCGTTCGAACCAAGCAGATAAGCAGCCAGCTTGGCGACATCCATCGGGCTGCCGCCACCAAAACCGATGACGGATTTCACGCCTGCTGCACGCCCCGCGGCAACCGCCGTCAGTAAAGTCTCCTTCGAAGGATCGGCCTCGACCGCGTCGAACAGGACCACTTCATTCAAGGTTGCGCGGCAAGCATCGGTCAGCCCAAGCGCAACGACGTCGCGGTCGGTGACGAACAGACAAGGGCCGTCAGGAAGATGCTCGGCGAGGCGCGTCGCCGAACCTGCACCCGAGACGAGTCGTGGGCCAGGGTGGAAAGTGAAGGGTGTCATTGCGCCAGCCTATAGCTTCAGGCGCCGCGGTTCCAGATCAGATCGCGCTCCAGCCGGCCCATCAAGGCACGCGCCGGGCTTTGCATCGGCTCGTTGGCGGTTGCACCTTGGTCGAGCCGAGCAACCCGGGCGTACAGGTCGGCACTTGCGGTCACGAGGCGCTGGGCTGCAGGGGGTAATTGTTGCGACACCGCCAAGTCGGTATCATTGGCATGGCCCAGCCGGCGTTCGGGACGCCGCTTGTCTGCCGCGACAATTTCCCCGCTTTCGACTGCGCGCTGGGTCAGCAGCCAGGCGACGATGTGCATGATCCGGGTCGTGACCTTGAGCGATTCGCACGCAAAGCCGACCCGCGCGAACGGCTCGAGCGTCAGTCGCTCTTCCCGCCCGGCCTGATCGAAATAGGCGCGCGCCTCGTCGGCCAGCAACATCGCCTCGGTATAAAGCGAGTCAATCAGCCGCGGCGTAATCCGCATCCGCGCGATATCGTCTTCGGGTGAGTCGGTCATCGCCTTATCTGTGCCCACGTTCAGTTCGGATGTAAAACACCACGATCGGCGGCTTGGTCCTCAAGCGGGGCATTTGTCCCGGTCCGGCACAAAAATGATCAGGCGATGATGTCGGGAGTGATGCGATCGGCGAGTTGCTCGATCTCATCACGCAGATGTAGCTTGCGCTTTTTCATCCGCGCCAACTCAAGCTGATCGCAATTGCCCGCCATCCGCATCCGCTCGATTTCCTCGTCGAGACGGCGATGTTCGGACTTGAGCATGATCATCATCTCATGCGGATCATCGTCATTCATTGCCTGCCCCTAGCCGACATTGCCTGATCCGTCATGCTCGATCGCAAAACGACCAACTGCTCCGACAGCCTGCCAAGCGGCGGTTCGTCGCTAGAGACATGGCTTTCCTTTCGTGGTTTATTCGCCGGACTGTCACGGTTCAGCCAACGAAAGGAAATTGACCGATGAACAATGGACCCGTCGAGGCCCTCGCATCGAAGCATGCGGCGCTCCACGCGAAAATCGATCTCGAGGAGCACCGTGCCCACCCCGACGACGCCATCCTTCACCGACTCAAAAAGGAAAAGCTGCGGCTGAAAGACGAAATCACCGGGCACTGACAATGAGAAAACGCCGGTCCTTGCCAAGCGACCGGCGTTTTCGCATCCTGTTTAAGGATTTCCGGCCAATGCTGGCGATTTAGTCGTCGCGTGAAACGCGCTCGACCCGTTCATGCTTTTCCTGAGCTTCCAACGACATTGTCGCGATCGGGCGCGCTTCAAGCCGAGCCAGTGAAATAGGCTCGCCGGTGACTTCGCAATAGCCATATTCGCCTTCGTACAGGCGGCGGATCGCGGCATCGATCTTGGCGATCAGTTTGCGCTGTCGATCGCGGGTCCGCAGTTCGATTGACCAATCGGTCTCACTCGAAGCGCGGTCGGCGATATCGGGCTCCCGCAGCGAGTCGAGTTGCAGTTGCGCCATCGTCGCGCGGCTTTCCAGAACGATGGCTTCTTTCCAGTCCTTGAGCTTGCCAAGAAAATATGCGCGTTGTTCGTCGCACATGAAATCATCGTCGGTCGATGGACGGAAATTTTCATCCAGAATGAGCTGGTCGAAACTCGTCGTTCGCGGTCCGTACAGGTCTATTAGAGCGGTAGCCATTACACCCTCCCCGACACAAACACGCCCGCCGAAACCGAACCGGGCCACCGGTGCAGCCGGAGGCGATATCAAGATTGCTCCAACACTTTATCGGAACAACCGGTATCCCCAAACGGGGCTATAGTTAAGTGAACTTGCCTTAACAATAACTGACTAACATTGATTGAGTCGAATAGGGTTCATTGTGGCTCGAAAGGCGCAACTTGTGACAACCGCGCGACCAAGGCATAGCGCGGCGATGCGCATGCTGCTTACCAATGACGACGGAATTTACGCGCCTGGCTTTGCCGTGCTGGAACGCATCGCCGCCAGCCTGTCGGACGATGTCTGGGTGGTTGCCCCGGCCGAGGAACAGTCGGGCGCCGGGCATTCGCTGACCCTGTCGCGTCCGATCCGCATGCGGCGCCTCAACGAGCGCCGCTTTGCCGTCGCCGGCACGCCCACCGACGCCGTCATGCTTGCCCTTGCGCACGTCATGAAAGACACGCCTCCCGACCTGATCCTATCGGGGGTCAATCGCGGGGCCAATCTTGCCGAGGACGTAACCTATTCGGGGACGGTGTCGGCAGCGATGGAAGGCGCGCTGTCCGGGATCCGCTCGATCGCGCTCAGCCAGGCTTATTCGCGCGAAGGAATGGGCGACACCGTGCCGTTTGCCGCTTCCGAAGCATATGCAGCAAAAGTCATTGCGTCCCTGCTCGAAGAAGAATTTGTACCGCGTACCCTGGTCAATGTGAACTTTCCCGCGCTTGCGCCCGAAGCCGTCAAGGGCGTGCGGGTGTGCCGCCAGGGGTTTCACGATCTTGGCCGCTTGCGCATCGTCGAACGCACCGATCCGCGCGGCTACCCGTATTTCTGGTTCGGGCTTGCTCCAAAGGCACCAAGCCCTGGCCATGTCACGGACCTTGAAGCGGTCGCGGACGGTTTCATAGCCGTCACCCCGCTCCACCTCGACCTGACACATAACGAAGCGCTTGCCGGCCTGACCGAGCGCTTTTCCATTATCAACGCCTAAATAAGCTTCCCTTATCGACGAATGGAAAAGTCTGCGCGACCACCGGCGCAACCTTTTGGACTTTGTTAACCCCCGTCCCGCCAGAGATCAGTTATCGGCTTATCGACACACCCTGGGGGGGGATCGAACTAATGCTTGCTCATACGATTGTCGCCATCGCGACCGCGCTGACCCTGGTCGTCCCGGGCGCTCGGGCAGCACAGACTGGCGAGCCAAAGCCTTCGCGCGGTACGGCAAGCCCGCCTTCGATGGCCAATGAACTTCTCGCGCGGCATAATCTGGAGCGCTCCGAGCGCGGGGTCCCGGTTCTCGCTTGGGATCCGGCTTTGGCTCAAGGCGCCCAAGCCTATGCCGATGAGCTTGCCCGCGTAAATCTGCTTCGTCACTCGCCCAAGGGAAACCGACGCGGGATCGGCGAGAATCTATGGATGGGGACGCGCGACTATTATCGCCCATCGATGATGGTCGGCACGTGGGCGTCGGAACGTTCGATGTTTCGTGCCGCCAATTTCCCGGCGGTGAGTTCGACGGGCAATTGGGCCGACGTCGGCCATTACACGCAGATCATCTGGCCGGGCACCC
>Ga0326733_1000632_pt1 | contig 10124 bp, 13 predicted proteins | sample 14_GP2_308_FD_207946 | JGI IMG/M metagenome (GOLD analysis project Ga0326733, IMG submission 207946) | Glacier ice microbial communities from Ngari, Tibet, China - 14_GP2_30.8 | ecosystem: Environmental > Aquatic > Freshwater > Ice > Glacier | place: China: Ngari, Tibet | collected 2018-07-17 | reverse complement strand
GCTAATAAGTTCATCACTAAGAGCATCTTATCGACCTTTCAGCATATTTTGGCTAGCGGATCATGGATGGACCCTAAGTCTCATCTGCAGGAATTAGCGCAGAGCCAAGATAATGCCACACCAGCCTATAAGGTCATACGTGAAGTCGGTCCTGACCATGACAAAATTTTCACGGTTGGAGTTTACGTCAATAATAATTTACGAGGGCAGGGTGATGGTCCAAGCAAACAATCCGGTCAACAAAAAGCTGCCGAAGCCGCGCTGAAACATTATCAGTCGCCTTTGGCTGAACACCTGGGTTGACAACAGGGGTTCATATCTGTAAAATAATACAGATTGTCTTTAAAAGCTAAATGAGTCCAGGAAAGAGAGTTTTATAGTTTTATGTTATCCATACGTATGCAACGCACCGGTCGCAAAGGTCACGCAATGTTCCGAATCGTGGTTCAGGAATCTCGTTTTGTGCCAACTAGTGGTAAAGTAGTTGCCCAGCTTGGAAGTTATGATCCCCACGCCAAGACCATTATCCTTGATAAAGAAAAAGCCACTTACTATTTGAGTAACGGTGCACAGCCATCTGACCGTGCCACACGTTTGTTGTCAGCTAACGGCGTCGTGTTACCATCATGGGTAAAGATTTCAGCTAATAAGGTCCGAACTGTCCGTAACGCTGATAAGCGACGTAGTTCAACTCCACCAGCTCCAGTTGAAGAGCCAGCAGCTGAAGCCGTAGCTTAGAGTTTCTCTGTTGTCAGGTAAAAATTTCACACATTACCGCTTAAGCAATTTGTTATAATTACCGTATCCAGTAAATGAGGAAATTGACCATATGAGCAGTATTGACCAGCAGTTTGTTGAATTTGTCGTAAAATCTTTAGTAAGTAACCCCGACGCGGTCTTAGTTGACCGCCGAATCGACGAAAAAGGTGTTCTGTTAGAACTAACCGTCGATCCGGAAGACCTTGGCCGGGTAATAGGTAAACGCGGCGCTACAGCCCAAAGTTTACGAACGCTACTCAGAGCCCTCGGAACCAAGAATGAAGCTCGTTATAATTTAAAGATTATCGATAACGGCGTCGGCGGCGGAACTACTAATTCTGATTCTCACTCTGACAGCAATGACTCGCATTCCGAGCCCATGGTAACTGCGACGGCTAGCAGTGATGCAGATACTGGCACCGATCAAGATGATTTTGCTAGGGCGCCAGCCAAAGCACGTGAGTTCAGTAGCGATAGAGCGACGCAGACTCGACGAGAGTTAGCTGACTTAGACGATTTAGACCTGTAGGATATCTTACAGTCTAATTAGGCAAAAACGCGTTTTAGGCGCATAATATAGCTATTGTAAGAGCACTTGAGCTGCGGGTAGAATTCTAATTATCACACGGGCGGCTTAAAGGTTTACTTTGTAAATATCAGCGTTGTAAAGAGGAACATATATGTCCAAAGACAAGGGTAAAAAAGAAGTTAAAAAACCTAAACAGATAAAGAAGGTCTAAGGTGCGAACTACGCTTAGCCAGCAGAAATTTCTAGACTCTGAAATAGCGATAACGGTACGCGCGCAACTAGAAAGAATGCTCGAAGATCCAGCCTTCAATACTTGCTCAACCTATGCTGCCTTAGCTGAAGATACCCCATTTGTTGAAAAGCACATGAACTACTTAAGTGATCATCCAAAATTAGACCCACAACATTACGTCGCTAATCTGCGACTAATGACACGGATCAAACGTTAAATTAGCGTAACGTTGTAATAAGCGTCCGTTAATATTGAATTTGTTCGTCATGTCGGCTATGCTTAATCTAAGTCCTAAACGACTGTAAATTTACAATCCAAAACAAACAACAAAAGTTCTGCGAGCCATAGCAATATGGGAGCTTTATGTGACAAAACAACCCCGGTTCTCGGGGTTGTTTTGGTTTTACAAACCTATATAATATTAAGTTATGTCATGCAACAATTGCCCACTAAGAGAAATCTGTGTTGACGGTATGGAAGCTGAGCGCTTAGTATCATTAATTACGTTAGAGCGGAGTAATCAGTTGAGGCAGCAATCACGCACTGCTGAATGGCATGCTCTCCGCGATAAACAACCGTTATATATCGATGTCGAGGATACTGTGGTTGGAATTGATAAGCGACTATTACAATCAGAAGCAGCCGTTTTGGCTTCGAGCGAATCCCAGGATTTGATCATCTACACATTGGAAAAAGCGGCTAACTCAAAATGGTTGATCAATGAAACGCTGAGTAAAGACGAAGAAAATTGTCATGGCCCTAAAAAGAAACGTGTTGGATCGATTATTGGAAAAAAAGTCTTAGTCTGCAACACTCAGGCTAGAATAGATAGAGCTCTCGAATATTCATCTAACCCAGAGAGAAGTTAATATTAAAAAAATCCAGGTCATAACCTTATTTCCAGAAATGTTTACTGGCGTGTTACAAAACAGCATGTTGTGGAAAGCATCTGACCGAAAACTAGCAGAATACAGTTTCGTAAATCTGCGAGATTACGGCTTAGGTCCACGTCACCAGGTTGACGATACTCCCTACGGTGGAGGCGATGGAATGCTATTGATGGTCCAACCAGTCGTTGAAGCCATCAAAGCCGCCAAATTGGTCGATCCGAATGCGGTCGTCATATTACCGACCCCCCGCGGTAAATTGTATAAACAGTCGGATGCCAAACGTATAGCAATCGATGACAGAGGCCTGATTATCGTCTGTCCAAGGTATGAAGGATACGACGAACGAATCACTAAATGGATCGATAAACAATATTGTATAGGTAATTATGTTCTGACTGGCGGAGAGTTGCCGGCAATGATATTCATTGATTCCGTAGTACGTCTGTTGCCCGGCGTGCTTGGTGGCGAGAAGAGTGCAGAAATAGAATCATTTCAAGCCGATGACAAGACTATAGAATTTCCCCAGTACACTAGACCTGACTCATATGAAGGTTTGTCAGTTCCCGGCGTGTTACTGAGTGGTAATCATGCCCAAATAGATAAGTGGCGCCAAGAAAACCAGCTGCCAAGTTAGCCTCATGTGAATATCGCTACAGTCAAGCTATTTGGTTAGTTGTATGATTAGTAATGAAAAGGAGGCTATTACCATGAAACTGCAATTTATAAAACCTGTTTATGCTCACTGCGATTTACCGTGCGGAGTGTACGACCCCGCACAAGCCCGGATCGAAGCTGCCAGCGTTAAAGCTATCTTAGAAAAGTACGAAGGCTTGGACGAGCCGAGCAAGATCAGGGCCGTAATCATCAAAGAACAGCGAGCTGAGCTAGTCAAGCATCACCTGATGGTCTTGTGGGCAGATTATTTCAAACCGGAACATTTAAAAAAGTATCCGGATTTGCACGGTAAATTTTGGACTGCGATCAAACTCGCTAGTGAGTGCAAGCATAAAACAACGCCGGAACCCGGCCAAAAATTAGTGGAGGCAATTGATGAGATCGCTGAAATTTTTTGGGAAACTAAGAAACCCTAAATTCTTCTTGTTAAGACGGGTCGTCGGTAAAAGCATGAGCCCGAAACTGACTTCAGGTCAGATTCTCTTAGCAACACCTTTATTCAAACGGTTGAGACCCGGGCAGGTGATAGTCTTCCGACATCAGGGTCGGGAAAAAATCAAACGGATTGAAAGACTCGATCACGGTAAGATTTTTGTAATCGGTGACAACTTGTCAGCCAGTACCGATAGTCGCCATTTCGGTTGGTTGACTCACCACGATGTCGTCGGACGGGTCGTCTGGCCGAAATTAGCCAAATAGCGCTTAAGCGTCATTCTCAATCTTGTTCGACTGCCTGAGCGGAACTTCTTTAAGCATGAGTGATACCACAAAAGCCGCTACGGCAAAAGGGATCGCGTATAAGAATATATCCTGAAAAGATAATGAAAAAGCTTGTGTGATGCTCTGCTGGACGGCCGGTTCGGCTAATGAAATCGCTTTCGCCGCAGCGTTGAGGTTTTCGGCCGTGAAACTATTACCGTCAAGCTGGGTCGCGCTGGCTTGGATATGAAATGTCAGGCGATTAGTTAAGATAGCCCCGAATATGGCTGCACCTAGCGCACTGCCAATAGTTCGAAAATATATGACAACGGATGTTGCCGTACCTAAGTCCTCACGATCAACTGCGTTTTGAACGGCAACTGTCATAACCTGCATAAATAAGCCGATACCAAAACCCAAAATTAGCATCCAGAGGGTCAATACGTACTGACTGGTCGTGGCTGTGATATTAGAAAATAAGAACAATCCAAAAGTAACTAAGATTGTGCCGATTATAGGGAAAGGCCGGTAGTGGCCATATTTTGTAATCAGTCTACCTGACAGGATGGTGCCATACAATAAACCGAAGACAAGAGGGATGAGCAGCAAGCCCGACCGGGTCGCGGAATCACGCCGCACGATTTGCTGATACTCAGGCAAGAATATAATTGCTCCGAACATTATCAAACCTGATAGGAGCGACAGTATGACAGAAACTCGAAAAATCGGATTTTTAAATAGTCGCAACGGGATTATTGGCTCGGCAGCTCGGTGTTCACGATAAATGAACAAGGCTGTAGCGCCAGCGAACAATGTCAGAAGTCCGATAATTTCAGCCGAAAGCCAGGCATAGACAGTGCCACCCCACACCAGACTGAGCAGTAAGCTGGTTGATGCAACTGCCAGAAAGCCGGCGCCGGCAAAATCAATACTGTGCCGGTTAGTCTTAATAGGTAAATTCAATTTATACCAGATGGCGGCCAAGGCAACGGCACCAATCGGCAGATTGATATAGAAAATCCATCGCCAGCTTACGAAATCGGTCAGCAAGCCTCCAATTATCGGTCCTATGACGCTACTTAATCCGAAGACAGCTCCAAAGTAGCCCTGATAGCGTCCCCGTTGCCGAGGTGGTACGATGTCGCCAATAATTGAGAAGACCAAAGCAAAGATTCCGCCGCCGCCTAATCCCTGGATGGCTCGGAAGAGTATCAACTGATTCATAGTCTGGCTCAATCCGCACAAGACAGAGCCAAACAAAAATATACTGATTGCGACGATAAAAATCTTCTTCCGGCCGTACATGTCGCTGATCTTACCGTATAGCGGTGTGACAACGGCGCTAGTCAGCAGATAGGCCGTTGCTACCCAGGCCAACTTGTCGAGACCTTGCAAGTCAGATGCGATCTGGGGTAAGGCTGTAGCTACAATCGTTTGGTCGAGGGCCGCCAGTAACATCGCTCCCATCAGGGCAAAGATAATAACCAATATTTCACGATGCGAATAGTCAGTTTTAATATTAGCTACACTGCTTTCTGAACGAGAAGACAATTTAAAGTTTGGCGTCTTCGAGACGGATGGCCTTGCGGGTCGCTTGAAGTTCATTACTTTGACTACTATTTAAGTTTTCTGAATTGGGCTGAAGTGCGTTCCCGGAATTCTTTGATGAAGGCCCGACCATGTCAGATTTATGGCTTTTGGCATCGTATGGGTTGGTCGGCGGCGGTACCGGCGCAGGAGCTTTAGTATCAACGGTATTATTTAGCTTCGGTAATGACGGCTGAGTAATCAAGGGCAAGGCTTTGGTGTTCGTATTCTGTTGGGTCAGTGCAGCATCTTGCCTGAGGCTTTCTTGAGTACTGATTGCTTTCATTTGAACAAAACTCAAACAAAAAATAGTGACGATAGCTAATGGCGCTAAGATAATCAAATTCTTTAAATCTATATTTGCTGGAGTTCTGTTATCAACCATGGACCTCATTATACAATGTTTACTCGGGCCGACGTAAAATTCTGTTATTTGGCAGTAAAACTGTTGATGAACATTTCGGCTTTTGCTTTAGAATCAGCAGCTTTATCCGTAGCACCTTGGATATCATCCAGCCATGACATGAAACAAGTCGGATCTTTTATTGACCGACAATTCCCAAGTGCTTCTTTGGCTAATTTCAAGTTTTGATTTACCAGTTTAATGATATCCGAGATCGTATTTTCCCAAAAGAATGTCTGGATAGTCGCCAATTCTTTGGGTGGGCAAACGCGTTCGATGTGCCTCGATTCCATGTATCCCTTAATTAGTTTAGTCACCACAAAACTTAGTTGGGAATTAAGTAAGTCTGCTTCCCAGTCATGGGCATCGTCATTAAGCTGGCGAGCAATCAGGTAGAATAAGTAGAATCTTTGCAGCTCTGCCTGCTCTTGTCCGTCAAGCGGAAACCCAGCGGCCAGCAGTACACCCGTACTGGCAATTGTATGCCCCCACGACTTGTTAGCCAATTGGCTTAAATCTTTATATTCAGGTAGGCCTATGAGAGATATGTCCGCATCATGCTCCGACAGGCGACAATTGTTCAGTTCCCATTCATTGGCGTTATCGACAATATCGAGGGCATCATCGACGTATCTGGCAAAACCTTGACTGTCGGGTAACCCTCGCCGGAAATACGTACCGGCTCGGCGCAGCGCTAGCATTGCCATGGGTATATTACTGGGTTGTTGGTAACCGTCTAAATAATCATCAAAAAGGGTATAGCTGGCCCATCCATTGAGGCTAGCTATGTTAAATGTAATTAACATGCCATGATCTAATTCAATTTTTAGACTTTGTGCAGTTAGAGTTGCTATCCGTGTAATTTGACCCTTCGTATCCTTACTGATTATGTCACGCAGATAATTTTGATATTTGAGTTCTAATTCATCTGAAAGTAATTTGTTTTTCGGTATTCGTATAGAAGACTTATTTACCATATCAGTCTTTGGCTGTAATTTCGGAGAAATTGATGTCATATATTTTTGGAGAGCTTCGCATGCCAGGGCTGTCGTGAGTTCTGGCGATCCTGCAAAATACTTAATGCCTTTTACGGCGGGCTCATGATAGATAGCAAAAGCCGGCCATCCCTGATTGGTCCTTCGCTTTAACAAATATTTAATCTGAAAAATAATATTTAATTCCGTCTTTAAGTTAAGCGCAGCAGTTAGTAGCATACTCAACTGTAAATCATTGAGCTCTGAATAATTGGCAAGGAGTCCATCGATTCTTTTCCGAAGAAGCTCCGAAGCCGGACCAACATACCAGCGGGAGATAAAATAGATGACCGGTATTTCTCCGAGATAATATGGCGAGACAAGGTCATTATTATTAATCTTTTCAGTAGTGTAGTTCTCAAGTCCGTCCAGCTTGATATCTTGAGATTTCAAAAAGTATCCGATGTTAGCGTTAACGGCGATATCGATATCTTTCCAAACGACTTTTGCGGATGAATTAACGAGCCACGTAGTGTATGGGCCGCCTGGCCTAGATTCTTGGCTGACCAGTAACTTGGCGAAATTAGCCAAACTATCCTGAGTAAGCATGGTACCGTCAGCAGCCGCTAAGGCTGCCATGGCGCAGGCCGTATCATCTAGATCATCAGGGTATGGACGCAATCGGAAATCGTCACAGTCGCGCAGCCAGTAATTCCAGGACCATTGAGGTGAACGTTCCTTCATTATAAAACCTGCCGCTTTTAATCTTAATGCGGCGGCTGCTGGTATCGAATCCAAACTAGTAACTATCAAACTTGTAAAAAACGTCGTTTGATGAAGATTGGCTTTAGCGAAATCTCCGGGTACGGGACTAGCCAAACCGATAAACTGACCGTTTAATTTATGACATTGCTCAAGCAGTATCAGCGACTCTTCAATTGACTGACGTATCTTGGTTTGAAGGAACACGTAATTTATCTGATCTTTAGATTAACGGTAAATAACGTACCTTCAGATTTGCTGCTACTGACTTTTATGGTGCCTTTGAAATCCTCATCTACGAAGCGCTTAACCATGACCAATCCTAGTCCTAAGTTACGTTTGTCAGTCAACTTTGTCGTATAGAACGGTTCAAATATATGACTGATTTGATCTTTGGTCAGACCTTTACCAAAATCTCTGACGCGTATAGTTAGAAAGTCGGAGAATTGCTCCAAGCTGATACTAATTTGTCTGTTTGCCGTAAGGCTATGAACGTCTACGTAAGATTCAATCGCGTTTGAAAGTAGATTACGGATCAACTGGTTAAATTTAATGGCATCACCCTTAAGCTTAAATCGTGGGATGCCTTCATAATTAATTACGAGGCCTTCCTTATGAGTTTGATCTTCAGGCATACTCATTACTTGCTTAATAACATTATCGACTGAAAAATTAGTCGTAGATGCCGTGCCATTAATCTGGGAGCGGGCGGCTTCAAGATATCTCTCCATCTGCTTCAGGTTACGATTAACTTGTAGAATCGGATTAGGCATGTTTTTACCGACCAATTCGATATTTAATTTTGCGGCTGTCAGCGGATTACCGATCTCATGAAGCAGATTAGCATTTAGCCGTCCGAACTCGGCGAACTTCTGGAGCTCCATCAGTCTTATTAACTGAGTCTCCTCTAGTTGTTTAGTCCTTTTAATCACCTTGTCCTCAAGATTGTCGCGTTCTACCCCCAAGGCATGCTCGCTGGCTCGAGCTCTTTTTAATGAGTAGCCGATTTCCCGGTTTGATAACCACGTCAGTAGACCGACAACCAGGAATATGACCGAAAATCCAATTGCATCACCGATTATATATGGATGACCTTGCCAACTTAAGTCTGGTTTTAGTAAACCCGATTGATGCGATAGTCCGACCGCCACGGTAATGATAGTAATTATGACAGATACGATTAAACCCCAACGGGCACTAAACAATATTCCCGTCACTACGATTATCAGGATTTCCAGGAGCAAAACGATTTGGAGCATGTAGCCCCAAGCTAAAAGTAATTGACCAGTGACGATTACCAGAAGGCTGAGAAATATTAGCGAACCGGCTCGAAAATGTCCTTGCCTAGAAATAAAGAGTATAAAACCTATGAACCCGGTAAAAGCGAGCGTAGTAACGTAAGTATTGGCATAATGCGTGACATCAGAAGATAAAGCGTTTACGGTAGCTATCGCCAGTGCGAACAAAGAACCGGTCAAAAGGCTTACTATTATTATATTTAAGATTAATTCTTGACGTCGTCCGTCAGGATCAGTGCTTTTCGGACTAATCAAAAGTCTGTAAAGTATATTTTTAAATTTCATAATGATAATTGTAGGGTCGTGCTAGCGAAGACCAGCACGACCCATCAGATTATTCGCTAGCCCAAGGCGCGAATTCCTCCGCACTACTGGCCGCAACTTGTGGTAGAGAGCTCTGAGTACGGCTGGCCGGATCGGTTAAGACTGCTATTAGTAAATTCTTCATTTTTCACCCCCTTAGTTTTAATATCTGCTACACCTCGCGGCGCCTCAAGTTTGTAGCCTAAGCCATGGACCGTTTTGATTAACGGTATTGTGAACGGACGGTCAATTTTGTCACGCAAGTATTTGATGTGGACATCTACGGTATTTGTCCAAGGATCTTGGTTGCCATTCCAGGCGTAGTGCATCAAAGCTTGCCGGGTAACAACTGTGCCCGAGTTAAGCATCAGACATTCCAGCATCATGAATTCTTTCTTTCGAAGTTCGATTACCGTACCGGCTCTTTTGACCTGGTGGCTAAAGCAGTCCAGTACGATGTCGTGAATATATAAATATTGGGCATGCGGTTCGGCTGGATTGTTAAGTCGCTCGGTGACTCTCATCCTAGCCTTCAACTCACCTAGGCTAAACGGTTTGGTTATATAATCGTTTGCGCCAGCATCTAGCAAAGAGATTTTCTTTAACACTGCCGAGTCGGCGGTTATGATGATAATCGGCGTCGATATACCAGACGATCTAATTTCACGACAAACATCTAAGCCTTTAGCATCAGGTAAGTTTAAGTCGAGAAGTATCAGCTGATACTTACCAGTCGATGCCATATCAATACCTTGAAGGCCTCGATCAATCACATCAACAGCGTAAGTTGCGGCTAGAGCCTGCTTCAGTGCAGAGCTAATACCTTTATCGTCTTCGATTAATAGTAGTCTTTTCATATACCTGAGATATATTATTGCAGGTAAACATTAAATAATTATTAACTTTTAAGAATTTACTTAAAAGTGGCTGGTATACAATTTTTAACAGATATAAATTTAGATAGCTTCTATAATAGTAAATTAGTATTTAAATACTAGGAGCATATATGAAAG
>Ga0326733_1000631_pt1 | contig 10125 bp, 11 predicted proteins | sample 14_GP2_308_FD_207946 | JGI IMG/M metagenome (GOLD analysis project Ga0326733, IMG submission 207946) | Glacier ice microbial communities from Ngari, Tibet, China - 14_GP2_30.8 | ecosystem: Environmental > Aquatic > Freshwater > Ice > Glacier | place: China: Ngari, Tibet | collected 2018-07-17 | reverse complement strand
GGTAGCGTCCGGTCGGCGCCACAAAGACTTGTTGGGTTGTCGCCGTCTGGGGCGATAGTGTCAAAGTCGTGTCATTTGGTTTGACGACGACGCCGAGCATAGTCGTCTGAGTTTCTTTCGTCATCGGAACGACAAAACCGGTTTTCTTTTGATCCAATGTGACAATCATACCTAGCTGAATTTCTGGACCGGCGTTGTAGCTTTGGGCGACAGATTGAGAAATATTTTTGGTTGATTTAACGGGCGGCTTTTTTTCGTCAGTCACGGCCAGTGCCGTCAGCGGTAAAAACAGGATAATTAGCATCAGCAAACCGACCGAAGCGAGTTTTTGGCATAATTTGTTAATCATTGGTTTAATTATACCGCTTTTGCTTACTCCAGCAACTTGACGGCTAGTTTCGGGTGATGACTTGTTTGAGGCCATCAATAGCCTGGTCGACTTCTTCGAGCGTTGTTTGCCGCCCCATCGTAAATCTCAAAGATGACTGAGCTGTCTTGTCATCCAAGCCGATAGCCTGCAAGACGTTTGATGGCGTCTGGCTGCTGGCACTACAAGCTGACCCGGCCGCCGCCATGATACCTAGATCGTCCAAAGCAAATAATAGCCTTTCGTTATCGGCGCCGGGTATGGCCATATGGATGTTGTTTGGGAGTCGGTTCTTTAATGAGCCATTAATGATTGCATCCGGCAATTCTAATTTGATTCGTTTAACCCAGTGTTCCTGCAACTTTTGGAGCCTATCGCTCTCAGTTTGGCGTAATTTCGCGGCTAATTCGAGTGCGGCAGCAAAGCCGACTACCCCAGCCAGGTTTTCAGTCCCTGAACGCAGGCCGCGCTCTTGCCCGCCACCATCAATTAACGGCTTCAAAATTAAGCCACCTCTGACAAACAAGGCACCAGTTTGTTTTGGACCGTATATCTTACTACCGTTAAAGCTGATCAGGTCCGCTCCGAGCCGAGATACCTGAATATCTAAATAATTTGGGGCTTGGCAAGCATCGACATGTAAATACAGCGGCAATTTGTTGCCCGCCTGGCGACGCTCGGCTCGGATTTCCTCACATCGATAGGCCAACTCACGAATCGGTTGGACCGTACCGATCTCATTGTTGGCAGACATACAGCTGATAAAGATTGTCTTGTCGTCGACAAAGTTAGAGAATTTCGTCAAATCTAAACGACCGTCTGACGAGACCGGCGCTAATCGGCAATCGTATTGGGCGGCTGGTTTAGTAACCGCGCTGTGTTCAACTGCGCTGACGATGATATTACAGCCAGGATACAGTCGCATGATCCCGTGAATAGCCAGATTATTAGCTTCGGTGCCGCCAGCCGTGAAAATAATTTCACTCGGCTTAGCACCAAGCGTCCGGGCGACTCGCTCTCGGGCCTGGCCTAGAGCTTGGTGAGCTGTCCGGGCACCGGAGTACGTTGCCGAGGGATTGTAGAATTCCGTCGTCAGATACGGCATCATCGCGTTTAGAACTGACTTATCTAATGGAGTTGCTGCAGCATAGTCGAGGTAGACCGTCGTCATGTTGGCCGCCTAGGCAGTTTGAAGCATCCGGTTGTATTCGGCGCCGACGCGGCTGCGATACAATTCGGTTGTCTGATAAAGATTACGGGCTTCTGTCATTGAAATCGGCTGATACGGTTGACTGTTCTGAGACTTCAAGACGCCGTTCGGTCGTATATTGTAACAAGTCGTGACCGTTTGAAGTTTACCTTTAGTGTCTTGCCACTCTTCGTGCCAGACCCAGGTGTGGCGGTCTAGACAAAAGAACTGTCGTTTGTGACCTTTTGCAGTCGGGCCGAATAATTCTCCACCAATCTTGGCTTCCATGCGTAACAAATCACGTTCGAACTTGGCAGTCTGAACTGTCGAATCACGCGGAAAGACTTTAGGCAGTAACTTCATCATGAGCCTCCTCAGTCGCTAAACGGGCGGCAAACACACGCTTGGCTTGTTCGCTGGGTTCATGATTGATGGCTTGATCAACCTTACCGGCAGTTTCTATGACTGGCTCAACTATTTCGCTAGGTGCTTCATAGACGGTTTGCGCTGGGGCTTCGACCGGAGTTGGAGCGGCAAACAGATTCGGGAAGACGCGTAAGGTCGCGGCCTGAACGGCATCGGCGCCAGCGTTTAACTCATTAAGTCGACGATTCAAGATGTCTCTGTAGGAAACTTCCGCGTTTCGGCGGCGTTCATTGGCGCTGTGATCGTTGAATTTAACTAACATAAACTACTCCAGGCCGAACAGTTTATTCGCGTTGGCAGTAGTGGCGGTCGCAAGAGTGGCAAGGTCAATTTGGTATAACTCACTCAGAAAGGTAGCTACTGTTAACGCCTGTTTAGGCTCATTTATACTACCACGATAAGGGGTCGGTGTCAAGAATGGAGCGTCGGTTTCTATCAGAAGATTATTGATTGGAATCGTCTGGTACATGGCGCGCTGTTCCGGCTGCTTGACGAAAGTTGCGATTCCGTTGACTCCTACAAACAAGCCGGCAGCCACGGCTTTGTCTAAATTGGCTTGGCTGTCAGTGAAGCTATGCAAGACACCACGAATATTCTGGTAATCATTAAAAATTGGCCAAAAGTCATTAAAAGCGTCTCGGACGTGGAAGATCATCGGTAAATCGTTTGTCAGAGCTAATTCGATTTGGAACCTTAAAATTTTAATCTGCTCGGCTTTTGGCGAGTGTTCATAATAGTAATCTAGACCGCATTCTCCGATTGCGACCACTTTAGACTGGGCAGTCAGTGCGCTAAATTCTGCAAGTTTGTCGTTGTCGTCCGCGTGGTCCTTGGCTTCGTGAGGATGGATGCCGATGCTGGCCCAAACACCGTCATATTTGGTGGCAAAATCAATGGCTAAACGACTATCCGACAAATCGCAGCCGACACAAATCAATCGTTTGACCCCGTTGGCTGCTGCTGCTGTCATTATCTTTTCAGCCGTCAAAGTTTTGTCTTTCGACCAGACTTCACGAGTCAGGCGCTCGCCATCATCAATACCGGCCGATTGAATATGACAATGGGTATCAAAAAGTTCTATGGCCATATAATTATGCTTCGTGTTTTGGAAACAAGGTACCGTCGAGCGGTCGGACAATACCTTCGTCAAAGACGTGTTGAATTTTTAAAGCAGTTTCCGGCATGAACGGCTCAAGGAGGTCAGCAATTTCTAGCAAGTTACTGCTTAGGTAGGCCAAGACCTCACGTAAGTGGTCCGGATCATCTTGCTTGGCGATCTCCCACGGCTTTTCCTGGTCAATATATTGGTTCAGGCCCCTGACCTGTTCCCATACTTCGTCCAAAGCACGGTCAAAACGATATTCTTTAAGTGCAATAAGATATTGAGCCATATCGTGACCGGCTGGTGGAATATTACCGATGATGCCGCTCTGGTATTTGACGATCATGGCGACGGTCCGGGAGACGGCATTGCCGAGTTCGTTGGCGAGTTCGTTATTATAAGCCGCTTCAAAGGTCGGCCAGCTAAAATCGCCGTCGCCATAACTTGGGATGTGGCGCATGAAATAGTAACGGAAAGCATCGACGCCGTATTTACTGATGATCTCGTCGGGCGAGACATAGTTGCCGAGACTTTTGCTCATTTTTTTACCGTTGGAAGTGATAAAGCCGTGGACGTAAAGGGTCTTTGGAAGCGGTAACTCTAGGCTTAGTAACATGGCGGGCCAGATAGCGGCGTGAAAACGGATGATATCCTTGCCGATGACTTGAGTAGAAGCCGGCCAGAAGTTCTTGAAGTCATCGTGCTCTGGGTAGCCCAAGACCGTGATGTAGTTCATCAGGGCTTCGAACCAGACATACATGACCTGGTGCTCATCGCCGGGTACGGCAATGCCCCACTCGATCTTATCTTTCGGCCGGGAAATGCTGATGTCGTCGAGGCCGTCGCGTAACAAGCTTAAAATCTCGTTCTTCTTAGTTTCTGGAACGATATTGAAGGCACCCGATTCGATAGCTTCCAAGACTGGTTTGGTATAATTACTTAGCTTGAAAAAATAGTTCTCTTCTTCAATCTTATCGTAAGGTCGGTTGTGGTTCGGGCAAACACCTTTATTAGATTCAACTTCAGTTTCTGAGAAGAAAGCCTCGTCTCCGACACAGTACCAGCCGGCGTAATTATTCTTATAGATGTCCTTCTCTAAGGCTTTCCAAATGAGTTGGGCGCGTTGTTCGTGACCGGCATCTGTCGTGCGGATAAAACGGTCGTTGCTGATGTTGAGCTGTTTAGCAAGATCGCTGAAAGTAGCACTCATCTTGTCAGTGAATTCCTTGGTTGTCAGACCTGCTTCGACTGCTTTCTCGGCAATTTTGCCGCCGTGTTCGTCGCTACCGGTACTAAATATGACAGTATCGCCGTGCTTGCGGGCCGCTCGGGCTAAGACGTCAGCCATGATGAACTCTAAGGCGTGGCCGATATGGGGTGGGCCGTTAACATATGGAATAGAGGTGGTGATGAAATTATTCATGGAATTACGCCTGTTTATGATTTATTTCAGTATAACACTTAGGATAGGAGCTTGGTGACTTCGTCGCGCTCAAGATCATCGAGTTCGGCAAAGAGGTCTTCTTCGTATTTTTCGGACACTGAGTAGAGGTAGTCATCCTTGGCTCGCGGGATGACGTGAAAAGTCAGATGGTTTACTTTCAGCGCGTCCTGCTTAAGAAAAGGCCGGTAAGCCTGTCGAATGTCGCACCCGGTACCGAGTTTGCCGACGATACGCTGTTCCGCCATCGCGATAAGGCTAAAAATATCGATGATTTCCTGTTCGGTCAGCATCCAAGGTTCTTCGACATGTCGTTTCGGCATGACCAAGGTGTGGCCCGGCACCTTCCGAGGATCGCTCAATATCATCTGGGCGCTGGCGTTACTGGTAATTACTCGTTCGAGTGGGTCGCAAAACGGACAGTTTATAATTTCAGTCATATCTAAAGTATAGATGAGACGTGATAGATTGGTAAGTTAATTAATCAACAGTTAATTTTTAGAGTGGACGGTCGACGTAATCTTGGCAGAGTCTTTCAAAGACACCGTTGGTCCAGCCAAAGCCTTCTTGGCTAGGATAGACACCTTTGATCGGCGGCTTTTCGGGTGACACGACGTTGTATTTCTCCAGAAATACACCATTGACGTTATACCAGTTTAAGTTAGATTTGAGCCACTTCATGGCGATGCGGCGGGCATCGGCGTGGTAACCGTAACGTTCTAGTCCGCTGATGACGACGTACTGCAGCGGCGCCCAACCATTCGGGTAAGCCCACTGCGTCGGCATGCTACCAAAAACGAATTGTCCGACTGGTAAAGAGTCGGTCGTGGCTAGGCCACCTTTATTTTCAAAGCGTTTAAGTGCCCTGACCATGGCGGCCGCTTGCTTTTCATCGACCATACCAGCATACATCGGAAAATAAGCCGCTAAGCTACTGACATTACCCCGTTTTTCTTTGACGTAATTATAATCGTAGAACAAGCCACGGATTCGATCCCACATCAGATCGTTCATGGTTGCTTTGCGGATTTCAGCGACATCGTCCCACTTGGCGGCTTCCCGTTTCTGACCGAGTAGCCTGGCGGCACGGGCGAAATCAGTTTCATATTTGTAGAGCAAAGCGTTTAAGTCGACTGGTAAATAATTCAAGGCTCGGCGACCGAAACGTGGTGTCATGTCCCAGCCACTTTCAGCTTCAGCTAAGTCGTGCAGATAGTTGATGTCGTAATAGCGGCTCAGACCCTTGTGTACCTGGCGCTCATTAGGTTTCTTAACACCTAACCAAACTGTGTTGTACTCTTGCTTAGCGATATCGATGGTTTTTTCCAGCCAGTCCAGGCCAGGGTCGTAAGCCTGGTAGACATCAAATATGAAAGAAGTCAGAAACGGTGGCTGTGAGCGGCCCATCAAGTAGGTTCGCGAGGCGTTCGGGATGACCTTGAAACGCGTAAACAAAGCTTGGAGATTTTCTAAGATACCCATGACAAGTTCCTTGTGATCAGCATCAAGCATGCCTTGGACCATGAAGTAACTGTCCCAATAGTACAGCTCGTTGTAGTCAAAGCCAGTTTTTTCCGAAAATGAAGGTACTAAATAAGGCTTTGGTAAGCCAAGCAGGCTCTCGTCATCTTTTGGGTGAAACCGAGTGACGCTGGGCCAATAAGCCGCAATGAACTTGCGAGCTTCGGCAACGTCGTCAACAACTAGATCATTGTCGATCCGGAATGGAATCCGCAGGGCTTTCCCGGCAAAATCTTTAGCGTAATTTTTAGCTTTATCAAACTGAGGCATTAGACATAAGGGTAACGGCTTTAACTAGTCTTGGTCAAGGGCATTTCTGCGGCTAGACAGATGCCATAGGTCGCAGTGCTGACATTTATAGGGGTGGACCGATGTGCCGTGCTGATATTCAACGACATTCGCGCTAGCGCTGGCCTGTACGCGGGTGTCAAAAGCTAGTTTTCCATCACAAGGCAAAGCCGGTTCGTTATCCATAGACTAAACTATACACTGTTATTTTGATGTTATTACTACCATACCGATTGACCGAAAGCTGCGATATAATAAGAAGCATTAGCAGCTAATCGAAAGGGGGTGATCATTGAAAAGTCCTAAATCTAACAGGCAGGTAATGAATAGTAACGTGCGTGAGGTACGCACCTCCTAAGCGTAGTGCCTGCCTATGTAGGCCGAAACCTCAGCCGCTGTTTTTAATTAAACAGCGGCTTTTCGTTTTGATAAGGCTATTGGACTTCAGCCAGTTGGACTTGGAAGACTAAGACGGAGTTCGGTGGGATGCCATTTTGTTGTTGAGCACCATAACCGGCGGCAGGCGGAACTATGACTAAACGAACGCCGCCGACTTTCATACCAGCCAGAGCTTGTTCCCAACCCGGTATGACTTCCCTGGCGCCCATCGTAAAGATGAACGGTGTCATCTTACCATCGGCTCCGGCTCGAGATTCATCGAACACGGTACCGTTAGTCAGCCAACCGCGATAATAAACGGCAGCTTTCTTACTACCTTCGAGTACAGCGCCTTGACCGACTAAGGCGTCGGCAAACGAAGCCGTATTATCATTTTTATACTTGTCGTATTGCGCAAAAGATTTCGGATCAAATGGATTTGATTGACTCTGACTTTGACCTTGCGCCTGGGCACCACCCGACCCACCAACCGCTAACTGACTACTAGGTGCTTGACTAACGTTGTTTGAGCTGTTGTTATTACCGACTTGTAGACCGCTGGCCGCCGGCGTCGGGTTCGTCTGGTTCAGGGCAATTGGCTGAGAAGCAGCTTGCGGCTGAGTATACGGTTCAGCGCTAGCTACTTGAGCCTCGTCAGACTGATTACTGGCTAGTTTAGTGCCGTCATCTTGAAAGTAGAAGTATCCCCCGGTAAAAGCGGCGACAAAAACTCCGACGGCAACTCCACTGAACATTTTTATTTTAGACATTTGATTTAATTTTAAATCAGTCGTTCAATAAGCACAAACTTTATAATAACCCTAGCTCGATTGTAGCGACCGGACGTAATATTCAGCTTGTCGTTCGACCGCAAGATAGCGACTGGTGAGTTCAGGTACGATTTTTTCGATGTTTAAGGCCGGCACATCAATGATTTCGCCTAAGATTTCCGGTAACGTTGCAGGATCTAATTCAGCTGGCCGACCTTCGGCCGTCAGCCTCTGAATCCGGTAAGCGCGTTCCAGCCCGGTACTGAGTAGCGCATCCGTGACGTCCGCCAAAGCGACTAACTGGACCGATGTTTTATCGACGTGCTTACTAGCATCCTCTTCAGATATGATATCGCGTGACAACAGACCGGACAGATATTCTTCAGTAACGCCCGAGTGGCTGGCAGACCTAGCGAAACTGTGGCTGAAAAGTACATCCAGTGCCACGTGGCCCATGAAATCACCAAGCCTTTTGCGCAAGTCCAGCTCGACACTCGGGCGAGAGTCGTACAGCATCTCGAAGCCAAAGTGGGCATGTTTGTTGACGACTGACTTCTCAGTTGGATTCAACAGGCGACCATTAAGCACGAGCTGACTGATCTCGGGTACCTGCTTACCTAAATCATGGGTTAAGCCAGAAAGTTCGACGCGATTATGCTCCCGATCATCCAACCCCATGATTCTGGAACCGATACGACTCATGAGCGATACTCGAACCGAGTGAAGCAAAGTTAAGCGATCGCTAGCATTTAGCATTCCAGTGACAGCTCGTGGTAACTTATGGACAATTTCTAGTTCAGCCGAAGATTGACGTATTTCAAATGCATTTGATGGTTCTCTAAGAAGTCGGTCGATAACTTTATCATCGAAACTTTCGCCATGCGAGCACGGTGGGGCTAGAGTTTGCTGAGACGCGACAGATAGGTGTGAGGACATAAGCTTTAATTAATTATACGATTTTTAACATAAATCTAAAAGATTAAAAGTCATAATTTTGGCGTATCAAAAGTTTAGGATTATACTGAAACTAGTCATAACAATATGGTTTCAAAAACAAAAAAACTATTTTTATTAGTCACTCCTTCGCCCGAAAGTGCGGTAATTATAGTCGTTTTGTCTTTACTGACAATCATCGTTAATTACCTCAATGGTCTAGAATCCCGTAACCCCGTACGGGAAGTCCTGCAGCAGAACTTTCAGTATCTAGCGCCCTACTATTCCAGTTTTACTGATTCTTTAACTAATCACTTGGTACTAAGTAATTCACTCCTGCTTCTCTTTTGGTCGGCAGTAGGGGCGATCATATATATAGCCGCTTCTCACCTGTACGGCCTAGTCACTAAGTCAATAGAGATTGAAAAAACTTTGTTTTACGTAAATATTAATCGAGAAAGGACTATCGAAAATTTACTAGTTAGCTTTGCCGTCCGCTCAGCTGCTTTTTTCGCCTGGCTAATATATTGTTTAGTCTTTTTCGGACAATTCATGCCATACATAGTCTCGACTGTAAAAGAATTAGTTGGGTCACCAGTAATAGATCTAGTAATGCCTGTCGTTCAGGTACTCTTAGTCCTTAGCTTAGCGTTCCACATCCATATCGTACTATTGCGACTTATCTCACTGCGCGTACGATTGTTTGAGAACTAGTTCTTCTTTTAGATTTGATAGGTCTGAGGACATACCGCCGCCATAACAAAAATAAAGCTAAGGCCCCGTTTAGCAGTACTAACGTTGCCGGATACAAGGCATTCACCCAAGTCAGTTCTGTCAGGGCGAAGATGGATACTGTGAGTGAGATCAAGTAAATAAAATATATCGACGCGGTTTCTTCTTGTGGCTTGTTAAAAGATTTTCGAAAGGTCGGAAAGAATCCGCCTACTGCGTCAGCGATTATTATCAGCATGACTGACAGTAATAATAAATCAGATACTTGCCAAATCAGTAGCGACAGACAAGCCGTCAGTAAACATAGCTTGTCGATCGTTTTAATCGACTTCTCGCCATATTTCAAAGCTAATAAGAATATCATGAAGCATAATAGTGCCGTGACACCCATGAGCCACGAGCCAGGACCGCCCTGATTTTGGATTTGTAGGCTGAACTGAATTAGTGCAAGTAGCGTCCACGTCAGCCATGAGTAGGCGTGAGGCTTAGTTGTCCGAGCCAGTATGTCCCTGAGATATGGCACATAACTGACCAAAGCGAGGCCGACTGATAATAATCCTAAAGCAGTTTTTATTTCCACAGAAGCTCAGGATACCATATTGTGCTTACGTACTCACTGTCTAAAACCAGCAAGCTTATTTGCCTTTTCGAGCTGATTAATGATTTCATCTTGCGTGACGTTTTTATTTCTGAACCTTAACAACGGCAAATTAGCGCCTTTGAAAATTCTCTCGACTTCTAAGTCACGTTTATGGCGGTCAGTTCGATCATGAGTTGAATCATCGAGTTCTATGGCATATGTCGGCCTTAATGTATCTTTGTTGGTGAGTACATAGTCGACTGATTTGCTATTAATATGACTAAAAGCATACTTCCGCCCTTGTCCATTTACTCTGTGGTCTAGTATTGCCGAAAGATGTACTTGGGGAAATACGTAGTATTTATCACTAACGATACGATCAAGCTTAATAAAGAACT
>Ga0326733_1000630_pt1 | contig 10126 bp, 9 predicted proteins | sample 14_GP2_308_FD_207946 | JGI IMG/M metagenome (GOLD analysis project Ga0326733, IMG submission 207946) | Glacier ice microbial communities from Ngari, Tibet, China - 14_GP2_30.8 | ecosystem: Environmental > Aquatic > Freshwater > Ice > Glacier | place: China: Ngari, Tibet | collected 2018-07-17 | reverse complement strand
TCCACTGTACGCCGTGATTTTTTTGCACTAAATCATAGCCAAAGCTAAGGTCGTGTATGGTTTTGCTGCCGCCTAAAACCAAATTACTCAGCGGGCATGAGACAAATTGGCTGGATTTTTCAATCACGACCACTTCTATATTGTTGTTACTCCAAAGTCGGATATATTTAGCCGCCGCGGTACCTGCATAACCGCCGCCAATCACCACTACACGGCCGATAGCCGCTTTTTTACTATTGCTGGCACACGCGCTTAATAATGAATAGCTAGATAGCAATAAACCACTTGCACCAATGGTTTTAATAAACTGGCGGCGACTATTGCTTGCTGTGTTAATCGGTTTTAGCTTAATCATGATTAGCCTTTAAGCGTTGTGTTGCAGGGCTAATGGCAGGCACTTTTTTTTGCGCTGAAAAATAGGCCGCTAATCCATTAATTTCACTCACTTGTAAACCCTTGGCATGCCTGTGCATCACGGTAGCGGGCCTATCACCATTTTTAAAAGCCAACATTTGGCTAATAAAATAGGTTTGATTCATGCCCGCTAGCACCGCATTGCCAGCTAAGGCGTTGCCGTTGCTGCCATGGCAGGCGGCGCAAGATGCTGCAAGCGTGCGCACATGTAAACCAGACGCCGAAAAAGCAATATCCTCACTGGCTTTGCCTGAAACAGGCAATCCAAATGAGGATATTAGGGTAAAGCTTAAAGTGACACTTAACAATAAATTCTTCGAAACGAATGTTTTGCTAGTCATTTAGTGTTTGTTATTGAAATAAAAACACTATTTTAATCATATTAAATAGATTGCGCTGTGACTTTAGTTACGGCGCAATACATTTTTAATGATTGAGTAACATATTATTCAAAACATTTTTCTTCTTGGCAACCATCGTCTTTAACACCAAGTGATGTTAACAATTTAACCATATCAGCACCGCGCTCGCCTTCATCTTTCATTACGCGAACAATTGAAATGTCGGCTTTCATTTTTTTATTAATGTCAGCACCTTTTTCAGCAAGGTATTTAACAATGTTTGAATGGTTATCAAAAGCGGCTAAGTGAAACGCTGTCATTTTAGTAATTGGGTGCACGTAATCTTTATCAGCACCTTTTTCAACTAAGTATTTCACCATTTCAAATTGACCTTTAGTAGCCGCCATTTGCACCGGCGTCCAAGCAAAGAATTTTTCATTCACTACGTTGGCGTCATTTGCTACGTATCTTTTGACAATTTTCATGTCGCCTTTGCCAACCGCATCGGTAAATTCAACCGATTCATCATCTGTCATTGCAAATGCGTGCATTGATAAACTTAAAGCCAAAACTGTAAAAAGTGCTTTTAATAATTTCATTCTATTTTTCTCCAACCTTGTCGTTTTTAATAAAGTGCGTGCTTGGCAAAATGCCAACTTAAGCAATGATTTTTCTTGCATTGCGGAACATCCGCATCCAAGGCGCGTCTTCTAGCCAATCATCTGGGCGCCATGAGTGCTGTACCGCTCTAAATACCCGTTCAGGATGTGGCATCATAATACTAAAACGTCCATCTGGGGTAGTTAAACCCGTTATTCCAAGCGGCGAACCGTTAGGATTAAAGGGGTATGTTTCAGTTGGCGTTGACTTGCTATTTACATTCTCTATAAAGCGCATCGTCACCAATTTATTGTCTAGCACTTCATTGACAGCGCTTGCGCCAGAAAATTCCGCAAAGCCTTCGCCATGCGCAACCGCAATCGGCATGCGGCTGCCAGCCATACCATTAAAAAACAGTGAGGGCGATTCTAATACTTCTACCATCGCCACGCGTGCTTCAAATTGTTCGGATTTATTTTTAACAAAATGCGGCCAAAGTTCACTGCCCGGAATAATGCTATGCAAGTTGCTCATCATTTGGCAACCGTTGCAAACGCCTAACGCAAATGAATCGTTGCGATTAAAAAACGCACTAAATTCGTCGTTTGCTCGATTGTTGAATAAAATCGATTTCGCCCAGCCTTCGCCTGCGCCCAGCACATCGCCATAACTAAAGCCGCCGCAAGCCACTAAACCGGCAAAGTCTTTTAATGATACGCGGCCACTAATCACGTCACTCATGTGCACATCGACACTGCTAAAACCGGCACGGTCAAACGCTGCCGCCATTTCCACTTGGCCATTTACACCTTGCTCACGCAGAATCGCCATTTTTGGTCGCGCGCCAGTGTTGATGTACGGTTCAGCAATGTTGTCGTTAATATCAAAGGTTAAGTGCGCATGCAAACCAGTATCCGCCTCGTTTAGTATGCGGTCATACTCTTGCTGCGCACACACTGGATTATCACGCAGGCTCTGCATATGGTAAGTAGTTTCAGACCACATGCGATGCAACTTAACGCGACTATCGGCGAAAACTGTTTGGCCATTTTGCGTGATATTGATTTGGTTTTGAGTGCTGACAGAACCAATAATATGCGCGCTGACAGATTTGAGCTGATTTAAGACAGCATCTACATCCGTTGCGCGCACTTGAATCACCGCGCCTAATTCTTCATTAAATAACACACTTGCTACATCACCATTTAAGCCAGAAATATCAACATTTAAACCACAATGCCCAGCAAAAGCCATTTCAGTTAAGCTTGAAAACAAGCCGCCATCACTGCGGTCATGGTAGGCCAGCAATTTGTTTTCAGCATTTAATTGCTGAATGGCGGCGAAAAAGGCTTTTAATTGCGCTGGATTATCCACATCAGGTGCGGTATCGCCCAATTGGCCATACACTTGCGCCAAGCTGCTGCCGCCCATGCGGTTTTTGCCATTGCCTAAATCAATTAAGATTAGCGTTGTTTCACCTAAATTTGCTTCGGTTCTTAGTTGCGGCGTTAACGTTTTGCGCGCGTCTGTCGTGTTAGCAAAAGCCGTTACCACCAATGAAATAGGCGATGTCACGGCTTTTTTGGTGTCATTATCTTCCCACACCGTCTTCATGCTCATCGAATCTTTACCCACCGGAATGCTAATACCAAGTGCTGGGCATAATTCCATACCGACTGCTTTTACCGTGGCAAAAAGCGCCGCATCTTCGCCTGAATGGCCTGCAGGCGCCATCCAATTGGCTGATAATTTTAAATTGACAATTTCACTAATTGCAGCAGCGGCAATATTGGTAATCGCTTCGCCAATCGCCATGCGGCCAGATGCAGGCGCGTCAATCAATGCAATTGGTGCGCGCTCGCCAATGGCAAACGCTTCGCCTTCGTTGGTTTGGTAACCCGCTAAGGTAACAGCCACATCGCTCACGGGAATTTGCCAAGGGCCCACAAACTGGTCGCGTGCAATTAAGCCAGTGACCGTGCGGTCGCCAATGGTAATTAGAAACGTTTTATCCGCCACACCGGGCAGCCTTAATACACGGGCTACCGCGTCTTTTAGGTCAATTTTTTGCGTATCAAAAGCGTTTAATTTTTTAGCCACGCTTTTTACATCACGCGTCATTTTAGGCGGCTTGCCTAGTAAAACGGATAAGTCCATATCTACAGGCTTGTTGTCAAAATGGTTATCCGCCACCGTTAAATGGCGTTCTTCTGTAGCGTAGCCAACAATCGCAAACGGGCAACGTTCACGTTCGCATAGCGCTTTAAATTCTGGCAAATCTTTTTGTAAAACCGCCATCACATATCGCTCTTGCGATTCATTGCTCCACAATTCGCGTGGCGACATGCCGCGTTCTTCATTATGCACATCGCGTAATTGAAAAATGGCGCCTACTTTGGCGTCATTCACCAACTCAGGGAAGGCGTTAGAAATACCGCCAGCGCCTACGTCGTGAATGCTTAGAATCGGATTTTTTTCACCCAATTGCCAGCAACGGTCTATCACTTCTTGCGCGCGGCGTTGCAGTTCAGGGTTGCCGCGTTGCACTGAATCAAAATCCAAGTTTTCGGTATTGCTGCCCGTATCCATACTAGAAGCCGCGCCGCCGCCCAAGCCGATTAGCATGGCTGGCCCGCCCAATTGAATCAGCGCTGCACCGGCAGGAATCGCATTTTTGTGGGAATGATCAGCCGAAATATTACCAACGCCACCCGCCAACATAATCGGCTTGTGATAACCACGCACTTCCGCTTTGCCATCTGAATCCACTGACTCTAATTCAAAGGTACGGAAATAACCGGCAATATTAGGGCGACCAAATTCGTTATTATAAGCCGCGCCACCCAGAGGGCCATCAGTCATAATTTGTAGTGGGGTGGCAATGCGGCCCGGTTTTCCATACGCCATTTCCCAAGGCTGGGTAAAGTTTGGAATATTTAAGTTAGATACTGAAAAACCTGTCAAACCCGCTTTTGGTTTTGAGCCAATACCTGTTGCACCTTCATCGCGAATCTCACCGCCCGCGCCAGTGGCTGCACCTGCAAAAGGTGAAATAGCGGTAGGGTGGTTATGCGTTTCTACTTTCATTAAGTAGTGCATTTCATCTTCATTAAAGCCGTATTCACCGTTTGCATTTGGGTAAAAGCGCTGGGTTTTTTGGCCTGCAACAATTGAAGAGTTATCTGAATATGCTACAACGGTATGGCCAGGATTAAGCTTATGCGTGTTACGAATCATGCCGAAAAGTGAAATATCTTGCGCCTCGCCGTCAATCACCCAATCGGCGTTAAATATTTTATGGCGGCAATGTTCTGAGTTAGCTTGCGCAAACATCATCAACTCAACATCGGTTGGGTTGCGGCCAATTTTGCTGAAATTTTCAACCAAATAATCCACTTCATCCGGTGAAAGCGCCAAGCCCATTTCATTATTGGCTATATTTAATGCCGCCGCGCCACCTTGCAGAATATCCACTGTGTTAAATGGCTTGGGCTCTGCGCTATGAAATAATTGCTGGGCGTCATTTAAATTGCTTAAAACGGTTTCAGTCATGCGGTCATGAATCGCCACTTTAAAGGCTGTTTTTTCTGCATCGCTTAACGGTTTGTTATCAGCAGTAGCAACATAAAACGCAATGCCGCGCTCAATGCGCAATACGTTTTCTAAACCACAATTATGCGCAATATCAGTCGCGCGCGATGCCCATGGTGAAATCGTACCAATACGCGGAATTACTAAAAACAGCTGGCCTGCAGGCTCTTCTAATTGCGCTTGCGGGCCGTAGGTTAAAATTTGTTTAAGCGTTTGTTGCTGCGCATCGCTTAGTGCTTCATCGCTAAATGCAAAGTGGGTAAATTCAGCATAAACATGCGAAATGCTAGAAGCGGATTGCTTTAAAGAAGCGTACAGCTTTTCAAGGCGAAATGGAGATAAAGCTGGGCTGCCACGAAGTGGTAAAAATGAAGTGCTAGAAATTGAATCGTAAGACATGGGCGATAAGCAATTGAAAAAGTTAAAAAATTAGCGATATTTTAACAGAAAGCGCAATGGCTATTCTGATTAAATACGCTAAATCTTAACGCTTATTGCTTTGGTGATTTTGCTGGTTTAAGCCAGCTTGAAAGATGTGCATTTCTAGCGGATCTAAAAATGCACATCTAAAATAATTAGGCCATTAATTGCTGCTAGCTAAGGTAGGCGGATTTTTTGGTGTGTTTTTGCTGCTTAAAAAGCTGTACACCAAAAACGCTAATGGTACCAAAACCAAGCTGTATGAAATCCAAGCGCCGATGCGGCCTTCTGGGCCCCAATCTTCTGTGGCGGCATGCCAGTAGGCGTTGTCAATTAGGCCTAAATTATAAAATTCAACCGATTCAGTGAATTCATGAAAAGCGTAAATTAATAATTGAATTGAAAATAGCACCATAAATACCGCCGTAACTTGGAAAAATAAACCTAAGTTAATGCGATGGCCATATTTGCTCCATGCCCAAGCTACGGCGCCGGCAACCAATAAGCCTAAAATGCCGCCAATAACCAAATGTGCGCTATCGTTGCTTTGCGCTAATGAGGCAATCATGGTGGCGGCTTCTAAGCCTTCGCGGCCTATCATTAGTAATACAAAGGCAAAAATGGCGGCTTTTGCGCCATTGCCCGGGTTGGCTACGGCTTTATCAATGGCGCCTGTAATTTCGCGTTTCATGTGCTTGCCCATTTTAAGCATGTGCACGGTACAGCTAATCACTAATATGGCTGCGGTTAACGCTAAAGTGCCTTCCCAAAATGGCGTTAAACCGCCAATGCGCGCTAACACAATGCCTAAAATAACGCAGCCTAAAACGGCCACATAACAAGCGTTGCGCACAGATGGGATTAATTTTTGGCCGCCTGTTTTGGTTAAATAAGCGATGGCGATGGCAATAATTAAAAAGGCTTCTAGGCCTTCTCTAAACGTAATCATTAAGGTTTCAAACATGGGTGTTCCTAAGTGAATTTTATATTTAGTTTAATCTAAATGATAATAGTTCTTGATTGTGACATATTTTTTTAATATTCACTAGATTTAGGTGCAAAAAAAGCCTGCTAATGCAGGCTTTTTTATAATAAAACTAACCACTGTTTATGACCGTTTCATAAAGAACTTAAAAACAACTATTTAAACTTATTTAGCTCCAGTTACTTCAATTTTGGCTTTTGCTTTTAAATCTAACATCATTTTTTCAAGTTTACGTTGTTGTAATGTGCGCTCTAAGCTTTCTTTTACTTTATCGTAAGTAGGTACTTGTGTGGCGCGCGTATCCACCATTTTAATCACATGCCAGCCGAATTGTGTTTGCACTGGTGATGATGTTGCTTCGCCTTTTTTAAGCGTAGTGACTGCTTCGCTAAATGGTTTTACCATGCCAGCTGGTGAGAACCAGCCTAAATCGCCGCCTTTTTCTTTTGAGCCAGGATCCATTGATTTTTCTTTAGCTAATTTAGCAAAATCACTGCCTTTTTTAACTTGCGCTAAAATATCATTCGCTTCGGCTTCTGTTTTTACCAAAATATGGCGTGCGTTATATTCTTTATCGCCTAACTCTTTTTTGTATTGCTCATAAGCGGCTTTAGTGTCGGCTTCTGTCACCGGATTTTTTTTCATAAAATCGGCTAAAAAGATATTCACTAACAATTTACGTTGTGAAAGCTCTTCATTGATTTTGTAATCTGGCATTTTATCAATGCCTTGTTTTTGCGCTTCTTGGTACGCTAATTCGGAACCAACTAATTCGTTGATGATGGCGTTTTTCATGCCATCTGATGATTTTTGGCCGCGTGCTTGTGCGTCTTTCATAATGTAATCAACCCATGCTTGTTTGATGGGTTTGCCGTTAACGGTGGCAGCTGATTCAGCCGCGTATACTGCTGGTGCAATAGAAAACGTGGTTAATGCTGCAATTGCAATAAAAATTTGGGTGATTTTCATAAAAATCCTTAGTTTTAAATGGAATATTTTAGTGTTATAAAAATACTAATAACTTGAGTTGGGGTCATCTGGCGAAATTGCAAGTATGCTTATAGCATGAATTTGTTGCGGCATTAAGTCGCTAAGTGTTTGATAAATTAAACGATGCCGCATTATTAGCGATTTTTGTGAAAATTGCGCGCTAACGATAGTAAGGCTGAAATGACCGCCGCCGCCGTTGCCGGCATGACCTGCATGCAATGCGCTGTCGTCTTGAATGTTTAAGCTAACAGGCTGTAAAACAGCCAATCTGGCTTTGATAATTTCAGTTAAATTCATGCGGTTTAGGTGCTTAAAGGCCTTTAATAATCAATCTAATTAACATTTAAAAAACACTTTTTTAAGGTAATGTTTTTCTAAATGGTTTAACCGTAACGCTTATATACACGCCTGCGTCTACAAACGGGTCTGCATTGGCCCAACTTTTTGCTGACTCTAAATCGCTAAATTCGGCCACAATTAAGCTGCCAGTAAAGCCAGCAGGGCCTGGGTCTACACTATCAATGGCTGGCATTGGGCCTGCTAACACTAATCGGCCTTCATTTTGCAACTCGGTTAATCGGGCTAAATGCGCAGGCCCATTGGCTAATCGCTTATCCAAACTATTTGGGCTATCTTCGGCAATAATCACATACAACATTATTTTTTCTCTATATCGTCAGTTGGCTCAATCAAATATTGTTTCAGTAATAGTGTTTGCGCGATGATAAAAATAAACATAATGCTGGTTACGCCAAACAATTTGAAGTTTACCCAAGCATCTTCAGAATAGTTAAACGCCACATATAAATTTACAAAACCCAAAATAACTAAAAACACTACCCAAGCTAAATTAAGCTTATCCCAAATAGGTTTTGGCGCGTCTAGCATTTTGCCCATCATTTGTTGAATAAAGTTTTTCTTAAAAAATATATTAGCCACCAATAACACAATCGCCAATAACCAATACAGCACGGTTGGTTTCCACATTATATAAGTTTTATCGTGCAGCAAAAGCGTTACGCCGCCCAGCACGCCGATAATGGCGCCATTAATTAACAACATTTTTTCAACCACGCCATGGCGGATTTTAGCGTAGATAATCATGGCAATAGTGGCGGCAATGGCAATGGCGGTGGCGGCAAAAATACCGTAAAGCTTAAAGCCCACAAAAAACAATATAACCGGAATTAAATCAAAGAGAAATTTCATGCGCGCCTTAGAAATTGAGTGGGCTTAATAAAAGCTTAACTATCTGTAAAGGTTGTATTTTGCTATGATTTACAATTGTTTGCAAAACATTCGATGACCGAAAAATATTTATGGCTGCACAGATAGACTTACATTGCCACTCTACCATTTCTGATGGCTTATTAGCACCGCAAGATATTGTGGCGCTGGCGGCAAAAAGTGGCATAAAAGTAATGGCATTAACCGATCATGACGATATTACTGGCTTGCAAACCGCGCGTAACGCAGCGCTTGAGCATGGCATTCATTTTGTTAATGGCGTTGAAATTTCGGTGACATGGAAAAAACGCACTTTGCATATTGTGGGTTTAAAGTTTGATGCCGAAAATGATGCATTAAAAAATGCGCTGGCTGGTGTGCGCATTGGGCGAGATGAGCGCGCGGTGCAAATGGCCGAAGACTTAGCTAAAGCTGGGATTGCAGGCGCTTATGAAGGCGCCAAAGAAATCGCCAAACAAAGCATTTTAACGCGCAGCCATTTTGCCCAGTTTTTGGTTAAAAATGGTCATGCTAAAGATGTGAAATCGGTATTTAAAAAGTTTTTAGTCAAAGGCAAGCCGGGTTTTGTAGACCACAAATGGATGGATTTAGAATCAGCCGTGAGCTTGATTGCCAATGCTGGCGGCCAAGCGGTGATTGCGCACCCAGGTCGTTACGATTTGGGCACCATTAATATGATGTTGCTAATGCATGAATTTAGAGCCTTAGGCGGCGCCGCAATTGAAGTGGTGACAGGCAGCCATAACCCGCCGCAATATCAGCAATTTGCCAAAATCGCGCATCGCTTTAGCTTAAAGGCTTCTCTTGGTTCTGATTATCACGGCCCCGGTTTATCGTATATGGCAATGGGTTGCATGCCCGATTTACCCGCTGGCTGTGACCCTGTTTGGGCAGATTGGCCAGAAGCGCAGCATTTAAGCTAACTTTTTATGGCGCAGTATTTTGTTATCAATGCGGATAATCCGCAGCCTAGATTAATTAAGCATGCGGTGGAAATTTTGCGTGAGGGCGGCGTAATTGCTTACCCGACTGATTCAAGCTATGCCTTGGGCTGCATGATGGGTTTTAAAAACGCGCAAGATAAAATTCGCCAAATTCGTGGCTTAGGTGATGACCATTTATTTACTTTAATTTGCCGCAATTTAAGTGAATTAAGCGTATATGCGCAAGTGGATAATAGCCAATTTAGGCTGCTTAAAGCCAATACGCCAGCTGCAATTACCTTTATTTTCAAAGCCACGCGTGAGGTGCCGCGCCGCTTGCAGCACCCTAAGCGCAGCGCAGTTGGTATTCGTGTGCCCAATCATTTGGTGGTGCAAGCGTTGTTGGATGAGCTGGCAGAGCCCATGTTAAGCATGACTTTGCAATTGCCAGATGACGATGCGCCATTAAACGAAGCATGGGAAATTCGCGAACGCTTAGAAAGCCAAGTAGATTTAGTGATAGATTCAGCCATTAGCTTGGCCGGCCTTACTACCGTGATAGATTTAACCGCCGCCGAGCCTGCCTTGATTCGCCAAGGCGTGGCAGATGCGGG
>Ga0326733_1000629_pt1 | contig 10132 bp, 14 predicted proteins | sample 14_GP2_308_FD_207946 | JGI IMG/M metagenome (GOLD analysis project Ga0326733, IMG submission 207946) | Glacier ice microbial communities from Ngari, Tibet, China - 14_GP2_30.8 | ecosystem: Environmental > Aquatic > Freshwater > Ice > Glacier | place: China: Ngari, Tibet | collected 2018-07-17 | reverse complement strand
CAAATAAGGTTTGGCAATGAGTCTTTACTTTTTAATGACGATAAACATTTACTTCATGTTCAACAATTACAAAACTTATATTTTGCTTTACTTGGAGAAGAATTAACCATAAAATAAAACATTAATTATCAATTCAATCTAACCACTTTAACGAGTGGTTTTTTTATGCCTTAACAATAATGTGATACATAATCTAAAAATCGCATTATAATAGTATGGAAACATACAAGGTTATATTTAAGGAAGGCGAAACAACAGGGGTTTATGGAATTTCACTAGTGGAAAATCCAGCAATGGAATCTATGTTTATAGCCCTCAAAGAAGACACCAAACTACAATTAAAAGCAATCGACACCGAAAAAAGAATCTTACTCGGTGCGGTGCTTATTCCAGAAAAACCAGTATACAGAAATCAAAACGGCAAGGAGTTTAATATCGTATTCCCAGCCGAAACAATATTACTTGCCTCCCAAAATTTTCTTAAACAAAGTTATCAATCAAGTTCGACATTAGAGCATAACGAAGATATGAAGTTATCCGATGTGACATTTGTTGAGAGTTGGATTAAAGAAGATATGGTAAACGACAAATCAGTACTACACGGATTTGATGAGCCAATAGGAACGTGGTTTGCCTCAATGAAGGTAGACAATGAGCAAGTATGGAATGATTACATAAAGACGGGAAAAGTAACGGGATTTTCAATAGACGGCTTTTTCGATTTAGAACAAATTAATTTAAACAAACAAGAAATGAATGTAAACGAAATCGTAAACGCGATTACAGAAGGTTTTCTTTCATTGACAAAAGCACAAGTACAACTTGGAAGCATCGCCAATCAAGACGGAAGTATCACTTTCAATTTTGAGGGCGACACAATCGCGGTGGGTACTTTAATGTCAATGACTGGAGCAGACGGAGAATTACCAGTGCCAGACGGGGATTATACACTAGCCGATGGAATGATGGTAAAAGTAGTGGGATCGACAGTTTCAGAAATTGGATCGCCAGAGGCAGCAGTAGAAGAAGAAAATGCACCCGCTCCAATGGCAGCAGCACCACAAGGAAATCCAGTTGTAAAAAGCGAGAAATCAACACAAGAGGTTTTTTACCAATTGTCGAAAGAAGATTTCAACGCAATGACTTTGGAATTTGCAAGCCAATTGGAAAACAAAATTTCAGAATTAAGAAGCGAATTTAAGGCAGACTTGGAAAAACAAACCCCGGTTAGTTTGACTAAGGCAAAACCTGCATCAGAAAAAACATTTGAACAAATGACAGCGTTGGAGAAATTCAGAGCGTTAAAAAACTAACATTAAAAAATAAATAAACATGCCAATAGTATACAACAGCGTAGACATTAGAGGGATAGCCGCTGAACCTATCATCGAAGAAATCTTATTCGAAAATCAAACCATTAGCGGTGACATCGTTACGTTTGAAACCGACATTAAAGCGGAAACGATTTTTACCGAAGCAACAGCAACAGCAGTTTTGCAGCCTTACACAAGTGGAGTGCCTACTAGTGCAGGATCTTTAGTTGCTTTTGATTCAGTAGTAACACCTACAAAAGTTCAATTCTACCAAGAATTTGACCCTAACACTTTGAGGTTTTCACGTTTCAAAAGAGACATTAAACCGGGTGCGTGGGAGATTATGAGTTCAGAATTTGAAAGACTTTTGATTGGTGGACTTTACGCGAAACAAGTTTCAAACGCGGCTGAAAACGAGTTTTGGAATGGTGCAAAAGCAGCCACTAAAACAGCGGTTGCGGCACTTGTTGCAGGAGTGGGACAGACAGCAGTTGGAGCGGCAGAACAAGCGAAAGTTGCAGCATTAGCAGCTTCACAAGTTGATGGGGTTTTAGTTAAAATGATCTACAATGATTCAAACACCACAAGAACTTTAGGATTAGGAACTCGTATTAAAGTCGCAGGTGCAGTAATCACTAACTCCAACATCAAAGCAGAATACGACAAGATTTATGCAGCCATTCCTGCGCAAGTATTAGCGGGAGTTGAGCAACCATTAATCTACGCCCCACGTTCACACAAACAAATGATTGTGGCAGCCAACAACGTTACCACTGATTTCAACAAACCATTTGATGCAGACGCTAGTATGGCTAATGTTTACTTCAATGGAGTTAAAATAGTTTTCGTTCCACTACCGGAAAACACTTTGATTGCAGCCTTAAAATCTCACATCGTTTGGTGTACTGATTTAGTTGCCGACATTAACACCGTTCAAATTGACAAAATCGCCTTGAACCGTGAAGATATGTTCATCAAAAACAACTTGACATTGGCGGCTCACGTTGCTAACCAAAAGTTTAATGTTTTGTACGCAGGATAAAAAGTAACAAGGGGGGATTAGTTTCTCCCCTTATTTTAAATAAATAAGTATGCCTTGTGATGTAACAAAAGGCAGGGCGTTACCCTGCAAAGAATCAAGAATAGGGATTAAGAGTGTGGACTTCGCAGTCTTTAAAGATGCGGTTTTCACAATTACAGCAGGAGAAGTTACAGCGATACCTTTAGCGGTGACGGCAGTCTTCAGATACCAAGTAAAAGGAACGGGCAATAAGTTTGAAGACGTGGGTACGATCAACCAAGAAAATAGAACGGTTGAGTTCAAAAGCACATTATCTTTAGTATTGCCTAAATTGGGGGCGACTTCGGATGTTGAGTTATCGGCTTTGCTTTACGGCAGGGTTTACGCCTTTGTGAAAGACTTTAACGGCAACGTAATTGTTTGCGGCATCGAGTCAGGAATGGAAGCAACAGTAATGAATAAATCAACAGATACCCAGGGGTACTCTATTACTTTGGAAGCCTTGGATAAAGTGGTAAGTCCTCATTTGTCTTCAACAGCCAAAACAGCTTTGGAAGTGTTGGTAAGTGCAACTAATGTAGCACCGTAATTTTAACAATAACTTTATTAAACAAGCCTCTATTTAAGTATAGGGGCTTTTTTATTTGATACAAACCACTTGTTTTGCATTATTATAGTATGAGTATAGAAGTAATCCAATTATCGAATTATGTTAGACCGCTGGTTAAGGAAGTGCAGTCTAAGGAGTGGGTGCTTAATGGGGATAAAAACTCTTTTTATCAGTACATTATAGACCGCTATAACGGCAGCCCTACCAACCGTGCAATCATCGACAGCTATTCGCAATTTATTTATGGCAAGGGATTGACCAGCACACAGCAATCGTTTAAACCGTTGTTGTTTGCCACGATCAAAACCATCTTGGGAAAGAATGATTTAAGGTCAATTTGTCAGGACTACGCATTATTTGGAGAGGCTTCAATAGAATTGATCTACAAAAAAGGCGAATTAAAACAAGCCAAGCACGTTGCGAAAAACAACGTAGTGCCTCAAAAAATGAACGAGGACGGGGATATAGTTGGCTATTGGTACAGTCAGGATTTTAACCAACCCAGAAAATACGACCCTAAATTTATCGATGCTTTTGGATTCAAGGAAAAAAAAGAAGGCTCATTGATTTATGTTATTTCGGATTACCAAGTAGGGAAAACATATTTTACCGATCCTTCGTATTTGGCGGGAATGCCTTATGCGGAATTAGAGGAAGAAATAGCAAACTATTGCATCAACCACATTAAAAATGGTTTGTCGTTTGGTCACATCGTTAATATGAATAACGGCAAGCCAGAAAGCGAAGAACTTAAAAGCGAAATCCAAAAAGACATTAAGGATAAATTAACGGGGTCGCAGGGGGCTGGAAAATTCGTCTTGAATTTTAACGAGAACAAAGACACGGCTATAACGGTTGAAGCTTTGGAAGTTTCGGAAGCTCACAAACAATACGATTTTTTGAGCGCGGAATCCAGCCAGAAATTAATGATCTCCCACCGCGTTACTTCACCAATCCTTTTTGGCATCAAAGACAATACAGGATTAGGGAACAACGCCAATGAAATGGAGAGCGCATTTAACGAGTTGATGATAAACGTTATTGCCCCTAAAAAAGAGGTTATACTCGATGCCTTAATGGAAATCTTTACCGATGCAGGACTAGTTATTGACTTGGATTTTATCCCGCTTAGAAAAGCAGCAACACAAACTAATTTAAGCGCACACGATCACGACCATACGGATGATATGTTTGCCGATGCCTTGGTAGGTTTGGGAGAGCAAATCGACCTTAACGAATGGGAAACAATAGAAGAAAGCGAGTATAATGTAGATTCAAAACTAACGGAAACCGCTTTGAACTTATCGGCTATCCAATTGGCTTATGCTCCTAGTGCATTTGCCGAAAGAACAAGTGAGCAGGACACCAAATTATTTAAAATTCGATACGAATACAAGGGAAGTTTAGCACCGGAAAGGGCGTTTTGTAAAAAAATGATGGGTGCGAACTTAGTTTACCGTAAAGAAGACATAGAATTAGCGAGCAAAAAAGGGATAAATAAAGGTTTTGGACCGCGCGGGGCAGACACTTACAACCTATTTCTATACAAAGGCGGTGTAAACTGTAAACATTTCTGGCAAAGAAGCATCTTTTTAAAGAAAAATAACAACAAAATTACCAGCGAAAAGGCTAGAAAGATGCTAAATGATTTAGATCCGAGCCTACGAAAAGAAGCAAACTTCGAGAAAAATCCTCCAGAGGTTGCAAAATGGACTTATGACTTACCAAATCACGGGGCTAAATAATTATGGAAACACTACTATTGAATGATTTGGACATCACGCAAAACACACCTTTAGGGGGTAACATTGACGTGGATAAATACAGATTTTGTATCGCAGACGCTCAGGTTTCTAAATTGGAGGAAATCCTGGGGGAGACCTTGTATGAAAAGATTAAAAAAGACTACGCCACGAACGTTTTAAGCGGTCTTTATTTGATATTACACACTAAATACATTAAACCTTTTTTAATCCATCAGAGCGCAGTAGAATACCTTTTAGTTGGTGCTTATATGGTTTCCAATGGCGGGATATTCAAGAACACGCCACAAAACGGAACTCCAATAGAAAAAAACGAGGTTGATTACTTGGTGCAAAACCAAAGAAGCAAAGCGGAAATGTATCAACAACGTTTGGAAAAGTGGTTGAGCAGAAACAGCTTGCCGGAATACTACACCTACCTAAACAACACCATTGTAACCCCTGTTAAACAATCTTATGGAGGTTGGTATTTTGGGGATTAACCTAATCAATAAAAAATGAAAGAAACCGCAAAAGTGGAAAAAGTAGATCACGTTAAAGTTACGCGACTTATCAAGAAAATAGAACTGTACTTATCTAAAAAAGAAAATAAAAAATAAATGGCACAACAAGTTATAAACATTGGAACGGTTGCGGGAGACGGTACGGGCGACACTTTAAGAGACAGCCAAAGAAAAGTAAACGAAAACTTTTCGGAGGTGTACACGCGTTACGCTCCAAACTTGGGATTAGCGACCCCAACCGACACGCCGACAGGAACGGGCATAGCTTATTGGGATGCTTTAGTGGCGGGAACTTACACAAATTTTGGCGGGGTTGTTTTAGCAGCTAATAGCAGGGGTTTGATTTTTAGAAATTCATCTGGGGTATTTTCTATAACTCAAAGCACTTTAGATTTAACGGTAAAAGTAAACGTTTCGGATGTAATTAACACTTTGACTTCTAGTGAAACAACAAAACCGTTAAGCGCGGCACAGGGAAAAATTTTAAATGAGAAAATTGCAAAAGGGATTACTACTTGGACGGCTATTGTTTTTGCTAGTGGGGATCAAGTTAATTATTTAGGCAAAGATTGGGTTTCCAACGCTGCGACTTTATCAACTGATATTCCTGGCACTTCGACTAAATGGGTGGAGAGATTGAGTGGTTACGTTTCTGCGGAGATTGGCGTTTTGCCAAAAATCAACACGCTTGATTCAAACACTTTAGGCGATTGGTTGCCTAATGCAGGGGTGGTCACAAGCTACAACACAGCGCAAAATGCTTGGACGCTTACAATTAATTCAAATGGCTATCAGGGGTTAAACATGCCATCGGCTAAAAATCCTTTTTTAATCAACACGGATTACTATTTTGAAATAGAAACGCGTTTAGTATCGGGCGATAGTGTTCCTATGAGAATAGGTCATTATACGTCAGCTTCTACTTACGCCGTTTTCACTCCAACCGCAGACTGGAAAATAATCAGGGTAAAAGTTAATTCCGCTAATTTTTCAGATGGGATTTGGCTTTTTGCTCCAAACGCAATATACAACTCGGTAATTGAGATAAGAAAAATACAAGGATATACAAAACAAACACAACTCTCAATCATAGATACTCGTTTGCAAGCAGTAGAAGCAAATTCAGTATTAACAGGTGCGGATATTCAAGGATGGATAAATACGTATGATGTGGTTAATTTACCAAGCGGAACAATTACCGTAAATACTCAAATAGTAGTGCCAAGCGGAAAAAGAATAGTAGGCGTAAAAGGAAAAACCATTTTACAGGCTGGTGCAAGTTTGACAAATATGTTTTTAATTTCTAACGTTACCGATGTGACAATGGAAAATATTACCATTAAGGGGACGGCAGCGAATACCACTTTAGGGGGTGCGCATAACGGACCATTTGATGGTGTTGTAGATACTTTTACTGCCGCAATTAGTGAGACTAACATTGGCACGAAATCAGGCATTAAATTATATCAATCTGAAAGAATTGACATAAAAAATTGCAGTATTTCAAATTTCAATGCTTACGGAATACTAAGTGATTTATGTGGTTCTACATATGAGTATGGCATAAAATTAACGGACAATTACATCTCGGATAATTATTGCGGTTTGAAATTAGCCGACCAAAGTGAGTATTCCTCTTTTATGGGAAATTCATTCACGAAAAACCAAATAGGGGTGCGTTGTGATGCCGGAAATAATTTATTTTCAAACAATCATTTAGATAAAAATCGGGTGGGATTAGTAATGTCAAACGGGATAAACGACTCTCACGGTACTTTTTCCGCCTGCACATTTAATCATAACACACTTTATGGGATCGCTTTAAATGAATTGATTAGTGGTGAGATTTTTACAGGTTGTCAAATTTGGTTTGGGCACGTTTATGTTAAAAATTCAAAAGGAGTTGTTTTCAATTCTTGTTTAATCAACTCGGTTATTTATGCTGATGGAAATAAATTGGGCGGTGGCGCTTGGTCATTCATTAATAGCATGATGTTTGGATCTGCGGATATTGTTCATAATTATTTAGGAAACACAAGCAATTTAAGTTTAAAAGGAAATCTAAAAGCTGACGGCACAAGTTCAGCAGGTTTTAATAATTAAAAGATGAGCAAACAAGAATTTATAGACAAGTATTTAAACAAAGCCGTTAGCAAGAAGTTAACGGTGTTTCTTATCGCTTGTTATTTCGCTTATGCGGGGAAAATCACGGGGAGCGAATGGATAATTATAGCAACGGCATACATAGGAATAGTCGCATTTACCGAAACAATTTTAAGATTAAAAGATAAATAGAATGACTAAAGTAGAGGGCGAGAAAATTGACAGATTAGAGCAACACATGCGACTAATGAAAGCAGACGTGAATGACGTTCTTTCGGCTTTAATCGGAACGGATGCAAACGGCAAGAAAGGACTTGTTCCGGAGGTCGCCATCATCCAATCTGAAATCAAACTAATAAAATTAGAAATTGAAGCGATAAAACTTTCAAACGGTAAAAAAGACATAGTTTTTGAGCAGTTAAAATATGGCTTTGGGGTTGTGTTTGCTGGTTTTGTGGGTATTTTATTAAAAATAATATTTGGATAAATGAGATTAGACGAAAACGGTTATAAATTAATTACGGGTTTTGAGGGTTTAAAACTTAAACCTTATTTGTGTTCAGCTAAAGTGCCTACAATTGGCTACGGAAACACCTATTACCCAAATGGCAAACACGTAACTTTATTAGACGAAAAGATTACACAAGTAGAAGCCTTTGAAATGTTCAAAGAGGTTGCAGATCGTTTCGCATTAGCCGTAAATAAAAGACTAACTAAACCCGTAACACAAAATCAATTTAATAGCTTGGTTAGTTTCGCTTACAACGTGGGAACGGGAGCATTTATAAGCAGTACTTTATTAAAAAAAGTCAATATTAATCCAAACGATCCGAGCATCAAAACCGAGTTTTTAAAGTGGAATAAAGGCGGGGGCAAGGTAATAAACGGTTTGACTATTCGTAGAAATCAGGAACAAATCAATTATTTTCTAAAATAGTTACGTCAACATAGTAGTTTTTAAAGTTTTATAGTTATATTTGACCAACTTAAAAACTAAAATATGAAACTATCAAAGTCTTTATTATTTATCATTTTTTTTACAGCAATAACAGGAATATTTACAGGTGAAGATGTTTATTTTATTTCGACTGTTATATCTGTGTGCGCCTATTTTATAGTTAAAACTTTAGAGGAAAGACTATGACACCCTACCAAGTTTTAGAACTGTACCCAACGGTTGCCGAGTTCAAAATGTTTCTTTATCAGCTGCCTTTTGCCGAATTAAAGGCGACACTTTACCGATTTGAAAAGATGGAACTATACGACAAATGTATTATCATCGAAAGCGTCATCCAAGAAAAGATATCTTATAACGTAACGCCTTAATTATGACAGATTTAAAAGAAGTGTTCAAAATATTGGTGACTTTTTTAGTCATATCTCTATTGGTTTTGCTTTGCTCTTGTGGCTCTCGAAAAGTCCAAAAAAGCAACGTCGAGGAAGAAACCAAAACAGAGCAAACCGCAAAAGTCAACAACGATGTTGAGACGAAAACCGAAACAAAAACGGTCATCAATGACGAAAGCAACGAAATGGAAATTACTCCAATCGACACGTCAAAAGTTTTAATCATAAACGGCAAAACCTATAAAAACGCAAAAGTTAAATTTATTACCCGAAAAGCCAAAACCGAGATCAACGCAAAAGAGGTTGTAAAAGACAAAAGCAAAAGCGAAATTAAAGCCGTTACAGCCGTTAAAAAGCAAACGAAAGTAAAAGATATGGAAAAAGAAAACAATCCTTTTATGCCCTTGTTGTGGCTGCTTATTCCTGCTGTTTTAGTTTTGATTTGGAAGTATAAATATAAACTAATTGGATTATGAAAGACTCAATAGTAGAATCAGTAATACAACAGTATTTAGAGCGTTCTAACGTGGGAATAAAAAAATACGGTGTAACATTAGACAGAACAGATTTAAGCCTTATAGAATGGCTAGAACATACCAAACAGGAAGGAATGGATCAGGTTTTGTATTTAGAAAAAGCAATCCAACAACTAAAAGGCAAGTTATGAATGAAATCTTGAACCAGCTTTTAAACGATGTTGACAAACACGGAATTAATTTAGTTCGGGAACATTTGGCATATTACGAAAAGCAATTAAACGAGGTTAAAAGCAAATCAATTCTGAAAGATTACCCACAAAAACAAAACCAACCCTACATCCCGTTAATGGGAAAACATAATCAAACCTACTAATATGAGTAAATGGGACGACTACAACACGGACATTGTTACGCATTTAGAATTTATATCAAACAATACACATCTAGCCGAAAAGATTTTCCCAAAGGGCAGCCAGAAAGAAATCGAACGGCTTAGAAAGCACGTTGCGGTCATACGAAAATACGGCTTGCCAACGGTTACTGACGTGCCAATTTTCAGCAACAAAGAGCCAAAGAAAAGTTTGGCTTTGGAAGTTTTTAACGGGGGTAATCCTGATAATATATTAGTCATTGGCGATTTACACGCTCCTTTTACTTTACCTAAATATTTGAAGTTTTGCAGGGAACAGCAGGAAAAGTATAATTGTGGTACGGTTATTTTTATCGGTGATATTATAGACAATCACTATTCAAGTTATCACGAAAGCGATCCTGATGGATATTCAGCAGGTGAGGAATTGGATAGGGCAATTGATATGATTGCAGACTGGTATCATACATTTCCAAGTGCAACTGTAATTATTGGCAATCACGACCGTTTAGTTTATCGTAAGGCTTTTAGTAGTGGGGTTTCTAAACGTTGGATTCGTGATTATAAAGACGTGCTAAATACTTCGGGATGGGATTTTATGGAGAATATTGTCATTCACGAAA
>Ga0326733_1000628_pt1 | contig 10142 bp, 8 predicted proteins | sample 14_GP2_308_FD_207946 | JGI IMG/M metagenome (GOLD analysis project Ga0326733, IMG submission 207946) | Glacier ice microbial communities from Ngari, Tibet, China - 14_GP2_30.8 | ecosystem: Environmental > Aquatic > Freshwater > Ice > Glacier | place: China: Ngari, Tibet | collected 2018-07-17 | reverse complement strand
AATTATTATTTTCCGCATTCGTTGCGGTAGCTGATGTTAAATCACCAAAGTCAAAATCCAGTGCATCCATTGATTCTGCTGCTGATTTAGTTTCAGGCGCAGCTTCTGTAATTGATACAGGTTTTACAAAGCTTTGAACGGTATCAGCTGTTAGGCTGGCGGTACCTGAAGTGCTATTTGTAAAATTAATCTCATCCGTGTTTTGATTGGCTAACGCATCTAGCTCTAAATCAAACGCATCTTTTTCACTGGTGGTTGAAGCAAAGTTTTGCACCAATGAATCATTGTCAAAGGTAAAATTTAAATCGGTTTCACTGGCAATTGGAGAGTCTGAAAAATCATTAGCTTCCAACTTATCATTTGAAGCGAAACCTGCCGCCTGACCTGCAGCAACCACAGATTGAGACGGAGAAGAATGCGCCGCATTGGCTTGATAAAGCGGATTACTAGGTTCTAAGTTGTAGCCAATTTCTGCCACTTTAGCCCAAGTTGGATCTTCTGCACCTAAGGTTGTATATAACTCACCAGCGATGGTTTCAAATGCCGAAACATTCTTGCTGGCGGCATACATTTCAAGCAGTTTTAGGTGCAATTCGTAACGTTTTGGCTCTTTTGAAATGGCGTCTTTTAAAATTTCTTCAGCTTGCGCATCACGGCCATAAGCCATATACACTTCAGCTTCGGCAATCGGATCCACATCATTGGTATCAATCATGCCGCCGTTGGCGCTTTGAGAGAAATCGGTTAAGAATGACGTATCACCAGTATCTACGCTAGATCCAGACGTATTACCAAAAACGGTATTGGCTTTTAATCCGCCAGATGTCATGATGCCTTGTTCAAAATCAGCTAAATTGCGTTTACGCTTATTGCGCAAATACATCCAACCGCCACCCAGTAATGCCAGCAGTCCAGCTGCAGAACCTACCAATGGCAAATCTAAACCATCTAAAAAGCTTGCTTCGGCCGCTGGGTCTGTTACCACAACCGCTGTTGGGCTTGGTTGTACAGGCGCTACCGTTTCGGCAACAACTGGAGCTGGTGGTGCTACTGGTGCTGGCTCTGGTTGTGCTACTTGGGAAGCTGGCACTTCAGAGGGCTGTGGCTGTTCGCTTACTGCTGGTAATTCAGCAACAGCATTTCTATCTAGTGCTGCTTGAATTTCGGCTTGCTTTTGCAATTCAGACATGGTGCCATTTTTTAAGGCTAACAATTGCTGCATATCGGCAATTTGTTTTTCTAAAGCAGCAGTTTTATCTTGCGCTTCCATTACACTTTTTTCGCGAGCGGTCGATTCTTCTTGCAAGGCGGTGATTTTAGCTTGTAAGTTTTTTACATCATCCGCTTCTTTTTTCGTTAATGCCGCATCGCCTGCTGATAGCTTTACGACATCTTTAGGGCCAGTGGCTGCCGGCACTGATTTATCTTCAGCCGCGCTTTTAATTTTACCATCGGCCGATTGCGTGCTTGCTTCCGATTCACTTGGTGCGGATTCAGCCACAATTCCAGCAAGCTTATTGCGGTATTCATTCCAATTGGCCGATTGTACTTTGACTTCTTTAGATGCTTGTTGACGTGACAACGAAGCCAGATCTTGCTCTGAAGGCAGGCGTAAAATTTTGCCGACCTTTAATCGGTTCATGTTTTTGCCATCAAACGCATTAGGATTAGCTTGATATAAACCGACCAACATTTGATCTAAACTAATGCTTTCTGGCTTGTAATCGCGCGCAATTTTAGCTAAAGAATCACCGCGTCGCGTTTGATATTCATCATTAGGTGCATTATTGGGTGTATCGGCACTGTCAGCTGCAACTGGCGCTTTTTTAATTTGTTTAGGCTTGCTTGTCGTGCTAGATGGTTTGGCAGATGACGAATCAACCATTGAATCTTGTCTTGATGTAATGCTTGGCTTAACAGCTGGTAATTGCGTTGTGGTGCTTTCAACTTCGCCCACATAACCCGGTGGGTCTAATAAAACGGTGTATTCTCTTAGTAATCGACCAGATGCCCAATCAACCTGAATCAGCATATCTAAGAACGGCTCGCTGATTGGTTGCGTGGATTTAAGTTTTAATATGGGCGTGCCTCTAGAATTTTTAGACACTTCGACTTTGATTGTACTGTGTGATGCTGGGCGCTCAATACCTTGAGTTGCATAGGCTTCTTCAGAGGCGATTACGGCAAAAATACTGCTTAATTCTTCAGGGGTAACAGACAATAATTCAATATCGGCTCTTAGCGGTTCGCCTAATCCAGAACTTACGTTTAGCTTACCAAGCCCTGCCGAAAAAACAGCTATTGGCGCCAGCGCCATACATAGAGCAACTGTTATTTTCTTTAATTTTGAGTTATGCACTATTCCACCCTTAAAATTTACCTACATATGCAATAAGAAAAATAACATCAATTACTTAGAGTTGCAAGCTCATAATACACATTATATTAGCAAGCTATGTGGCTGTATGCGCTTGTTGTTGCGTTTTAATCAGGCTACTTATTACTTTTTAACAATTTAACGCTCTATTAATATGCGTAACATGCGTCTTAATGGCTCGGCTGCACCCCATAACAATTGGTCGCCAACGGTAAATGCAGACAAATAATCGTTACCCATATTCAATTTACGTAAACGGCCAACTGGTGTTGTAAGCGTACCGGTAACTGCGGCAGGCGATAACTCACGCATGCTGGCTTCGCGCTCATTTGGAATCACTTTTGCCCATTGATTAGCCTCACTTAACATGGCATTAATATCTGCCAGCGGCACATCTTTTTTAAGCTTAATTGTTAACGCTTGGCTATGGCAACGCATGGCGCCAATACGCACACAAAGGCCGTCAATATGAATTGGATTGGCTTCGCGGCCCAAAATTTTATTGGTTTCAACATGGCCTTTCCATTCCTCTTTACTTTGACCATTGCCTAAATCTTTATCAATCCAAGGAATCAAACTGCCTGCTAATGGCACGCCAAAATGCGCGGTTGGAAAACTTTCATCGCGCAAAGTGCCAGCCACTTCACGGTCAATATCTAAAATGGCCGATGCTGGATCATTTAATAAAGTGTTGGCGGCCAAATGTGCTTCACCCATTTGTTTGAGCAGTTCACGCATATTTTGCGCGCCAGCACCTGATGCCGCTTGATAAGTCATGGATGTGGCCCACTCAATTAAATCGGCTTTAAATAAGCCATTTAATGCCATTAGCATGAGTGAAACCGTGCAATTACCGCCCACCCAATTATTGCCACCTTTATGCATAGCGTCTTGAATGACGTGCAGATTGACTGGATCTAAAATGATGACCGCGTCTTTTTCCATGCGTAAAGTTGAAGCGGCATCAATCCAATGCCCTTTCCAACCCGCTTGCCTTAATTGTGGAAAAATTTCGCTGGTATAGTCGCCGCCTTGGCAAGAAATAATGGCATCCATTGCCTGTAAATCGGCAATATTTTTAGCATCTTTTAATGCGACTGATTCTTTGCCTACTTTTGGCGCTTTACCACCAATTTGTGAGGTAGTAAAAAATTGCGGCTCAATTAGCGCAAAATCATTCTCTTCAACCATGCGTTGCATCAACACAGAGCCCACCATTCCACGCCAACCAACGAATCCGACTTTTAACATTTTATTTCCTAAGTTCTTAATGTTGCACTAAAGCACTTTGCGCATTGCTTATATTTATTTTACGACTTTAAATTTAAGACTTTTAATTTATGACTACAAATTTGCGACTACCGCATCACCCATGGCGTTGCAACCCACTTTTGTACAACCATCCGTCACAATATCCGCGGTTCTAAAACCCTGCGCTAAGGCTTTTTTAACGGCATTTTCCACTTTTTGCGCATTGGCTTCATCGTTAAAGGTGTAACGTAACATCATCGCAACCGACAAAATCGTTGCTAATGGATTGGCAATATCTTTGCCTGCAATGTCAGGCGCAGAGCCATGGCTAGGCTCATACATGCCTTTATTGTTTGCATCTAATGAAGCCGATGGCAACATACCGATTGACCCTGTTAGCATGGATGCTTCATCCGATAAAATATCGCCAAAAATATTGCCCGTTACCATCACATCAAATTGTTTAGGTGCGCGAATTAATTGCATGGCGGCGTTATCCACATACATATGACTTAATTCCACTTCTGGATATTCAGCCGATAATTCAATCATGACTTGGCGCCATAATTCCGTGGTTTCTAGCACATTAGCTTTATCTACTGAACAAACTTTCTTATTACGTTTCATGGCAATATCAAACGCCACACGACCAATACGACGAATCTCAGATTCGTTATAGCGCATGGTATTAATGCCTTCGCGCTCGCCATTTTCTAGCGTGCTAATGCCGCGCGGTTGACCAAAATAAATGTCGCCTGTCAGTTCGCGAATAATCATTAAATCTAAGCCAGAAACTACTTCTGGTTTTAAAGTAGATGCACCCGCTAATTCAGGGTAAAGCAAAGCAGGACGCAAATTAGCAAACAAATTTAACTCTTTACGGATGCGCAATAAACCGCGCTCTGGGCGCAAATGACGCTCTAATTTATCGTATTTCCAATCGCCTACCGCACCTAATAATACGGCATCAGAATCTTTGGCTAATTGCAAAGTGCTATCTGGCAACGGGTCACCAAATGCCTCATAACCCGCGCCACCAATTGGCGCTTCTGTCATGCTTAAATCGTTGATATTAAGCGCTTTTAATACTTTAACCGCTTGCGCTACAATCTCTGGCCCAATCCCATCACCTGGCAAAATTGCTAATTTCATTACTTTACTTTCAGTTTGTAGTCGTTAGTCTTTAGTCTTTAGTTTTAAAACTACCCACTATCGACTGCTGACTGGCAACTGTTTCAATTAAATAACCAAGGCTGTGCGGCCTGATGCTTAAGCTCAAAGGCTTTAATCTTGTCTTGTTGTTGCATGGTCAATCCAATATCATCTAAGCCATTGAGTAGATTATGTTTTCTAACACTATCCACTTCAAACGGGTAAACTTTACCACTGGGCGTTGTTACCGTTTGTGCGGCTAAATTAATATCTAATTGATAGCCTACTCTTGCATCAACCTCTTGAAATAAGCTTTCTACAATTTCAGCCGATAACACGATTGGCAACATGCCATTTTTAAAGCAGTTATTAAAGAAAATATCGGCAAAGCTAGAGGCAATCACTACTTTAAAACCAAAATCTTCTAATGCCCAAGGCGCATGTTCACGGCTTGACCCACAGCCAAAATTTTCGCGCGTTAATAGCACACTGGCACCCTGATAACGGGCTAAATTCAGCACGAAATCAGGGTTTAAGGTGCGCTTGGAATTATCCATACCAGGCTCGCCATGGTCTAGATAACGCCATTCATCAAACGCGTTAGGGCCAAAACCCGCGCGTTTAATCGACTTTAAAAATTGTTTTGGAATAATCGCGTCCGTATCGACGTTAGCCCTATCTAGCGGCGCGACTAATCCATTCAACTGCGTAAAAGCTTGCATAGTTTGTTCTTAAATATTAGTGAGTGAATCTTAGCTAATGAGTATTAATTTGTTGTTTTTTGAATGGCTTCGCCACCCTTTTCAATATCTTGGCCAACGCCACGCACGGTATTGCATGCGCTTAAAGCAAAACTTACAACCAACAATAAAGCTGAGAATTTAAATAGTGATTTCATCGTTAACTCCTAAAAATAATTAAAAAATTAAAACGTTCTTACATCTACAAAATGCCCAGCAACAGCAGCAGCTGCTGCCATTTCTGGACTAACCAAATGGGTACGACCACCTTGACCTTGGCGACCTTCAAAATTACGGTTTGATGTGGAAGCGCAGCGCTCACCCGGCTCTAAACGGTCGGCATTCATGGCCAAACACATTGAGCAGCCTGGCTCGCGCCATTCAAAACCCGCATCTATAAAAATTTTATCTAAGCCTTCTAGCTCCGCTTGCGCTTTTACCAAACCAGAGCCAGGCACCACTAAAGCCAGCTTAACATTTGGCGCAATATGCTTGCCTTTTGCCACAGCTGCCGCCGCGCGTAAATCTTCAATGCGCGAATTAGTGCAAGAGCCAATAAATACTTTATCAATATTAATTTTATCAATCGGCGTATTCGGCGTTAAGCCCATATAGGCATAAGCACGCTCCCAATCGCTGCGTTGCACTTCATTTTTGGCCAAATCCAAACTTGGCACTTTACCATCCACACCTACTACCATCTCTGGTGATGTGCCCCATGTTACTTGTGGCTGAATGTCTTCTGCATTTAATGTAACAACGCTATCAAATTTGGCACCTTCGTCGCTGTGCAAGGTTTTCCAATAAGCAACCGCTGCATCCCATTGCGCCGCTTTAGGGGAGAATGGACGGCCTTTAACGTAATTAATGGTTGTATCATCTACCGCCACCATGCCAGCACGCGCGCCTGCCTCAATCGCCATATTGCATAAGGTCATGCGGCCTTCCAAGCTTAACGCGCGGATTGCGGAACCCGCAAATTCAATTGCATAGCCATTGCCGCCAGCAGTGCCGATTTTGCCGATAATCGCTAAGGCGATATCTTTAGCGGTTACACCATTGCCTAATTGGCCATCTACCAACACTTGCAATGTTTTAGATTTTTTTTGCACCAAGCATTGCGTTGCCATAACATGCTCAACTTCTGACGTGCCGATACCATGTGCCAAAGCACCAAACGCACCATGCGTGCTGGTATGCGAATCGCCGCAAACCACTGTCATGCCCGGCAAAGTGGCGCCTTGCTCAGGGCCAATTACATGCACAATACCTTGGCGCATGTCGTTCATCTTGAATTCAGTCACACCATGCTCAGCGCAGTTTTCATCCAAGGTTTGTACCTGCAAACGCGAAATCGGGTCGGCAATACCAGCAACCCCAGAGCTTCTATTAGTGGTTGGCACATTATGATCTGGCACAGCCAAGATTGAGTTAACGCGCCAAACCTTGCGGTTGGCTAATTTAAGGCCTTCAAACGCTTGCGGGCTGGTGACTTCATGCACCAAATGACGGTCGATATAAATTAGCGACGTGCCGTTTTCTTCATGCACAACATGGGAATCAAATAATTTATCGTAAAGCGTTTTTGCCATATTAAAACCTAAAATCTTGTTTGCCACACAGGACACAGAGTTCACAGAGAAAATCAAAACCCAACATTTATAAGGTGACTATTTAAGCCAACTAAAAGGGGTTACTCTATGGTGCCTTTGCCGTCTGTGACTAAAAAATCAATCCCTAAAATTACCAAATTGTAGCGGAAAATCCGTCACATTTTTCTTACAAAACGCAATCGCCTCTTGCAAAAAATCGCGCTTTGCGCCGTTTACACGCACTTCGTCACCTTGAATACTGGCTTGCACTTTTAAGCCAGAATCTTTAATTAGCTTGGCAATGCGCTTGGCTAATTCAGCATCAATGCCGGCACGTATTTTAAGCTCTTGTTTAACCTTATTGCCGCCCACTTTTTGCACATCTTTGTGCTCTAAGCGCTTGGTTGAATCAGGCTCTTTCTTTTCCATGCCAGGCAGCAAAATATCTTTAATCTGATCCAACTGAAAATCATTATCGCCATACAAGGTAATAATGCTGTCTTTTTCGTTTAACTCAACTTTGGCCGAAGTACCTTTAAAGTCATAGCGATTGGTAATCTGCTTACCCGCCGTATCAATCGCGTTTTTAAGCGCAACCATATCGACTTCAGAACTAATATCAAAACTTGGCATATTGTTTTCTCAACCTTTCAAGCGAAAGTAGTACTAGGCGCAATCGCGAAGACAGTACAAATAGTACGGCAAGTGATTGCAACGACGTAATACTGAGCCATCTTTACTCAAAGTGGCAAACATAATCCAGTGTTTCAGTCACTTCTATATCAAAACTGGAATTACCTGGCACCGTAAATTTCTCACCCGCGCCATAGGTTTTCCATGATTCTTCACCTTGCAAACGCACTTTGCAGCTGCCTAAATTGATTTCCATCAACTCTGGTGCCGCAGTATTAAATGTCAATGTGCTTGGAAAAATCACGCCAATCGTGCTGCGTGTTCCGTTTGGAAACATCACCGTGTGGCTGACGCATTTACCATCAAAATAGATATTTGCTTTTTTCTTAACACTTACATTGTCAAATTGTGCCATTCTTAACTCCTCAATTTTTGTATTTAAATTTTTAGCCTTATTTAGGCTGTTTATTTTTAAGATTAGCCGCAATACGCATGCGCAGCGCATTTAGTTTAATAAAACCGCCTGCATCTTTTTGGTCGTAAGCGCCTTCATCGTCTTCAAAAGTGGCGATTGTAGAATCAAACAGTGAATTGGTTTTGCTATCACGGCCAGTCACAATCACATTGCCTTTATACAATTTTACGCGCACCCAGCCATTTACTGACGTTTGCGTGTGGTCGATTAGCGTTTGCAAAGCAATGCGCTCAGGACTCCACCAATAGCCGTTGTAAATCATGCTGGCGTAGCGTGGCATTAAATCGTCTTTTAAATGCGCTACTTCGCGGTCTAAGGTAATGCTTTCAATGGCACGGTGCGCTTTAAGCATAATAGTGCCGCCTGGTGTTTCGTAGCAACCGCGTGATTTCATGCCGACATAACGATTCTCAACCAAATCTAAGCGGCCAATACCATGCTTGCCGCCGATTTTGTTTAAATGCGCTAATAATTCATGCTGCTTCATGGCTTCGCCGTTTAATGAAACTGGGTCACCGTTTACATATTCAATATCTAAATATTCAGCAGCGTCTGGCGCTTTTTCTGGGCTTACAGACCAACGCCACATGCTTTCTTCAGCTTCTGCGGCTGGGTTTTCAAGATGACGGCCTTCATAAGAAATATGCAATAGGTTAGCATCCATTGAATATGGGCTGCCGCCTTGCTTGTGTTTCATCTCAACCGGAATGCCATGTTTTTCAGCGTAATTCATCAATTTTTCGCGGCTTAATAAATCCCACTCACGCCATGGCGCGATAATTTGAATATTCGGGTTTAAGGCATAAGCGCCCAATTCAAAACGTACTTGGTCATTGCCTTTGCCTGTAGCGCCATGCGAAATGGCATCAGCATTGGTCTCTGCCGCAATTTCGATTAAACGTTTAGCAATTAACGGACGCGCGATTGAAGTGCCTAATAAGTATTCGCCCTCATAAACCGTGTTAGCGCGAAACATAGGAAACACGAAATCGCGCACAAATTCTTCACGCACGTCATCAATGTAAATCTCTTTTACACCAGCCGCTTTGGCTTTGGCGCGTGCTGGTTCTAACTCTTCACCTTGGCCTAAATCGGCGGTAAAAGTCACCACTTCGCATTTGTATTCATCTTGCAGCCATTTTAAAATCACAGACGTATCTAAGCCGCCGGAGTAGGCTAAAACAACTTTATTTACTTTATTCATTACTTTTCCCTAAAAACTATTTTTTTGCCACTGAGTACACAGGGGCCACTGAGAAAAGCTTAACTAATGATAACTTTTTAGCTTTTTATTTTCTCTGTGAGCTCTATGTACTCTGTGGCTAAACTAAACTTTCCCCAACATCAAATATTCCATTAATGCTTTTTGCACATGCAGCCTATTCTCTGCTTCTTCCCACACCACGCTTTGTGGGCCATCAATCACATCTGCCGCCACTTCTTCGCCGCGATGCGCTGGCAGGCAATGCATAAATAGCGCATCTTTTGCGGCTATTTTCATCATGTCAGAATCCACTTGCCAATCGGCAAAGTCGCGCATGCGTTCTTCATTTTCTGCCTCAAAACCCATGCTGGTCCACACATCCGTGGTCACCATATCGGCATCGCGCGCGGCTTCCATTGGGTCGGCAAACGTTTCAAAATGGTCATCGCCATATAAATTAGCGCGTTCCACTTCTACTTCGTAACCTGGCGGGGTAGAAACATGCACATTAAAATCCAGCACTTCAGCCGCTTGCAGCCATGTATTGCAGACGTTATTGCTGTCACCAATCCAAGCTACAGTCTTACCCTTAATAGAACCCTTTTTCTCAATAAAGGTAAAAATATCAGCCAAAATTTGGCAAGGATGGTATTCATTAGTTAAGCCGTTAATCACTGGCACGCGTGAATTAGCGGCGAAGCGCTCAATAATATCCTGC
>Ga0326733_1000627_pt1 | contig 10146 bp, 8 predicted proteins | sample 14_GP2_308_FD_207946 | JGI IMG/M metagenome (GOLD analysis project Ga0326733, IMG submission 207946) | Glacier ice microbial communities from Ngari, Tibet, China - 14_GP2_30.8 | ecosystem: Environmental > Aquatic > Freshwater > Ice > Glacier | place: China: Ngari, Tibet | collected 2018-07-17 | reverse complement strand
GAGCTGAAACTAAATTATTTTCTTAATCACTTTGCCGGCATCCACTTCAGCCGGGTTTAAATGGGTTTGGGAGGTGGTTTTGTGGGAAAGGTTGCATCAGTCGTTAAAATGTATTTCTACGTCTACAGTGAAAAACCTTCAGATTAAATAAGATAAACCACATCTTTCTTAAAGTCGAGATGACAAGGTTTACGATCTTTCCACTTTGTCATCTTGAATGGAGTGGTGGGATCTATAGTACGCTCGCTATTCCAAACTTTCAAGCCCATCACACAGCCAGATCTCTCCTGGCGTCGAGATGACAAAGTTTAAGATCTTTCTACTTTTAACCCCGAACTCAGTGGTGAGATCTATAGTACGGTTGCTATTCCAAACCTGCAAGCCATCACACAGCCAGAATCGCTCCTCGGGTCGAGATGACAAAGTTTACTATCTTTCCGCTTTATCATCCCGAACGCATTGGTCATTTATCCCACTAACCAGACAAGAATCAACACAGAACACCCCACCCCACCGTCACACGATCGTTATTTTGAATGATCTATTAAAAGTTAACTTTGCCGCTTAATTATCAAGTTCATAATTTAACTAGCTAATTCCAAGACTACCCCCGACTATAATGTGTTTATCCCTTAATAAGTATTTCTTTTTTCTATCTCTCTTATTTTTTATATCCTCTAAAAGCTTTGCTCAACAGCCCGAAACAGCAAAAGTGAATGGCAAAGTTGTCGATTCGTTAAATGCTGCGCCCTTGGGTTATGCAAGCGTTCGTGTTTATCGTAATGAAAATTCAAAGCTGATCAATGGTAGTTTAACCACCGAAACCGGCGAATTTAGTATTGTATTAAGCCCTGGAAGCTATTATGCCGAAATAGAATTTATGGGCTACCGTAAATATCAATCCCGGTTGTTTACCATTAGTAACCAAAAACCAGTTTTTGCTTTGGGAACCATCCGATTAGGAACTTCATCCAATACACTTAATGAAGTAGTTGTGCAGGCAGAAAAAAGCTCCATGCAACTTTCGTTGGATAAAAAAATATTTAACGTTGGTAAAGATTTGGCGAATGCCGGTGGTTCTGCATCTGATATTTTAACGAACATACCATCGGTTTCTGTTGATCCGGAAGGAACAGTTAAATTAAGGGGCAATGATAATGTGCGGATATTAATTGACGGGAAACCTTCTGGCTTAGTAAGTATCAAAGGCGGCAGCGGTTTACAACAATTGCAGGCCAGCATGGTAGAACGGGTAGAAATAATCACCAATCCATCCGCACGGTACGAAGCCGAAGGCATGGCTGGGATCATTAATATCGTGCTGAAAAAAGACAATAAACAAGGTTTTAACGGTTCGTTCGAATTAACATCTGGTTATCCTACCAACTTGGGCGCAGCTGCTAACTTTAATTACCGCCATAAAAAAATCAATTTCTTTATTAATTACGGTTTGTCATACAGAAAGCAGCCCGGCCGAGGCACACTTTACCAGGAAGTTTACGGAATAGACACCACCTATATTTTAGAACAAACAAGCAAAAGCTTGCAAAGCGGTTCTAATAATAATATCAGAGGCGGAGTTGATTATTATTTCTCCGAAAAAAATGTATTAACTGGTTCATTATTATACAGAAGGCTCAAAGGAAATAGAATTAATGACATCACCTATCGGGATTATTTATTCACTACTAATAATTTGGTCGACATCATCACCCGTCGGCAGGATGAGAAAGAAACTGAACCGAATTCTGAATATTCGATCAATTATAAACGCTCATTCGTTCAAAAAGGGAATGAGTTGATTGCGGAAGTGAAGTATATCGATTACTGGGAAAACTCTGATCAAATATACACGCAGAATTATTTTAGTCCGGCAGGTATAGAAAATCCCGGCAAAGGTCAGCTGCAAAATTCGAAAAACGACGAGTTCGAAAAACAATGGCTGTTTCAATTAGATTACGCCAAACCCATTGGTAAAGAAGGGAAATTTGAAACCGGTGTAAGAAGCAGTTTTCGCAATATGGTGAATGATTATATCGTAACCGAACGAAACGCCAACAATGTATTTGTGCCTCTCCCCGGCCTGGATAATGTTTTTGTATACGATGAAAACATTCATGGCGTATACGGCATATTTGGAAATAAAGGAAAACGCATTGACTATCAGGCAGGTTTGCGAGCCGAATGGACTGACGTTAAAACCACCTTGGAAGAAACCAATGAGGTGAACCCCAGAAATTACATGAATCTATTCCCGAGCGCACACTTAAGCTTTAAGTTAGCCAAAGAAAACGCCATCCAGTTAAGTTATAGCCGACGGGTACGCCGACCGTTTTACAACGATTTAACCCCCTTTGTTACCTATTCTGATAGCCGAAATTACTTTAGTGGTAACCCCGATCTGGCTCCAGAGTTTAGCAACGTGATGGAAATTGGTCATCTTAAATATTTCGACAAAGGTTCTTTCAGCTCTGCAATTTATTATCGAAACACCAACGGAAAAATTGATCGGATCAGAGCCGTGGATGAAAAAGGCGTTTCTACCACCTTACCGCAAAACTTACTTTCAGAAAATGCCGCAGGCGCCGAATTTACCAGTGCTTACAATCCATTTAACTGGTGGAAAATGGATTTAAACTTCAACTTCTTTTACGCTGAAATTGATGGCAGTAACATCCGACCAGATTATAAAACCAGCACCTATAGTTGGTTTGCCCGCCAAACTTCCAGATTTAAAATGCCTGGGGATGTAGACCTTCAACTGCGAACCAATTACGAAGCCCCACAAAAAACAGCGCAAGGCCGACGTAAATCCTTATACTACGCCGATTTCTCCATGAGCAAAGATGTATTTAAAGGAAAAGGAACCTTAAATTTCAATGTATTGGATGTGTTCAATACCCGCAGAGCGAGAAACATTTCCGAAGGCATCAACTTTTACACCCAAAGTGAATCACAATACCGTCAGCGCCAGATAAATCTGACACTGAATTACCGGATCAAGCAATCAAAGGCTGCTTTGAAGGCGCCGAAAGCGGAAGAATAGTTTTTCTGGTTATCTGCAGACACTTTTAAGTATACCTGTATTTGCATTTTCATTGATACGAGTAATCAGTTTTTATTTGCTTTTATTCAGACAACCCACGAAAGCACCTTCGTGGCTAAAACAGTTCCGTTTTTAAAGGTAAAAAAGAGCAACTTGAAAGAAGGCAAAACATTCTACCAGTACCAACTCGTTAAGGCCTCTCGGATTGAAGGCAAAGTCCAACTGCGCAATATCCTTTATCTGGGATAAGAGCCCCTTTTGGCCGTCCGGCAAATAGGAAAAACCTGCTGATGTGCTTCAGGCCCTGATATTTGGACGGCCGATCCTGTTTGCCGACGATTGCCCCAAAGAGATAAAAGAATTGGCAGTCTTGTACCATAACAAAGTTCCTGATTAAGTATAATGATCTTGATCTTGGCGCTGCCGTCTCGATCCCGCCACAAGAAAAGGAACCTCAAACAGAGGCCATCGCCCTTAATTCTATTGGGATAGAAGATTCCAGGACTTTTAGTGGCGAATACCTTTGCACTACCAAAACCAAAACGATATGCCTGAGGAAACCATCCAGGCCTATAAAAGAGGTTCAAGACTCTATGAAGCAACAAATACCAAATCAATGATTCCTGCAAAGAAAAACATGTTGTGTACCGTTGATTTTTAAATGTATTGATAATGAAATTATTAATGTATGAAATAGGCAAGTTGGGTCACAATATTGACAATTTAAAAATAATGCACTATCCACAATTTCAAGATTAAGAGCTTATTAGCTAATTGTTATGTTTTGATTTTGATAAGCATTTGCATTTTTTGGGAAATTAATTCTCGCTTATTCTAATATCTTACAACTTCAGTGAAAGAGCAATATGTGAAAGATATTTTAAGTTGTTTTCCCGTAGAATTTGCTAAAAATGCTAAAGTGCAATTTTGCGGACCGTCTGGTTCTGATGCAGTAGAAGCGGCTATCAAACTTGTAAAAATTGCAACAGCCAGGCGTTCGATGATGACCTTTCATGGTGGTTACCATGGAATGACCAATGGCGCACTTAGCATGATGGGGGACTCTTTAAAGTTATAGGAGGCAGTTTACCGATGGCAGTTATAGTGTATCATAAAGATTTAGACAAATGGGGACCGGGATCTCATGCCGGAACTTTCAGAGGTAATCAGTTGGGCATGGCTACAGGTTCTGCTACCATTAAATTTATCAAAGAAAATAACTTGGCCGATAATGCTGCTCAAATGCGCCAATTGTTCATTAAAAACTTTTAAAGCATACAGTCACAAACTACTTGCTTAGAGGATATTCGCGGGAAGGGTTTAATGCTGGGGGTGGAAATTGTAAATCCTATCAGTGGAGTACTACAGAACGGCCGGCCAGAAAGGTTTGAAAAATTATCTCGCAGAATACAACTCGAATGTTTTACACGCGGACTGATCATTGAAATTGGTGGTCGCCAATCGAGTGTATTACGGTTTCTACCACCCTTAATTGTTACTGAAGATCAGGTAAACCACATTTGTGGTATATTTAAAGAAGCTGTTTTAGTTGCTGAGGCGGCCTTGCTATTTGATAATTAAACGGAAAGGGATGATCTTAGAAGAAATACCGCAATTAAGTGAAAATCACTTATTGAATGAGGCTAATAAAGCTTTTAAAAATTATTTTTTAAATAATACTTCTGAAAGTATTACGGCTTATAAAGAAACTATTCAGAAAGTTTCAGAGTCTATTGCCACTCAAATTAAAATACAAAAACAACCTTATAGCGGTATAAGCCCTGCCTTATTAAAGGAGCAAATAACCGCAACGGATCTTTTTCCCGAAGAGGGGATTAGCTCAAATGAAATATTAGATAGAACCAGAGAGCTTGTAATAAAAAGCAATATTTCAGTCTATCATCCGTTTTGCCTGGCACATTTACATTGCCCGCCATTTATTGCTTCTTTAACTGCAGAAATGATTATTACGGCTTTTAATCAGTCGATGGATTCATGGGATCAAGCACCTGCTGCTACTCTTATTGAACAAGCTCTTTGCGACAAACTTTGTAGCTTTTATGGATTTGGTTCTAATTCTGATGCAACCTTTACGGGAGGAGGGTCGATGTCTAACTTTATGGGGATGCTTTTGGCAAGAGATCATTATAACCAAAAAAATCTTGAGTGGAATATCCAAAAAATGGGCTTACCTCCTGAAGCTTCTAAATTTAGAATATTATGCTCGGAACATACTCATTTTACGATTGCACAGTCAGCCTCAATTTTAGGCTTGGGACAAAATGCCGTAATTAAAATAAATAATGGGGGATTTGATGAGGAAGTAAGTGCATTAGAAAACACAATTAAGCAGTTATTAAAAGAAGGATTATTACCCATTGCTTATGTAACAACTGCTGGAACAACAGATTTTGGCGCCATAGGTGCACTAGCAGACTGCGCTCATAAATTTGGCTTGTGGATACATGTTGATGCAGCTTATGGAGGGGCTTTAATTTTTAGCGAAAAGCACAAGCATAAACTTTCTGGGATCGAAAAAGCCGATTCTGTTACTGTTGATTTTCATAAATTATTTTATCAGCCCATCTCTTGTGGAGTTTTTATTGTTAAAGACAAATCTTCATTTGAATACATTCGTCTTCATGCCGATTATCTAAATCCGGAAAGCAATGAAGAATTAGAAATTTTAGATTTGGTATATAAATCTATTCAAACCACTCGAAGATTTGATGCTCTGAAGCCTTTTATTGCCTTACAACATATAGGTGTGAAAAAATTCGGTGAGATGCTTGATTACACCATTGAACTAGCAGAAGCAGTTAGTAATATTATTGAGAATGACGAGCAGCTTGATCAGGCCTACAAAACTCCAATAAATGCAGTGGTTTTTAGATATCTGACCAGCAATGGTTTTACTGGTATTGAAATTGACAATATTAACAATGCAATCAAAACCAAACTTCTATTATCTGGCATAGCTATTATCGGACAAACTAGTGTAAACCATCGAGCATTTTTGAAATTTACCTTACTCAACCCCATGACTGGGATTCAGGATGTAATGGATTTATTAATTGCAATCAAAAAACTTGGCAAGCAACTGGAACAAGAAAACCTTAAAACCCAACAGATAGAAACTGTTTAATTCTATGAAACAGAAGATAACGGAATGGACAAAGAGGTATTTACCTGCTGAGATATTATCTATCATCATCACTCTAGTAACCGCTGGATTAGTTTTCAAATTTACCGGCGATCAACTAACAACTGCATTGGCTGGTACCTGGGCAGGAAACGTCGCATACTTTGGATACATTTTGATTAGTGATATTCTAATAAGCTTCAAAAAATGCAAACATCAAAGCATACCTTATACAGGGTTAAGCCTTTTAAAGAACTTAAGGGCTCTAGCCCTTGAGTTTGGTTTTGCTGAGATATTAGACAGCTTTTTTGTTAGGCCAGCGCTTATGTATTTTTTACCTATTTGGTTAGACAATTTATACTTAGGTATTTTCCTAGCAAAAATTGCAGCTGATGTTACTTTTTATATTCCTGTAATTGTCAGCTATGAGCTGAGTAAAAGGTATTTGAGTAAGTGAAAAAATGTTCTTGCCCTTGCTAGTCCGAGTTTACAAATAAAGTTTGCTGGTGCGAGCTTGCAGCTCGTTCAATTCAGGTTTGAAATACAATGTTTTATCCTGAAATAGTTTCATCCCATGCTGAAGCGAGTTTGTAACTAGTATATTTCAATCAGCCTTTCCGCCACGCAACCCTCCCCACAACCCACTCCCCCATTTTTTATAAACCCGGGTGAAACGGTTACCGGCCAAGTGGATAAGGCCTTGTGCAGTATGAGTGAAACACGGGGCTGATCTTTCCGACGGAGACCAACCCGATGTTTTTCAAAATTTATAAATAGTAGTGATTACAATTTGTCCTCTATCAAAATTTACATTCACAATAAAAAAGGAATTTTGCGTTGGAACGGTTTACCGCTATCTAGCCGTAAATTATTAACAATGAATGCTGGCTTAATTGCCCGCATTCATCGCTTTATTGCACCTTAAAGAAAACGTAGTATTACCTACTCTCCAACTTTTTCTTGTTCGGCCAGTTCGTTATAACCGGTTACTTGCGAAGGTTTGTCAGCACCATAAGAAAATGGCTTTGCGTCAATACTTTCGGGATCGAGAAAAGCGACCAGGGAATTTAATGCGTTCTGCCACCCTTCCTCGTGTGGTTTAATTGATTCTTCGGTAGAAAAACCGCTTTGCACAATATGAATAGAGCTGCCACCATCTTTTGGTAAAAAGCTGATATCGAGTTTGTAGTTATTTACCTCTTCATTAACATCGGGCAATTGCCAATTCCAGGTATAGACTAGTTTTTCTGGCTCTTTAATTTCCAGATATTCTCCGGTAATACTAAAACTTTCTTTGGTTTCATTTCTTGTGAATTTATAACAGATTTGGCCATTTACTTTCAATTCATTAGTTACCTCGGCAAGTGTACTTCCCAAAGGTTTCCACCATTTTTTCAGGTCTGCTTCATCGTTCCATGCTTTAAATAGTCTTTCTGGAGGTACCGAGAAGTCTCTGGTTATTTCCATGTGTAGATTTTGATTTGTTTCCATAATAGTAATATAAATAAATGTATGTAATTGATTTATGTCCAGTATAAAATAGCTGCATTTGGGAATCTGTGCTTAATTTCAAATTCGAAAAATGACTTCAGTTCTTTCATCATTTCTTTTGGATACACGTATTTGGTGCCTCCAAATTTATTTTTCTTCACAATTCTGATTGTTTCATCCATCTCGAGTGTGGTATTAGGATACCACTTTAACAGAATATCTTTTGATCCTGGTGTAAAGCGATGTGTTATTAATTCGAAGGTGAGGTTACAGGGGAAATCAAGTGCGATCTGCAATTCCTGCAAAAGCGTTAAGTAGGCTTGTTTCCATTTTGGGATGGGCATGATGGGTGCCAGTACTACACCAATTGGATAACCACCTCCGCCGTTAGCTTTGGGTAGGGCGAGTTGCCGAAGGGCATTTATTCTTGACAAAACGGAAGGCGTTCCGCTTTCTAGCACACGAGCAATGGTATGTGCATTTAAACTAAGTCGGATTTGAACGTTATTTTTATGATTGATATTTACAAGTGAATCAATAGAAGTAAACTTGGTAACAAACCTTAAATGTGCATGAGAGAGGCCACTAAAAAACTCTATAGTTTTGCCCAAGCCGCCTGTAAGGTGCTCTAAACTTAATGGATCTGTATAGCAACTGGCTTCGAAGGTGGTGGTTCGCTGTGGAATTAAATAATTTTTTAAATTTTCAAGTATGTCGGGTAAATTGGCAAACACTCTAATGGCAGGCGGCCCTGTTAGGCTTCCGGCCAAATAACAGTATTGGCAGTGAGCAGGGCAACCTTCGGCTAGATGAAATTGAAAATCGGCAGAAGGAGGAATAGGCCGTAGCTTAAAGGCGCTGGGTGGTGCATTTACAATAGCTAAGGTAGATTTAGCTATTTGATAAGTTTCACGATCGGTTTTACCCCTTAAGCCGGTTATGCGGTTATTGTTTGCAATTTCTATTGGAAGATTGTATGATTTTACCATCTCATAAATACTTTGCCCGTATGGTTTCTGCAGCGCATCGGCGGTAAAAACAACTCGGCGGGGCATCCACAATTTAAAGGCCTTTGTAAACCTTGCTTGCAAATGAAGCGGCTCATTAATTAATTCTTCTATAGGAGTTTGTACCACACACCATATTTACAAATAACATTCCACAGCAAACCGGAAATGCAATTATAAAAAAACATGACAATTGCCCTACTTCTGTGATTTTGAAGTTTATCCTCGTTTTGGCGAACGTAAGTAAGGTATGCATGAATTAATTCTTTGATTAGAAGAAAAATTGAAGAGATTTTTAAGGGAGAGATATAAGGTTTAAGTGAAATCCATAAATTAACGAGCCTGCTGTGCAACAGCCTATCCACGTAAAAAGATTGTAGAGAAAATCCCTCCAGAACGCCCAATGTCATTAAGTTAAGGACTTTGTGGTGCTGATGTCCCCGCCAGCACCGGGGCGAAAACTGCATCTCCCTTTCAGGGCTTGAACAGAAATTGCTATATTTTTTTCTACAGCAATCCCGTCCCTTTGGGATTTATAACCCTTAAAGGGTGTAATTATTATAGATTAGACGACATCTAGAGCGAATCTTAAAAGGGTGACATTAAGCATTTCCACAATTTAATGACCTTGCCTGAACGCCAAAATTATTTAACAAATATATTTTTCCTGAAATTGGCATGAAAATGTTAAAAAAAGTTGTTCGAATATCTGAATATACAAACAACACAAGTAATCCAGATGTTAATTTAACGGCCAGAGAAATAGAGGTTTTAAAGCTAAATGCCGAAGGATTAATAAACATATAAATGGCCGAAAAGCTTTTACAGCAGTTGAACAATTGAGCGGCATTGCTTAAGCCTAATTGACAAAACTGGTGCAAAAAATTTTGCCGAATTGATTCTCTATGCTTTTCGTGCTGGTTTATTAATTTGACTCGAAAATATTTCCAAATAAAATAAAATTAGCTAAAGTAAAAATATAGAAAACACCCAATAAAATATGCGTGAATTTAACTACCAATATTATAACAAATGCGTTACGAAATAACTTTAATTATTTTATTAATTAATCTTTTTTAATATAAATATTGTTTTATAATTAATCAGAATGTTTTTAAGTATACTATTTAAAAATATCACCCGTTAAAGCAGAAAGATCCAAAAATTATAAACCAATCGCTGCTAAGATATTTTAATAATAACAAACATGTTAAAGAATCAAAACTTCCAGGTTAAAAGTATCCGCTCCTTACTTTTTCTTAGCATTTTAATATTCTCTAATTGCAAAAAAGACGATATTTCTGATATCAAACCTGAAAAATTAACTACGAACACTAGTTTTAGTGCAAAAGAAAACATGCTTGCTGCTACAGGTGTTATTGCAACAAGTTACTACATAGAAAAATCGCTGCCAGCTGGTTATGTAAAAGATGGAACAGTTGATTATACCTCCTACATTC
>Ga0326733_1000626_pt1 | contig 10155 bp, 12 predicted proteins | sample 14_GP2_308_FD_207946 | JGI IMG/M metagenome (GOLD analysis project Ga0326733, IMG submission 207946) | Glacier ice microbial communities from Ngari, Tibet, China - 14_GP2_30.8 | ecosystem: Environmental > Aquatic > Freshwater > Ice > Glacier | place: China: Ngari, Tibet | collected 2018-07-17 | reverse complement strand
CGGCTTTGGCACCGCGCCCACCCTCGACGTGTACTTGCACGCCACCGCCTATTGGAAAAACGTGCCCCAGCCGGTCTGGGACTTCACCATCGGCGGCTACCAGGTGATGAAAAAATGGCTGAGTTACCGCGAGCAGCGCGTATTGGGCCGCGCGATGACGATGGCTGAGATCATTGAAGTCACCGCCATGGCCCGGCGTCTGGCCGCGCTGGTGCTGCTGCAGCCCCGACTGGATAACAACTACAGAGCGATTGCGGCACTCACTTGGCCGCTGGCGGCTACGGCCTGATTGAAGGCGAAGTCTTGGCGTCAGCTCAGCGCCTTGCCGAGCAAATCCAGACCGCGCTCGGCCTTACTGGATCCTGCCTGCGCCCGTAACCGAAATCGCGTCTCGGCATCGAATTCAGCCAGCATGAGGCTTGTCATTTCGTCAATCAACCGGTTGATCGTCGTACCCCGGCTGCGGGCCAACAGGCGCAGGCGCTGGTGTTTGTCATCTGGCAGCCGAACAGTTAATGCACTCATGGTGATATCTCTTTCAGGAAATTCTCAGGGCTGACAATTTGCAATCCAGGAAACTTGAGTTCAGTTGCGGCAAAGTCGCGCATGTTTCGCGTGACCAAATAGTGCGCGCCACCCGCCACGGCAAGTTCTACCAAATGGTTATCACCCTCATCGCGCAGGTTGGGTCGCCAGCCAAAATAAATTCGTGTCCATTCGCAAGTTGCCAGATAAATATCAAAGAGCTCGGATCTTTCTTCACGCGTCAGCCGACAGGCGGCAAACAACACATCCCGATTCAGAACTGCTTCATGCTCCAAAAATAGGGCTGAACCCATCAATGGCGTGTAACGGTCGCGCAACCCGGCAACGAGTGTTTGGTTCGCAGCACCTAGACCCAGGCAGGCCCCCACAAATATGTTCGTATCTAGAACCATACGAATCTTCATGCGTAAATGGTAGCATTTTTGACGTCAAAATCAGGATATGTTCTTACTGTTGGCGTATTTTTGGAGCGGCCAGTTAACGCTGATGTATAAAACCCACCCCGGCACCCCTGCCGTTTTCATGGAGTTTCAAAATGGCTATTGCACATGCTGCGCCCGGAGAAATCATTGACGTCCAGCCTTTGGGCAACCAGCTTTGCGAAGCCCGCAATGTGGCACTGTTTAAAACCGATGAGCTGGAAGTCATTCGCCTGGTCATGCCGGCTGGCAAGTCAATGCCGTCGCACTGGGTCAAAGGCGAAATCATGCTGCATTGTCTGGAAGGCGAAATCAGCTTGACAGCGGGTGGCAAAACCCGGCAAATGAAAGCCGGTCAGCTGGCCTGGCTTGAAGGCGGGGTGGACCATGCCTTGCTGGCAGTTCAGGATTCGTCGCTGCTGCTGACGATTGTGCTTCGTAAATAGTGGTCAAAAAAGCCGTTTACTCAATAAATACGGGCGTTTATAGCTATATTTTTAATAGCAATCAAGCTCAGTCTTTGGTTCTCGCTCCATCAGCAGCGCGACCGCTTCAACAGCTTGTAGGCGTCCGTCAAGCAGCGCCACCACGCATTGGGCAATTGGCATGTCGACTCCCAATTTGGCAGCCCGCTGCACCACGGTTCGAGCGCAATAAACGCCTTCAGCCACATGGCCAAGCGACGCCAGTATTTCGCTCAAGGTTTTTCCCTGAGCCAGCAGCAAACCGACCTTGCGGTTGCGGCTTAAATCGCCAGTGGCTGTCAGCACCAAATCGCCCATGCCTGACAGCCCAGTAAAAGTTTCGGCGCGCGCGCCCAGCGCTACTCCCAGCCGGGTCATTTCGGCCAGCCCCCGAGTGATCAAGGCAGCCCGCGCATTCAAACCCAGCCCCAGGCCGTCGCACAGCCCGGCAGCAATCGCCATCACGTTTTTAACAGCGCCGCCGACTTCAACACCCACTAAATCATCGCTGGCATAAACCCGCAGGCTGGGGCTGTGAAACGCCGTCACCAGTGCTTCGCGCACATCGGCATGCGCGCTGGCGGCCACCAACGCGGTGGGCTGGCCCCGAGCTACTTCCAACGCAAAACTGGGGCCGCTGAACACACCGGCTTTTAGATCAGGCGCAACCTGCGCTTGCACTTCATGCACCATCAACCCAGGTAGGCTTGACCTCAGCGCTGAAGCAGCGTGGTCGTCCGCCGGCGATTCAAACCCCTTGCTTAACCAGACCACTGGCACATCGACCAGCCGCAAAGCCAGCAACATGCCGCGTGCAGCGATCACCGGCGTTGCAAAAATAACAAGGTCTTGCCCGTTCACCGCTTGAGTCAGCGTGCTTTCAGTGCCACCTTGCAGGAGTAGATCTTCCGGAAAACCAATGTTGGGCAGATAACGGGTATTGGTGCGTGCAGCCTGCATGGCTTGGACATGCGCCGCGCTGCGCGCCCATAAAGTGACTTGGTGCCGGGCCAAACCGGAATTGTGAGCCCGTGCAGCGCTGACAGCCAGGGCAGTGCCCCAGGCACCCGCGCCCAAAACTACAACTTTCATGACAGCACCAAATCCAAACCGAGACTGGCTTGCGTTTGCGACTCCAAGCGGGCTTTTCGATCCATCAAACGATGATTTGCGGCGCCTCGGGTGCGGGCATCATCGCGTCGGCCTGCTGCTGCTCATACATCGCCTGAAAATTAATTTCGGCCATGTGCACTGGCGGAAACCCACCACGCTGAATGATGTCCGCCACATTGCCGCGCAAGTAGGGATAAACAATTTGTGGGCAGGCAATGCCCAGCAAGGTCGCCAGCTGCTCGTTGGGAATGTTGCGGATTTCAAAAATTCCGGCCTGCTTGGCTTCCACCATAAAGACAGTTTTGTCTTCGATTTTGGTATGCACTGTGGCAGTCACGCTGACTTCATACAGGCCATCGGCCACTGGTTTGGCATCCACGCCCAGCTGAATTTCGACACCAGGCTGCTCTTGGTTCAACAAGATTTCTGGCGAGTTGGGCTGCTCAAGCGATATGTCTTTCAGGTAAACACGTTGAATCTGGAATACTGGGTCTAAAGCAGTTTCGGCCATGAAAGTCTTTCGTAAATATGTAAAAAATTAGATTGGATAAAACCACTGGCGCGTCAAGCAGTGGGCAAGGCTTGGCGAGTAACTATCGGCAGTGAATTTGCGGCGCATTATCTCAGGCACTTTGGCCTGAAAGCGGGCTAACTCTGCTTAAGCCGCGCGAGACAGCAGCGGCGCCAGGCCACCCCGGTCATCAAGCGCCATCAAGTCGTCGCAGCCGCCGACATGGGTGGTGCCAATGAAAATTTGCGGAACGGTGCGCCGACCCGATACCTGCATCATTTTCTGGCGTTCGGCAGGTACCAGGTCCACCCGGATCTCATTGAGCTGGGTAACGCCGCGCTCCTTCAGCAGTTGCTTGGCTTGGATGCAGTAGGGGCAGGAGCCGGTGGTGTAAATTTTGACGGTTTGCATAAAGTCTTCCTGGTCTGTGACGATACTGCAGATGCGCGCTGGGCATCGGGATCGGACCGACGCTTCAGCTGCTGTTTACGAATCAAAGTGGCGATCAGGCGTAAAGCGCTCTCAAACTCTTTCAACCGGCAGATTAGCCTCCTTCCAGGCCTTAAGTCCACCGCCAAGTGCTTGGGCCTGGTCGTAACCGAGTTTTTTAGCAATGGCAACTGCACGGCTTGAGCGGGCACCGCTAGCGCAAACCAAAATCACTGGCAAGGCCTTATTTTTAACCATGCCCGGCAGTTTAGCTTCCAGCTCGCTCAGCGGAATGTTTTTGGCACCTGTGACATGGCCAGAGGCAAATTCACTGGCTTCGCAGACATCCACCACCACTGCTTTTTCGCGGTTAATCAGCTGGACTGCTCCATTGGCATTCAGCGAGCCCGCGCTCATGCCGCCAGCAATCAGGGGCCAAACGAGCATGCCACCCGAAGTAAGGGCAAGCGAAATCAGCATCCAGTTGTCAATCAAAAATTTCACGTCGTACCTTTGTATGTTTTTTCTTTCCAGTGCTGATTTTAGAATGGGGCTTAAGCGCCTACGTCAATGCTGTGCATTTAAATCCCAACCGTTTTATTTTCTGCCTCCCACAAACCACACCACCATGTACAAACTAGTGCTTATCCGCCACGGCGAATCCACCTGGAACCTGGACAACCGATTTACCGGCTGGACCGATGTTGACCTTACCGACACCGGTGTGGCGCAAGCAAAAAGCGCTGGCCAGTTGCTCAAGGCAGAAGGCTATGACTTTGATGTGGCCTACACCAGCGTGCTCAAGCGCGCCACTCGGACCTTGTGGCATGTGCTGGACGAAATGGACCAGACCTGGTTGCCCGTGGTGCACAGCTGGCGTCTGAATGAGCGCCATTACGGCGGCTTGCAGGGGCTGAACAAGGCTGAAACAGCGAAAAAATTCGGCGACGAACAGGTGTTGGTCTGGCGCCGCAGCTACGACACGCCCCCGCCTCCATTGCCAGCTGGCGATACCCGCAGTGAACATGCCGACCGGCGTTATGCCAAGTTACAGCCTGGACAGGTTCCATTGACCGAATGCTTGAAGGACACGGTGGAACGGGTGCTGCCGTTCTGGAACGAAGCCATGGCGCCTGCTATCAGGGCCGGGAAGCGCATTGTGGTCGCGGCGCATGGCAACTCGATTCGGGCATTGGTGAAATACCTTGACAAAGTTTCGGACCAAGACATCGTCGGGTTGAACATTCCCAACGGGGTTCCACTGGTTTACGAGCTCAACGAACACCTGCAGTCGCAGCATAGCTATTACTTGGGCGACAGTGATACGGTTGCGCGGGCTGCAGCAGCTGTAGCGGCGCAGGGCAAGGCTTCGTCGGCCTGATGTGAACCCTGCAACAAAGCAGATGATTGAATTCTTAAAGCTGCGATAGCCCGATGTTTGGGAACTGAGAGCGCAGGCGCGCCTCTAAGGTGTATATTGCTCGGCACACAAGGGGCGGCGGTTCCTCAACAGGCTTAGGGAAAGTTCATATGGGTCAAAAGCTCAAGATTGCAGGCTGGATTTCAATCGGTGCCATGGCGGGAGCGCTTACTACCGTGCAATTGCAGGCGGTTGCGCGGGCCGGCATGGCTCCTTTGCCGCTGGAAGAATTGCAGCAGCTCGCGGCAGTTTTTGGCATGGTGAAAACCGACTATGTTGAGCCAGTGGACGAGAAAAAACTCATCACCGACGCAATTTCGGGAATGGTAGCCAGTCTTGATCCGCATTCGGTGTACTTCGACAAGAAATCTTACAAAGAATTTCGTGAGGGAACAGCAGGCCGGTTTGTTGGCGTGGGTATTGAAATTAGTCAGGAAGATGGACTGGTTAAGGTGGTGTCGCCAATTGAAGGCTCGCCAGCTGACCGCGCTGGACTCAAGCCAAACGACTTGATTACCCGCATTGATGACGTCGCTGTGAAGGGCTTAAGCCTGAATGATGCGGTCAAAAAAATGCGCGGCGAGCCGCAAACCAAAGTACTTTTGACAATTTTTCGAAAGGACGAAAGCCGTACTTTTCCAGTAAGCATCACCCGCGAAGAAATCCGAACCCAATCGGTTCGCAGCAAGATGATTGAGCCAGGTTATGCATGGATCCGTTTGAGCCAATTCCAGGAACGAACTGTTGACGACTTTGTGACAAAAGTGGAGCAGATTTATAAGCAAGATCCTAAGCTCAAGGGCTTGGTGCTTGATCTGCGTAATGACCCGGGTGGGTTGCTGGATGCGGCAGTGGCTGTGTCAGCGGCCTTTTTGCCTGAAAACGTGATTGTGGTGTCAACCAACGGCCAGTTGGCTGAAAGCAAGTCCGTGTACAAGGCGTCGCCCGAGTTTTATCAGCGCCGCAGTGGCACCGATCCCCTCAAGCGATTGCCCGCTTCAATCAAGACAGTGCCACTTATCGTCCTGGTCAATGAAGGATCTGCCTCAGCAAGTGAAATTGTGGCTGGTGCCCTCCAAGACCACAAGCGCGCCACGATCATGGGCAATCAGACTTTCGGCAAAGGCTCAGTTCAAACGGTTCGGCCATTGGGTCCAGATACGGGAATCAAACTAACCACAGCCCGTTACTACACGCCAAGTGGTAAATCAATTCAGGCGCGCGGCATTGTGCCCGACGTCATGCTCGACGAAACCGCCGAAGGCAGCCCGTTTGCTGCATTGCGCACCCGTGAAGCTGACCTGGAAAAACATTTAGGCAGTGGCCAGGGCGCTGCTGATGCAAAAGATCCGGGTCGGGAAAAAGCCCGCGAAGAAGCACTAAAACGGCTAGAAGAAGAATCTAAGAAAACCCCTGAACAGCGGCGTCCTCCCGAACTGGGCAGCGACAAGGATTTTCAGCTGGGTCAAGCCATCAACCAACTTAAAGGACATCCGGTCGTGGCGAGCAAGACGGCGGTGGTTGAACCGAAAAACGAGAAAAAAGAAAACTAGTTTGCCGATCATTCGGCGCAATGAAAAGCCCGTCCGATTTCGGATGGGCTTTTTTGTCTCTGAGTGCCAGCCTTAGCCGGTGTCGCCTGCTCACCAATATTCAAAACAAGTTTTCAATTTTCACCATCATGAACGACGAACAGTTGCTTCGCTACTCTCGGCATATTCTTCTCGATGAAATCGGTATTGAGGGTCAGGAGAAACTGCTGGCATCCCATGTCCTGATCATCGGCGCTGGCGGTTTGGGTTCACCCGTTGCTTTGTATCTTGCAAGTGCCGGTGTTGGCCGAATCACTGTGGTCGACCATGACCGGGTGGATGCTACCAATTTGCAGCGGCAGATTGCCCACACCATGGCGCGTATTGGCGCTTTCAAGGTGGACTCTGTGGTGCAGGCGATTGCTGCCTTAAATCCAGATGTGCAAGTAGTCCCCATCAGGCTTCAGGCAGATGCAATGCTGTTGAATCAGCTTGTGCATCAAGCAGATCTGGTGCTTGACTGCTCCGACAATTTTGCAACCCGGCATGCGATTAACCAGGCCTGCTTTGACCATCGTAAGCCTTTGGTGTCGGGTGCGGCAATCCGCTTTGACGGCCAGGTGACGGTCTACGATTCCCGTTGTCCAGACTCACCATGCTATGCCTGCATTTTCCCAGAATCAGACTCACCCGATGAGACTCAGTGTGCAAGTTTGGGAGTTTTTGCTCCATTGGTTGGCATTGTGGGTACGGTACAAGCAGCGGAAGCTTTAAAGCTTTTGTGCGGCATTGGCCAAAGTCTGACCGGTCAATTGCTGATGTTAGATGGCAGGGCTATGCAATGGCAGCCAATGAAACTATCAAAGAATGCTGCATGTTCCATCTGCGGTACTTTGGGCGGCAAAACTTGACGCGTCAAAGTTAGTAAGTTGACTGTCTTGCGACTTAGGTCATTTTTTGGACGACCTAGTATTTGGCTGTGCTGCCTGAGACAGCACTGCAGCGCAGTCGGCATCTCCCCCAGGCCCAGTTTCAATCGTTGCGGCCAAGGCAAGTAAGGGATTGATAGCGGCAAGGACCAAAGCAAGACCTGCTCGTCCCGCAAGAGCTACCTTGTCAGGTCCTGCGGACATGTCCGCAAAAGTTCCGCCGATTTTCAACGGAGACCTGAAACTCAAAATGCTCATGTCTTTGGGTTGCGGCTTAAGCACGATGTCCAGTGTTTCGTTGGCCAAACTAATGCTTCCCTGCCCCGTGATCACTGTGTCACTTGTGTCCAATACGATAGCGCGGCTTGTCATTAGCCCATTTCTCACATCAAAAGCAGCAGCCGCACAGCGCAATTGAACATTGTTGTCACCACTCATTAAGAACTTGATGACTTCCCCACCATCAAGTCCCATAAATTCCAATAAGATATTACTAACTTCACCCCTTCCCATGAGAACGGCAACGTCGCCCGATGCGGAGCCCAGCATTTGTGCCACGGAGTTTCCCCTGCCTTTGAGGTCGAATTGACCACTAATTTTGCCAAGCCCGCTTTTTGTGGTTTTAACTGTGGGAAACAGTTGATTTAACTGTAAGGCTCGCACGTCAAGGCGAGTACTGATCGCAACTGGAGAAGAATTGGCGTCAATTCGAATTGTTCCCGCTACCGATCCACCCGCAACCCCAAGTGAAATTGGCTCTAAAAGGAGCACTCCCGTATTCAGCTTGACATGAACTGAGCCTTTGTCTAACGGCAATTCCTTCACATGCCGAATATCGAGTGCTGAGTAGGTCACATCTGCATTCATGGACTTGATTTTGGCAATGTCCAACGGTGTACGAGGCAGCACTTTTGAAGAAACAGTGGCAGCTGTTAACTTTGGATTAGGAACGCCTGGAGCGATTTTATTTGAGTCTGAAATGGCTACAGTTTTCGAATTCGGCTTGAATTTTACAGACGGCCCAATGCCGATGACTGGCCCTAGATCGGCAAAATCCATCACCTTTGACTGCAGCTTGCCCTTTAACAATGGAATCGCTGACGACTGATCAAAACTTAAAGCGCCACTGAGATCAGACTTGCCAAGTAGCCCTTGAAGCTGCGTCACAGACCAGACCTTGTCCCTCTTATCTAACTTGCCGCGAAACTTGAACGGTGGTGTAGAAGGAAGCACTACTCCCAAAAGTCCATAAAGGTCATCCAGATTTTGGCCTTGTAAATCAAAGTCTGCATCAATAACAGTCAAGTTCGCAAGATCAGTGATTGAGCCTTTAGCATTTAAGCTTGTTTTACCGGCGACCGCATTGACCTCGATTGGAAACATTTGCCGTGTATCCCTGCTCAACTCAAGCACACCGCCGGTTCGTCCATTCGCAACAAACGAGCCGTTGCGCCAACGACCAGCTACTTTGTAGCTCAAAGGCAAATCATTGCCGGCCTCAGGCGTCAATGAGAATTGCACGTCCAGATCGGCTCCTTGTGCCTTCGCAAGATAACTAAGGTTTCCTTTATTTACAACCAAAGAGCCAATTTGCGGCACAGCGCCACTGTCTGTAGTGTCCCGAGAAAACACCCAGGTTCGCCGTCCATCAGGTTCAACCTGAAGTCCAAATTTTGGATCTGTCAATTTAATTTGCGGCAAAACCACCTTTCCAGACAAAAGCGGCAACAGACTGATGTCAAACTGAGCAGTGGTTGCTTCAAGCAAATAAGGGTCTCGCGCCCAATCAGGATTCGCGATTTCTACGCCAACAAGTGTCACGGAGGTAGTACGGCCAAGCTGAACACTCAGGCGTTGTGTGATTTCAAAATGTCTGCCCAGCTTTCCTGAGATGTATCTATTGACTGGGGCGCGGAGCACATCCCAAGGAAAAAAGTAAATAACCAACGTCAAAATGATCGCCACAATCACACTGCCGGCTAATAGCCGGTTGAATACGCCAATTGAAAACGAAGAATTTTTCATTCACTAGTTAAAAATGTCTGATGGAGATACGGCATTTGAATTTATTGAAGTTTCAAACTATTGCAGATGCAAGCTATTGAAACTAGTTTAGTGTCATGCCCGGCTCGGTTTTCTGGAGTCGGAATGCGATACAAATAATTGTGGGCAAGCTCCTACACCAGGCAAATGTCAAATTGCTGAATATTGGCTACAAATGTAAGCAATGGACACTGGCACGATCAGCTACTGTGGCAAAGATACATTGCGACACATTTCTGGCTAAAATGCAGGTGTTTCATCAACACATAAGCAAGCTATTCGGTCTACGGGTTGAATCCCATCACAGCCGGCTGGATGTCTGCTATGAGGTTAAGGACTTACGTCGTAGAGCACAACCCTATCATTCGTAAAAATTTAATTGACACACTCAAGGAACTCGCAGATATTACTGCAGTGGAAACGGCAGAAACTGAAGACGATGGAATAACATGGCTTGATGCCAATCGACAGGGTTGGGATCTCGCGATCGTAGATTTATTTTCAAAACAAGGAGGCGGTCTTGGCCTACTTGCGGCCCTCCACTATCGCCCTGCTTGGCAAAAAATGGTAGTGCTTAGTAATTCCGCTACCCATAAGGCTCGGCACCGATGCGCGCAACCAGGCATTGATGCAGTATTTGACAAGTCCAACGAAATTGATGCGCTTGTTAGTTATTGCCTAAACCAGAACAAAGGTTGGTCTGCAAAAGGCAAGGTTCGTTCTTGGACTACAACCCTGCAGGAACTGCA
>Ga0326733_1000625_pt1 | contig 10158 bp, 10 predicted proteins | sample 14_GP2_308_FD_207946 | JGI IMG/M metagenome (GOLD analysis project Ga0326733, IMG submission 207946) | Glacier ice microbial communities from Ngari, Tibet, China - 14_GP2_30.8 | ecosystem: Environmental > Aquatic > Freshwater > Ice > Glacier | place: China: Ngari, Tibet | collected 2018-07-17 | reverse complement strand
GCGCACTCGCCGCCATAACTCTGCACCAGGTTAATAAACTGCCAACCCCGCAAATGCAAGCGCGTGCTGGCGTTGTTGCTTTATCAGTTTATTGCCAAAAAGTGCACCTGGCCCAATAAGGTCAAGCACGGACAGCTACTACATTCATAGCAACCGGCACAGAAGCTCGCCGCTGGTTTGTGCCGGCATTGTTGCGGTAGGACTCTAGAAAACTTGCAATGCGGCCAATAGCTTCGCGCAAATCATCTTCATGCGGCAAAAAGACGATGCGGAAATGGTCCGGTTGTGGCCAGTTAAACCCAGTTCCCTGCACCAGCATGACCCGTGTTCCACGCAGCAACTCTAAAAAAAACTGCCGGTCGTCCGTGATTGGATAAACGTCTGGGTCCAACTTAGGAAACATATAGAGCGCAGCAACGGGTTTGACGCAGCTCACCCCCGGTATGGCCGTGATCAGCTCATAAGCCAGATCGCGCTGGCGGCGCAGGCGGCCTCCTTCGCAGGTCAGGTCATTGATACTTTGGTAACCGCCAAGCGCGGTTTGAATTGCCCACTGCCCCGGCACGTTTGAGCACAGCTTCATGTTTGAGAGCATGTTCAAGCCTTCAATATAGTCGGCCGCCGAGCGCTTGTCGCCAGACACCACCATCCAGCCAGCCCGGTAGCCGCACGAGCGGTAACTTTTGGACAGCGAGTTAAAAGTAAGTGTCAAAACGTCCGACGACAAACTCGCCATGGCGGTATGGCAAACGTCGTCGTACAGCACCTTGTCATAGACCTCGTCAGCCAATATCACCAAGCCGTGCTCGCGGGCAATGTCAACAATGGCTTTAAGCAATTCATCTGAATAAAGCACGCCCGTCGGGTTGTTCGGATTGATGACAACAATTGCTTTGGTGCGCGCGGTTATTTTCGCGCGTATATCGGCCAGATTTGGCATCCATCCATTGGCTTCATCGCAAAGGTAATGCACCGGCTTGCCGCCCGACAAACTGGTAGCAGCCGTCCACAAAGGGTAGTCGGGCATCGGCAGCAGCAACTCGTCGCCGTTGTCCAGCAGGGCATTCGTCGCCATGGTGATGAGCTCGCTGGCACCATTGCCCAGATAAATGTCGTCCAGCGTCACGCCCTTAATGCCCTGCTTCTGCGTTTCATGCATCACCGCCTTGCGCGCCCCAAAAATCCCCTTACTGTCTGAGTATCCCGCCGAAGCTGGCAGATTGCGAATCATGTCCTGCTGTATTTCTTCAGGTGCGTCAAAACCAAAAACGGCGAGGTTGCCCAAATTGAGCTTGATGATTTTCTGACCCTCCTCCTCCATTTTTTTGGCCGCATCCATGATGGGGCCACGTATGTCATAGAGAACATTGGCCAGCTTGGCAGACTTGGTGATCGGTTTCATGTCGTTTTCATAAATCATTTTGAGCGCAGCCACCTTGGTGATTTAACCGGCTTGAGGTCTAGCACCAAGGCAGGTGAAGTGCGAGAAATTTCAACGGAATCTATAATTTGACCACACAAGACACTGCCTTTTGCCGGTGCGCATCCGGTGCCACTGCTGCCTGAATGCGGATTCATTCAATCCAAAACCATGAGCGCCGTATGAAACTTCAGCCAGACCGCCTAGATGTTCAATCCATTCTTGCGTATGGTGCGGGATGGGTTGGTTTGGGAAGTAATGGTGTTGCCGAGAAAATCGACTACAGCATTGTCATTGGCTCGCGCGGAGAGAAATTCGCATGGCACTGCACAAGTACGGATCAACTTACAGAAGATCATTTCAGCCAATTGGTAAATTTGAAGCCTGAACTAATCGTTTTTGGCAGCGGAGCACATTTGAAGTTTGCCTCTCCAAAGTTGCTGCGCAGTTTAATGACTGCTCGAATTGGCATCGAAACCATGGACACGCTGGCTGCCTGCCGCACTTACAACATTTTGGCCGCTGAAGGCCGTCACGTGATAGCGGCTTTGCTGATTGAACCCGATGCAGTTTGAGCGCTGCAACGCATTTCTTTCAGGGTAAAATATAGGGTTGTATTTGGCACCGCACCCAGCGACTCTCTTCCGGCTTCACTGGCAAAGGCTGCGGCTAACTACAACAATTTTCGTCAGGGTTTTCTCCGTATGGCAGTTGTCGTTAATAAATCTCTTCCTGAATTTGAAGCACTTGCAACCGGCGGCCTCAAAGTTTCAAATCAAACACATCTTGGAAAAGTGGTTGTGCTTTTCTTCTACCCAAAAGATAACACCCCGGGCTGCACTACGGAAGCCATGCAGTTTCGAGACCATCACAAAGACTTTATCAAAGCTGGCGCGACTGTATTTGGCGTTTCGCGCGACAACATGAAATCGCATGATGAATTTAAATCCAAGCTTGAGCTTCCCTTTGAACTGATTGCCGACACCGAAGAAAAAATGTGTCACATGTTTGGTGTGGTGAAAAACAAAATCATGTATGGAAAAAAAGTCAAGGGTATTGAACGCAGTACCTTTTTAGTGGGTACTGACGGGTTGTTGAAGGAAGAATGGCGCGGCTTGAAGGTTCCTGGCCACGTCGAAGAAGTGTTGAAAGCAGTTAAAGGGCTTAAAAAAGAAGCCTGATATTCGGTAGGGCTTGAGCAGTTGGCTCTGTGTTGGGTTGTGCATAATGACTCTATGCAATTGTTTTCAAGAACCGCATTCATGCAAAGCCGCCTCGGTCTTGAGGCGGCTTTTTTTATTTCTAAAACGTTTTAAAAAGTTTTAAGCACTATGCCCTTGCCTCCCGCTCCGAACAAACGTGCCGCTCTGCTTTCACCAACCGTGTTTGATCTACCTGTTCGTTCATCACCAAAAGCGCCGCGCAAAGACGCCCAAAGTGCTGAGCTTTCCGTACAGCCGGTTGTTGTTCAGCTTAAGGCAAGCCGCACTTCTAAAACCCGTGACTCAGCCGTCATCCATGCAGACAAGAGCCCATCCACCGCATTAGATTCAACGCTGGTTCGCTCTGAAAAAGAGAGTGTTTCGAAAGCACAAACCGCTTTTAGACCGAAAAAGACCAAGTCCGGCGGACAAAGCAAACTCTTCGTTCTCGACACGAACGTTTTAATGCATGACCCGATGTGCCTGTTTCGTTTTGAAGAGCACGATATTTTTCTGCCAATGATCGTTTTGGAAGAGCTTGACGGTCACAAAAAAGGAATGACAGAAGTGGCCCGAAATGCGCGGCAAACCAGCCGGTCGCTGGACGCGCTGGCGGGCGCAAATGGTGCAGACATTGCACTGGGTTTAAAACTCAATACAACAGGCCATCGGGAATCAGGCGGTTCATTGTTTTTTCAGACCAAGGTGCTTGACTACTCCCTGCCAACCAGCCTGCCTCAAGGCAAAGCAGACAACCAAATTCTGGGTGTGGTCGAAGCGCTTCGAAAGGAGCATGCACCGCGCGAGGTCGTATTGGTGTCAAAAGACATCAACATGCGCGTCAAAGCACGGGCGCTGGGACTTGCCACTGACGACTATCAAAATGACAAGGTGTTGGAAGACGGGGATTTGCTGTATTCCGGCTCGTTGGCGTTGCCTCTAGATTTTTGGACCCGTCAGAGCAAAACCATTGAGAGCTGGCAACAAGGCATCCACACGTATTACCGCATCACCGGCCCTGTAGTGCCTAGCCTGCTTATCAACCAGTTTGTGTTTTTTGAATCGCCTGGGGAGCCACCGCTCTATGCGCGTGTGACTGAAATCCAGGCGAAAACTGCCGTTTTAAAGACGTTAAAAGATTACACCCATCTTAAAAATTCGATCTGGGGCGTCACCATGCGCAACCGAGAGCAAAACTTTGCCATGAACCTGTTGATGGACCCAGAGGTTGACTTTGTCACGCTGGCGGGCACGGCGGGCACTGGCAAAACTTTGATGGCATTGGCCAGCGGCTTGACCCAGGTGCTCGATGACCGCCGCTACACCGAAATCATCATGACTCGGGCCACTGTGTCGGTTGGAGAAGACATCGGATTTTTGCCCGGAACTGAAGAAGAAAAGATGGGGCCCTGGATGGGTGCACTGGATGACAACCTTGAAGTTCTGGGTAAAACAGATGGCGGCTCCGGTGAATGGGGCCGCGCTGCAACCAATGAACTGATCCGGTCGCGAATCAAGGTCAAGAGCATGAACTTCATGCGTGGCAGGACATTCTTAAACAAATACGTCATCATCGACGAGGCGCAGAACCTGACTCCCAAGCAGATGAAAACTCTTATCACGCGCGCCGGGCCGGGAACCAAAATTGTTTGTATGGGTAATTTGGCCCAAATCGACACGCCTTATTTAACTGAGGGATCTTCAGGCATGACGTTTGCAGTTGACCGTTTCAAAGGATGGCCTCACGGCGGGCATATTACTTTGGCACGTGGCGAACGCTCTCGACTAGCCGATTTCGCCAGTGAAGTGCTTTAATTTTTTGTGATTTTCTTGCTATACAGCAGCCGCAAGAAAATTTCGTCCAATAAAAAAGCCAAGTCAAGTGACTTGGCTTTTTTTTGTTTTAAGAGTCTGGTGGGCGGTGCAAGTTTCGAACTTGCGACCCCTGCAGTGTGAATGCAGTGCTCTACCCCTGAGCTAACCGCCCCTCTGACGGAGCCCCAGATTATATGCCGCTTCTTCCATCAAAATTGAGCGCTTTTTCGTTTCCAACCCGCCAAACTGCTTTGCCTCGACTGGCTTTATCAAGAAATAACAAAACGTTTTCATGGGCTTTCATTTCTTCTGCACTGGCACTCACAACCACAAGCTCAATCCGACTCAAATCAACATGCAGCACCTGGCTACCAGACGGCACGGGACTGCTGACGTCCATCATCAGACTGTTTTGCCCACGCGTTAAGTTTATGTATACATCTGCCAGCAATTCGGCATCCAGCAAGGCTCCGTGCAAAGTTCGTCCAGAGTTGTCAACTTCCAAACGATCGCACAGGGCATTAAGTGAATTTCGCTTTCCCGGAAACATTTCCTTGGCCATCATCAAGCTGTCTGTGATTTTGGCTACCCACTTGAGAATCGGATCTTTGCCGATAAGCTCAAGTTCCTTGTTCAAGAAACTCACATCGAACGGCGCGTTATGAATAATCACTTCAGCTCCCTCAAGATATTCAAGCAATTCGTCAGCAACTGCAGAAAACTTCGGTTTATCTTTTAGAAATTCATTGCTGATGCCATGTACTTTAAGTGCATCTTCATGACTGTCACGACCGGGATTTAAGTAAAAGTGTTTCGTGTTGCCGGTGAGTTTGCGACCCACGAGTTCAACACAACCAATTTCAATAATGCGATCTCCTCCCTCGGCAGAAAGACCGGTAGTCTCGGTATCAAGAACAATTTGTCGCATCTTGGAAATCACCGACCTAGTGCCGATTAATGAAGTTCTTTAGCATGGTTGATCGAGTATTTAGGAATCTCGACAGTGACATCAGAATGGGCCAGAAAAGCTTGGCAGCTCAAACGCGAATTAGGCTCAAGTCCCCATGCACGGTCTAGCAGATCTTCCTCGCTTTCATCAAGGTCGTTAAGTGAATTAAAGCCTTGTCTGACGATGACATGGCAAGTGGTACAAGCGCAGCTCAAATCACAGGCATGCTCGATATTGATTTTGTTGTCCAGCATAGCTTCGCAAATGGAAGTTCCGGCAGGTGCTGATATTTCAGTGCCTTGCGGGCAGTATTCGGGGTGAGGGAGAATTTTAATGATGGGCATAGTGTCGATTGCGACCTTTTAATACACAGTAAAAATGTTTTAGACAGACTCGATATTTTTTCCGGCTAAAGCTTTTTGAATGCCTTGATTCATCCGTAGCGCCGCAAAAGCTTCAGTGCCTCGTGCCAATGCTTGCGTTGCCGCATCAATAGCGCCAGCGTCACCGTTTGCCCGGACATCAGCAAGCGCAGTGACTAGGCTGTCGATTTGCTCATGCGCCTTCAGGGTTAGAAGGCCTGCATCTGCTGCGAGTGCGCCTTGTGTAGCCAAAATCATCCGGTCAGCGTCTATTTGTGCTTCCAGCAGGGCGCGCGATCGCATGTCATCGTGGGCGGTGGAAAAGCTGTCTTGCAACATGCGGGCTATCTCGTCGTCAGACAACCCATAGGAAGGCTTGACATCAATTTGTGTTTCCACTCCACTAAGCTGCTCTTTCGCATTCACGCTCAACAGTCCATCTGCATCGACTGTGAAAGTTACCCGAATGCGTGCAGCGCCCGCCACCATAGGTGGAATTCCACGCAGTTCAAAACGAGCCAAGCTACGGCAGTCAACGACCAAGTCGCGCTCGCCTTGAACCACATGCAACGCCAATGCTGTCTGACCATCCTGATAGGTAGTGAAATCCTGGGCCATGGCTGTAGGAATGGTCTGATTGCGTGGCACGATGCGTTCAACCAACCCCCCCATGGTTTCAACACCCAGCGAAAGTGGAATGACATCAAGCAAAAGCAGATCTAAACCAGAACGATTGCCCACCAATTGATTGGCGGAAATAGCAGCGCCCAGGGCTACTACCTCATCAGGATTGAGGTTGGTTAAAGGTTCACGGCCGAAAAAGCTGGCTACAGCATGTTTCACCTGAGGCATCCGGGTAGACCCCCCCACCATTACAACACCCTGAACTTCGTCTTTCGTCAGCGAAGCATCGCGCAGTGCTTTGCGAACAGCCGTCATCGTACGCTGTGTAAGGTGTGCGCAAACTGTCTCAAAATCTGCGCCCTTCATCTCAAAATTAATCAATGCCTTGGACAACTGAATTGAAAAAGGCGCAGAGGCTGCGTAAGACAATGCTTCTTTGCAGGCCCGGGCTGTTTTTTGCAACGCTGATTTGTCCGATGGCGTCAGGGTATCGACGGCCAAGCCGGCTTTGGAAAGCGCCCATCCGGCAAGCGCACGGTCATAGTCATCGCCACCAAGTGCAGAATCTCCGCCAGTTGCAATGACTTCAAATACTCCCTGCGACAGGCGCAATATGGAAATATCAAAAGTACCTCCGCCAAGGTCAAAGACCGCATAAGTACCTTCGCTGGCGTTGTCAAGCCCATAGGCAATGGCCGCGGCAGTTGGCTCATTGAGAAGACGCAGCACATTGAGCCTAGCCAGCCGCGCAGCGTCTTTTGTCGCCTGTCTCTGAGCATCGTCAAAATAGGCTGGCACAGTAATCACCGCGCCATAAATATCACTGTCGAATGAATCTTCTGCTCGTTGGCGAAGCAGTGCCAAAATGTCCGCACTGACCTCGACCGGGCTTTTTTCGCCTATCACAGTTTGCAGCGTCACCATGCCGGGCTTGTCAATAAAGCAATAAGGCATTTGCTCAAGGTTATCAATATCATCAATTCCACGTCCCATCAGGCGCTTGGCTGATGAAATCGTGTTGCAGGGATCAGCAACCTGAGCAGCAAGAGCATCAAAGCCAATTTGCACTTGTCCGCTGTCAAGGTAACGCACCACGCTGGGCAGCAGTACGCGACCCGTGGCATCGGGCAAGCATTCGGACATGCCATTGCGCACACCGGCTACCAATGAATGGGTTGTACCCAAGTCAATGCCAATCCCAATCCGCCGCTGATGAGGATCAGGTGTTTGACCGGGTTCTGAAAGCTGAAGAAGTGCCATATCTTTGTTTGAAATTAAATTTTTTGATGGCTTTAAGAAGTAATTTGATCACTGCGGGCCACAACATCGCTGGCAAATCGGTCAATGAACATGAGGCATCGCACCTGCTGAGCTGCAGCTTGAAAATCTTTTTTTCCATCTAGCAACTGTTCTATTTTCAATAGCTGCGCATCCCTGAAAAATTTAGATTCCGTTAATATTTTATCGAGGTCAACGGAATTCTTGGCTTCATCAAGGGACTCTCGCCACTGCATTTGCTGCACCAGAAAATCAGCAGGCATGACAGTATTATTTTCTGCATTGATCGGCGCATCGTGCAGCTCACACAAATAACGTGCCCGTTCCAAGGGATTTTTTAGCCGCTGATAGGCTTCGTTGATTCGAACCGACCATTGCATCGCGATACGCTGCGCAGCAGATCCTTGCGCTGCAAACTTGTCCGGATGAGCCTCGCGCTGCAAATCTTTCCAGCGTTTGTCAATCTGCGTTCGATCTTGAACAAATTGTTCTGAGATACCAAATAGCTCGAAGTCAGTAGATTGAAGGTTCATAAAATTACAAAAGCCGCTAACACAGTTGTGACAGCGGCCTTTTGTTGGCAGTACACCTTGATACGTTACAAGGTACTGACCTGTAAATCTTTAAACGCGAAAACTTTCGCCACAGCCACAGCGATCACGTTCATTCGGGTTGATAAACTTAAAACCTTCGTTGAGACCTTCGCGCACAAAATCAAGCTGTGTACCGTCCACGTACGCCATGCTTTTGGGGTCCACAAGCACCTTGATGCCATTGTCCTCAAAAACAACATCTTCAGGCGCGATTTCGTCTGCAAACTCTAATTTGTAAGCCAGTCCCGAACAACCAGTCGTTTTAACGCCCAAGCGCACCCCAACCCCCTTGCCACGTCTACTGATGAAACGTGTCACATGACGGGCAGCTGCATCGGTCAAGGTGACAGGCATATGGAGCAATCCAATTTCAGCAAGTTAATCAAAGAACTGCCCGAACAGGCTGCGAATGCTTTTCTTTGTAATCTTTTACAGCGGCTTTGATAGCATCTTCAGCCAAAATAGAACAGTGAATCTTGACTGGTGGTAGCGCAAGTTCTTCGGCAATCGCGCTGTTCTTGATGCTGGCCGCCTGGTCAAGGGTCTTGCCTTTAACCCATTCAGTCACCAACGAACTGGAAGCGATTGCTGAGCCACAGCCGTATGTCTTGAAACGCGCATCTTCAATTACACCGGTTGTAGGGTTAACCTTAATTTGCAGCTTCATTACGTCGCCGCAAGCCGGCGCACCCACCATGCCTGTACCTATGGTCTCATCACCCTTTTCAAATGACCCGACGTTCCGGGGATTTTCATAGTGATCCACCACTTTTTCACTGTAAGCCATAAGTTACTCCTAAATTCTGTTTGTTAACGCAAACGATCTACAACAAGCCATTCAACTGCTTTTCGGTTTAGTGCGCCGCCCACTGAATCGTGGACAGGTCAACTCCGTCTTTGAACATTTCCCAAAGAGGCGACAAGTCCCGCAGTTTCGCTACATTTTCTTTGATGGTAGCTACCGCGTAGTCAATTTCTTCTTCGGTCGTCCAGCGTCCAATGGTCATGCGCAAGCTGCTATGAGCAAGTTCGTCACTTCGGCCTAAAGCACGCAACACATAGCTGGGCTCCAGGCTGGCCGACGTACATGCCGAACCGCTTGACACAGCCAGCCCTTTGATGCCCATGATCAAAGACTCGCCTTCCACATAATTGAAACTCATGTTCAGGTTATGCGGCACACGTTTTTCGGCATGACCATTGAGAAACACTTCCTCAACATCCTTTAAGCCATTCAACATGCGTTGATGCAGCGCACGAATTCGATTGTTTTCTTCATGCATTTCAGCTTTGGCAATTCGGTAAGCCTCGCCCATGCCAGCAATCTGGTGAGTAGGCAAGGTGCCGGAACGCATACCCCGCTCGTGACCGCCTCCATGCATTTGCGCCTCAAGCCGGATGCGTGGTTTGCGACGCACATACAAAGCCCCGATGCCTTTTGGCCCATACGTTTTATGTGAAGTCAGACTCATTAAATCAATTGGCAGACTGGCCAAATCAATATCTACCCGACCGGTAGCTTGAGCTGCATCCGTATGGAAAATAATGCCTTTTTCGCGGCACAGAGCTCCAATAGCTGCCATGTCTTGAATCACGCCAATCTCGTTGTTAACAAACATGACGCTGACCAAAATAGTGTCAGGCCTGATTGCTGCACGGAGCGCGTCTAGGTTCAACATACCATCTGACTGCACATCCAGATAAGTAACATCAAAACCCTGACGTTCAAGTTCTCGGCATGTATCCAGTACAGCCTTATGCTCGGTCTTGACAGTAATAAGATGCTTGCCCTTAGTCTTGTAAAAGTGGGCTGCACCCTTAAGCGCCAAATTGTTTGATTCAGTGGCTCCACTGGTCCACACAATTTCGCGTGGATCAGCACCAATTAAGGCGGCGACTTGCTCGCGAGATTTTT
>Ga0326733_1000624_pt1 | contig 10177 bp, 11 predicted proteins | sample 14_GP2_308_FD_207946 | JGI IMG/M metagenome (GOLD analysis project Ga0326733, IMG submission 207946) | Glacier ice microbial communities from Ngari, Tibet, China - 14_GP2_30.8 | ecosystem: Environmental > Aquatic > Freshwater > Ice > Glacier | place: China: Ngari, Tibet | collected 2018-07-17 | reverse complement strand
TGAGCACCGGTGCGGCGGGCTGTGTCAGCGATATCGCCGGTTGCCTGATCGAGCACGCGGTGATCGAATGCCTTCAGACGGATGCGGATATTCTGCGTTTCCATGGTTCTACCAATTTCCAAATTCTATCAATATCAAAGAGCGAAAACAACCGATACGACTTGCTAACTGGAAGTCGGAGCAGCTGTTTTGAATTTCTTAAAAACCGCCCCGCCGGAGCTCAAAACGAATCAAGCATTCCGGCGGGATGCGCGGCCTTTATTACTTCTGGATCGAACTGACAACCCCTGAACCGACAGTGCGACCACCTTCGCGGATTGCGAAGCGGAGACCCGGGTCCATTGCGATTGGTGCGATCAGCTTGACAGCGATAGTTACGTTGTCGCCTGGCATAACCATTTCGGTGCCTTCTGGAAGGACAACTTCACCGGTTACGTCGGTAGTGCGGAAGTAGAACTGCGGACGATAGTTAGCAAAGAACGGTGTGTGACGACCGCCTTCATCCTTCGAAAGCACATAGATTTCTGCCGAAAACTCGGTGTGCGGCGTAACCGAACCGGGCTTGCAGAGAACCTGACCACGCTCAACTTCTTCACGGCCTACGCCACGAACAAGTGCGCCGATGTTGTCGCCTGCACGGCCTTCGTCGAGCAACTTGCGGAACATTTCAACGCCGGTAACGGTCGTTTTCTTGGTGTCCTTGATTCCGACGATTTCAACTTCTTCGCCAACCTTGACGATTCCGGTTTCAACGCGGCCGGTAACAACCGTACCACGACCCGAGATCGAGAACACGTCTTCGACTGGCATCAGGAATGGCTTGTCGATCGGACGATCGGGCTGCGGAATGGCTTCGTCAACGGCGGCCATCAGTGCAAGAACCGATTCCTTGCCGATTGCGTCGTCGCGGCCTTCGAGTGCCGCAAGCGCCGAACCACGAACGATTGGAATGTCGTCGCCTGGGAAATCATACTTCGAAAGAAGTTCGCGGATTTCCATTTCAACCAGCTCGAGAATTTCTTCGTCGTCGACCTGATCAACCTTGTTCATGTATACAACAAGCGCAGGAACGCCGACCTGACGGGCAAGCAGGATGTGCTCGCGAGTCTGTGGCATCGGGCCGTCAGCAGCGTTTACAACGAGAATCGCGCCGTCCATCTGGGCAGCACCGGTGATCATGTTTTTAACATAGTCAGCGTGGCCCGGGCAGTCGACGTGCGCATAGTGACGGTTGGCGGTTTCATATTCAACGTGAGCCGTCGAAATCGTGATGCCGCGCTCGCGCTCTTCAGGAGCTTTATCGATGTTAGCGAAATCAACAGCAACGCCGCCAAACGCGTCAGCCATGATTTTGGTGATCGCTGCAGTTAGCGTGGTCTTACCGTGGTCAACGTGACCGATGGTGCCGATGTTGCAATGCGGCTTCGTCCGCTCAAATTTAGCCTTTGCCATTTTTCAAACTTTCTTACGTGTAAATATCAGATTTTGATCAGTTGCAACAAGGCCCGCTGATTCAGGCGCTGCCCTTAGTGCCTCTTTTTCGCCTATGCAAGCATTGCCTTCATTTGCACGGCAATATGTCGTTTGCGCCGGTTACAATAAGCGTTTTTCCATCCGCAGGAGTGGAATCTGGACGCCATCGATATCAGCAAATTTCTCTTCATCGCTCGATTCGTAACCTTGATTCAGATAGAGCGGGATACCCGCGACGGTGGCCATAAGCTCGACACGATTGAACCCGGCATCGCGCGCGGCGTTCTCGCACAGTCGCATAATCTGCGTGCCGATGCCTCGGCGGATAAAATCAGGGTCGGTATACATCGCCCGTATCTTGGCCGCATCGGTTGCGGGGTCGAGCTGCGCGGGTTCGCGTGCCACCACACTCTCATCACCACCGTAGAGCGTCGCACGGGAGCTCCAGCCGCCACAGCCAGCAATACGATTGCCGCTTTCTATCATGAAGTAGGTGCCGTCTTTGACGAGCTGCGTGTCGAGGCCCATGACCTTATGGCTGGCCACGACCTGTTCGGGTGTGAGGAATGACGACTGTAGCTGCCCAATGGAGCGCGCCATGACCTTGTGCAGCGCTTCAAGGTCGTCGAGGGTGGCAAGGCGGTGGGTGTAGCTATCGCTCATCGTGACGCCGCTCCAAACGAAACGGGTGAGGTGTCATAGCACCCCACCCGCTTTGATTTATTCAAATCCGATCAATATTTAACGCGGAGTCGGGCGTACCAGAAACCACCATTAACCCCGAACGGACCACCGCTGCGTGGGTATATCTGACCGTCGGCAGTGCTGTTGGTTATCGCATAAATCGGGTTGGCCGTGGTAGGCGCAATCCGGTCAGGCTTTGTGTTGAACACGTTGTTTGCACCCACGGTCAATGTGTAATGGTCCATGAAGGTGTAGCTGACATCAAGGTCAGAGGTGAACTTTTCTCCGAATGTTTGACCTGGGTAATCGGCCTGCACACTCCATTTGCTGTAGTAATTTTGCCTTGCGTTGATGGCAAAATCACCCAGTTCGAAACCGGCCGACAAGATCACCCGATGACGCGGTGCAAAGTTCGCGATGTCCGAACGCTGCGCTGCGCTGATCACTTGCGGATCGAAGGAAGTCACTTCGCTTTGGTTATAGTTATAAGCCAGCGTCGTGTTCAACTTGCCGGTGCCAACGTCGGTTCGATATGTCGCGATTACGTCAACCCCGGAGGTATTAGTGTCGAATCCGTTGGTGAAGTAGTTGACGTCACCGCCAACCCCAACAGCCGCCAATGCTGGCAGAGCTAGAATATCCGCTGCCGTAACATCGAATGTTTGCGTAATACCGATCCGGTTTTTCACCCTGATCGAATACGCATCCATAGTCAGCGACAAGCTGCTCGTTGGCTTGATAACAAAACCAACGCCGAAGTTTGTCGATTTTTCAGGAGTCAGAGCCTTCGCACCGTAATATTGCGAAATAGGATTATCGACTTGATAGGTGCCGGTTTGAACCGCATTTCCAGCCACAAAGTTGGTAGTCAAAATCTCAACATTGCTCTGGCCGGGCGACGGAGCGTGGAAGCCAGTACCGAATGTTCCGCGAATTGCGAACCAGTCGGTGAAATTGTAAAGCATGTTGAACTTGCCAACAAACGTTCCGCCAAAGGTGTTGTAATTCTCGTAACGACCGGCTGCGCCGACGGTTAATGCGTCGGTCAAGTCGGTTTCCGCGCCAACATAGACCGCGAAGTTCTTCTGGCTAAATTTGCCTGCCGAGGCTGGGCTTGTGCCGCCGTAACCGCTCGCTGCCGGGTTGAAAGTGACGTTCGAGTCAAAGGCATAAACGCCCGCCGATGTTTCATTATACAGATTTTGCGAAGCAAATGGCCCGGCTGCGTAGGATTGCAGATCACCCTCGGTCGCACCATAAGTTTCTTTCCGGTATTCGGCACCCGCTGACAGCGTGATCGGGCTGGCAAGCCCTGCCTCGATTGGATAGCTGAGGTCGAGGTTCAGGTTGAGTTCTTCCTGGCTCAAGGTTCCGAATTCAAATGAGGTCTGGCTTTGCGGACCAAACGACGCATTCAACGAATCGGTCATCGACAATTTCAGCGTATTTTTGCTCAACGAACCCGAAATATCGTAGCGGAAGCCACTGTCCATTTCGCCCTTGTACCCTAGGGTGCCTTACATTTCTTTGTTCACACCGATAAAGCGCGGAGTAAATCCAGCAGGATAGAGTGTGGAGAAGTTGAAGGTCTGCTGAGTGTTGGCCAAGTTCGACTTTACGAAGCCGCTTGCAGGGCAGGTCACGTTTCCAGTTGGGCATTTGGTCAGATAGGCAGGATGCCCGAACGAACCATTGCGGCCGATCGAATTTGATTGACCGGGCAAAAGGGTTTCTGGACCTGACCCACGATCACGGACCAGCGGCGCGTTCTGTGCAATCGGCGAACGATAGTTGAAACTCTGATTACCCTTACTGCGTGCTACATTCACAAACAGATATAGTTCGCTATTATCGGTTACGTCATAGCCCGCATTCAGGAGGGTTTTGTAACCCTCGCTGGGTGATGACCCCCAGTTCTGAACTGGCTTTGGAAAATGCGGCAACTGTGCTGCAAGCGATGGATTGGCGGCTGCAAATTGCAATGCAATCGGACGGGTCGCTCCGCGGCTTGTCTCACCGTCTTTGTTATATTCAGCGGACAGATTGATAAAGCCACGATCACCGAACTTGGTGCCGAAATTACCGGCAACCTGATAGCTCTTGCCGTCGCCGCCATTGTCGAAATACTGGCCGTAGCGTGCCTGCAACTCGATGCCTTCGTCCTTGCGCAGGCCGTAATTCAACACCCCGCCGATAGCATCAGAACCATATTGCGCTGTTGCGCCTTCACGAAGGATTTGCAGGTTGCCGACTGCGATTGCCGGGATGGCCGAAATATCAGCACCTTGCGAACCAAAGCCCAGCGCAGTGTCCCCGCCGCTGTAAACCTGGACGAGGGCCGAACGGTTGTAGCGTTTGCCGTTAAGCATCACGAGGATGTTGTCTGCTGGCAGGCCACGCAGCGAAGGCGAGCGAACGAATGTCGACGCGTCAGAAATCGTGTTCTGGCTAACGAAGAACGATGGGACGATGTTCTTGACCGCGTCGAGCATGTTCGCCGCTGGCTGCGAGCCGAGTTCTTCTGCGCTGATCACATCAACGGGCGATGCAGAGTCAGCGGCTGAACGGTCGGTACGACGCGAACCGATAACGACGATGGATTTTTCGTCATCTGCAGTTTCTTCGGCAACGGCTGGATCAGCGTCCTGCGCCAATGCGGGCTGCGCCGATAACAACGCCAGTGTTGCGGTACCGCAGGCGAGCCATATCTTAGATACAGCCCTGCTATGTAAAACTCTCATGTAATGTCTCCCTCGTTGATAGACCGTGTCAAAGCGACTGTTGCTTTGTACCTTCACGTTTCCCCGTCCGAGGTCTCTATTGAACAAAAATTACAAAAAGAAAGGTAGTGACAAACGATTGTGCCAAGGTTGTGGCAAAAACGTCGCAGTTATGGCAATAGCTCCCAATGCACATCGAACACGATCCGGCTGCGGACATAGGGCCCCTCATCGATTTCAGCCAATTTCTTGCAGTGGACGTTCGCGTTGGTAGGGTGCTTGCCGCCGAAATGCTTCTCGGCGCGCGCAAGCCTGCTTATGTGCTGACGATAGATTTCGGCCCGACAGTTGGAATCAAGAAATCATCAGCACAGGTCACCGAAAACTATGCGCTGGAGGAGTTACCCGGGCGGCTGATCGCTGCCGTCGTCAATTTTCCACCTCGCCAGATCGGCAAGATGATGTCGGAAGTGTTGACGCTGGGATTTCCGGATGAAACCGGAGCGGTCGTATTAATTTCGCCCGACCGTGATGTGCCCCTCGGCAGCCGCCTTTTCTAGAAGCGGCTGCCGGGCATTTCGAAAAGCGACTTAGGCCAGCTTTTCCTTGATTTCGGCAGCAACGTTCGCTGGCACTTCATCATAATGATTGAAGAACATCGAATAGTTGGCGCGGCCTTGAGTGAATGAACGCAGCTGGTTCACATATCCGAACATGTTTGCAAGCGGCACCATTGCCTCGACAACCTGAGCGTTACCACGGGTGTCGGTGCCCTGGATTTGGCCACGGCGTGAGTTCATGTCACCGATTACGTCGCCCAGATACTCCTCAGGCGACACAACTTCGACCTTCATGATTGGCTCGAGCAGCTTGATGCCAGCTTTTTGAGCCGCTTCACGCATCCCTGCGCGACCAGCAATTTCAAATGCCAGCGCAGATGAGTCGACGTCATGGTACGCGCCGTCATACAGCGTGATTTCAAAGTCGATGATCGGGAAGCCGATGAGCGAGCCGCTTTCAGCCGTTTCGCGCATGCCTTTTTCAACTGAAGGGATATACTCCTTGGGAATGTTGCCGCCCTTGACTTCGTCCTTGAAGGTAACGCCAGCACCGCGTTCGCCCGGCTTAACCGTGAACTTGATGCGACCAAACTGACCCGAACCACCCGACTGCTTCTTATGCGTGTAATCGACATCAACTTCACGAGCGAGATATTCGCGGTACGCAACCTGTGGCGCGCCGACATTGGCCTCGACCTTGAACTCGCGCCGCATACGATCAACGATGATGTCGAGGTGAAGCTCGCCCATCCCCTTGATGATCGTCTGACCAGATTCGTGATCGGTCGAAACGCGGAACGAAGGATCTTCGGCCGAAAGACGATTTAGCGCGATGCCCATCTTTTCTTGGTCGGCCTTGGTCTTTGGTTCAACCGAAAGCTCGATAACCGGATCGGGGAATTCCATGCGCTCAAGGATGATCGGGAAACGTTCGGCGCAAAGCGTATCGCCCGTCGTCGTTTCCTTCATGCCGGCTAGCGCGATGATGTCGCCTGCAAATGCCTCGTCAACGTCCTTACGTTCGTTTGCGTGCATTTCGAGCATACGCCCGACCTTTTCCTTCTTGTCCTTCACCGAGTTCAGATACGTGCCCTTTAGCAATGAACCCGAATAGATGCGGATAAAGGTCAGCGAACCGACGAACGGATCGTTCATGACCTTGAACGCGAGCGCCGAGAACGGCGCATCGTCGGCGGCCTTGCGGCTGTCGGGCTCAAGCGTATCCATGTGAACGCCCTGAACATCTTCGATGTCGAGCGGCGAAGGCAAATAATCGACCACGGCGTCGAGCAATGGCTGAACGCCCTTGTTCTTGAACGCCGAACCACAGCAGACTGGAACGAACGACTGGTTGAGCGTGCCCTTGCGGATCAGCGCTTTCAGCGTCGCAACGCTCGGCTCATCGCCGTTCAGATATGCTTCCATCGCTTCATCGTCTTGCTCGACGGCGAGTTCGATCAGTTCGCTACGATATTTCGCGGCTTCGTCGGCCAGGTCGGCAGGAATTTCTTCGTAAAAGAATTCAGCACCAAGCGCTTCGTCTTTCCAGATGATCGCACGATTTTCGACAAGATCGACCAAGCCCTTGAGGTCAGCTTCAAGGCCGATTGGAATGTAAAGCACGGCTGGACGAGCGCCCAGACGGTCGATGATTGACTGAACGCAATATTTGAAGTTCGCGCCAGTACGGTCGAGCTTGTTGATGAAGCACATACGCGGAACGCCGTACTTATCAGCCTGACGCCATACGGTTTCCGATTGCGGCTCAACGCCTGCAACGCCGTCAAAACACGCAACCGCGCCATCGAGCACGCGAAGCGAACGCTCGACTTCGATGGTGAAGTCGACGTGTCCCGGGGTGTCGATAATGTTGATCCGGTGATCGTTCCAGAAGCAAGTGGTCGCAGCCGACGTGATCGTAATCCCGCGCTCCTGCTCCTGCTCCATCCAGTCCATTGTCGCAGCACCATCATGCACTTCGCCGATTTTGTACGACTTGCCGGTGTAGAACAGGATCCGCTCGGTGGTCGTGGTTTTACCGGCGTCGATATGCGCCATGATCCCGATGTTGCGGTACATACTGAGTGGATGGCTGCGTGCCATAATCGTTACTCCAAAGATGGGCGTGCTAGGTTGCGCCGCCCTATAGGGAAAGGGGCTAGCTTTCGCCAGCCCCCAAATTAGTTGCGACTTCCCGTCAGCGATGACGGAAGGTATTGTATTGTTACCAGCGGTAATGAGCAAACGCGCGGTTGGCGTCGGCCATACGGTGCGTATCTTCACGCTTTTTAACAGCGTTACCGCGGTTCGATGCAGCATCCATCAATTCGCCAGACAGCCGGGCGGCCATCGTGGTTTCGCTGCGGTTACGAGCGGCTGTAATCAACCAGCGGATAGCCAAAGCCTGAGCGCGCTCGGGGCGAACTTCGACTGGAACCTGATAGGTTGCACCACCGACGCGGCGGCTGCGGACTTCGATGCCGGGCTTTACGTTGTCGAGTGCTTCGTGGAATGTCTCAATCGGATTTTTCTTCGCGCGTTGCTCGACAGTTTCGAGCGCACCATAAACGATCCGCTCTGCGGCGGACTTCTTGCCATCCAGCATCAGGTTGTTCATGAATTTCGACAGAATGAGATCACCAAAACGGGGATCGGGCAGTATTACGCGTTTTTCTGGACGACGACGACGTGACATATTTTATTCCTTTATCTCTTGGCCCAAGGCAGCGATATCCGCGCCTGAAGCTCATGAAAGCAGGTCCGATTATTTCGGACGCTTGGCACCATATTTGGAGCGCGATTGCTTCCGGTCCTTAACGCCCTGCGTATCGAGCACGCCGCGAAGGACGTGATAGCGAACGCCAGGAAGATCGCGAACACGACCGCCACGGATCAGCACAACGCTGTGTTCCTGGAGGTTGTGGCCTTCACCTGGAATATAGGAAATGACCTCGCGCTGGTTGGTCAGACGGATCTTCGCAACTTTACGCAGAGCCGAGTTCGGCTTTTTAGGGGTCGTCGTATAAACGCGCGTACAAACGCCGCGTTTCTGTGGATTCTGTTCCATCGCAGGGACCTTTGACTTGGCCTTCTGCGGGATCCGGCCCTTGCGGACCAGCTGGTTAATCGTTGGCATATCTTCACCTTTTTGAAGCGGTTACTTTAGGTGGCAAGGCGTGTTTGCGGTGGAGGCTCAGCCTTTGATCCACCCGACCTGACACATAATGTGCTGCTATTTTGAGTTTTTCCGTCGAGGATGGAGAATCGGACTCCACTCTTGGGAAGGCGCGCCATTAGCGCCGGTTGGCGCGTGGGTCAAGGGGCGCATTGGGCGGAATGGAGAGATGATTGCTAGGAGCGATAAGCCATGACCGTTGACCACCGAAAGGAATTTCCTTACAAACGCATTATGATTATCGGACGTATCACTGCTAAGGCGCAAACTACTATTCCGCGTGCCGTTCGCTTGGCGCTCGGCATTGGGCCTGGGGACGAAATCGGTTATGAAATCGATGGCGACAAAGTTGTTCTAACACGCGTCAAGCCTGATGAAAAAGACATGTTCGTGAACAATTTTTCGACCTTTACCGAATGGTCGGACGAGTATGACAGCGTCTATGACCGGCTTTAAAGCTGGCGATGTCATTTGGGTAGCATTCCCGCATGTCGAGAGTGAGCGTAGCACTGTTCGCCCTGCCCTCGTCGTAACCGAAAAAATGGTCGGTCCGAACAATGGCTTGCTATGGGCCATGATGGTCACGAACGCCTTGAGGCCGGATTGGCCGGGCGATTTACCTATTGAACATTATGCAAGTATTGGCCTGCCACACCCGTCTAAAATTCGAACGGCGAAAATCGCTACTTTGGATGCGAGTGGTGCTGAAATCATTGGGCAGATTGACGATAGGCTTTTGGCGGAAGTGCGTAGTGTGATCACTACAAATTTGGGTGGTTAAGCTAGACTGCTCGCTCGCCCAACACCGCGTTCTCAACTTTGATGCGCCACCAGAGCAACGCGGCGTTGAGGATCGAAAACGTCAGCGCCATTGCGGGGGCTCCGAGGATGAGCGGCAATAGCGCGATTTCCACCACCACCAGCACGTAATTTGGGTGCTTGATAAACCGGTATGGCCCGCGCTTTACCTTTGGGAAATGCGGGGCGCTGATGATGCGGGTGGTCCACCAGCGGCCTATGCTGGCGAGCGTCCAGAAGCGGAAGGTCTGGCTGGCGACGAAGATGTTGAGCAAAAGCATGTTCGGGATTTCCGTCGGCTTTGCGAACAACGCGATGGAAATCAGCCAGCCGCCGTGCAGGACGATGAACAAAGGATAATGCTTGGCGCCATATTCGCGGCCACCTTCGGCGAGCAAACGGCGGGTGTTGGCGTTGGCGTAGGCGAGTTCTGCCAACCGCTGTATGACGACGTAAGCGAAGAGTATCTGTGCCCACAATGGCCAGTCGAACAGTGTCATGGGCGCAGTATCCCCATCGCTCCGACAAAGCCGGGGCCGAGTGCCGTCATCAATGTCGGCTTGGTCATCGGGCCAGCCGCGAGCAATTCCTCAAGCACAAACAAGGCGGTCGGCGAACTCATATTGCCATTCTGGCGTAACACACTTCGCGTCGCGGGCAGATTATTGCCGAAATATTCCGCCAGCGCATCGACCACGCGTCCTCCGCCGGGGTGGCAAGCTGGTTCGCCCATATCGGCCTTGGTTAAACCCTGCCGGTCAAGAAAC
>Ga0326733_1000623_pt1 | contig 10178 bp, 14 predicted proteins | sample 14_GP2_308_FD_207946 | JGI IMG/M metagenome (GOLD analysis project Ga0326733, IMG submission 207946) | Glacier ice microbial communities from Ngari, Tibet, China - 14_GP2_30.8 | ecosystem: Environmental > Aquatic > Freshwater > Ice > Glacier | place: China: Ngari, Tibet | collected 2018-07-17 | reverse complement strand
AATAGCGTACAGGGCTGCAACGCGACGTGCTGGTGCGCTCACCACTTTTTTGCCGTAATCTCTTTCATTATTTCGATGTCGAGATCCCGTTCGGCGAGCAGCTTCTTGAGCCTGCCGTTCTCTTGCGTTAAATTCTTTAATTCCTTTACATCATCAGCGGCCATGCCGGCAAACCGCTTGCGCCAACCATAGATGCTTTGCTCGCTCACTGCGTGGCGTTTGGCCACCTCTGCAATCGGACCTTTGTCCGCCTCCCGCAAAATCCGCACAATCTGCTCATTGCTGTATCGACTCATCTTCATGACGCCCTCACTTTCGTAAGGAGCTATCTTCTCAAATCATTGGCGGTCCGAAAATCCCGGGACAGGTCATGTAAACGAATCTCTGACTACTTTTGCCGGATGGCTGGCAATTGGTATTGGCGCTGCGTTTTCAATAATTATTGAAAACGTTGGTAACGTCGAGCGATTTATAAAGCTATCAAACATCAAGTGGGCATTGGCGTTGTTGTCAGCAGCTTTGCTCGTCGCAATTTTTACCCGCTTCTTGTCTGCGGTGGTATCTGGCAGCGTTGCTGCTTATGCTTCTGCAAAAGCGGCTGTAAAAGAGATTGAAGCCACTGCATTGCCGTTCGATTTTAAAAAATACTTTACCTATTATTCTCGGGGTTTATATTTGCCTTTTCGTTGGATGACTTTAAGAAACGTCACAGTGATGATGAGTGGCGACTCGGCTGTAGCTGGAAGAACTGTTGCAAAAATCTCGCAAATAATGTCATGTTTGGTAATTTTCTTAACACTTCTTATTTTTGCGGCAGCCGCTATATTGGTTTGCGGCATCAAAACTAGCGTTTAAAATTTTATTCAATATGCTACGCGTAAACAAACTTGCCATTTAATTCCACAGCGCGCTCGTCATCCCACTCAAGAAACCGAACTCGCCAATAAATTCCTGCTAGGCGGCCAGGAACGCTAATTTCATGAGATCGGTTTAAAAAGAATACGCGCGACACCACCATGTCCAGGCGAACTCCCGCCTTACAGCGCAGATCAACTATCCGGCTTCGCACCGCTAGCGCTGGCTTAGTCAGCTCCGAGTTCCAATTAGGGCCGAAACAAATTTCCCGATCTTCTAATTCTGCAAGCAAAAAACCGAGGAATTTTTGAAAATTTTCATCATCGGCGACTAGCTCTGTTCGCACGTTAAAAACTTGAAATAATTTGCAAAGCTCACTTCTAAGCGTTACAAGCCCGAAAGCTTTACTAACTTGCCGATTTAAAGCATTGCTTCCATCATCCTGATGATATGCAAAAACGGTGGCAATCTCTTCAAGGATTTTCCATCCTGTTTTGTTTCTGTCAATCAAAACATGAAAAAGCCAATTGCAATACAAAGATAAATATGGATATGTCGCTTCCAATTTAAATTTTTCTAAAACTAGTCGAGTCCGAGACAGTGTTTCAATAACGTTAGAAATCGTCAAAATCCTACTCGCTAAAATTTGGTCAATATGAGCAGAAAGTTGTTTTGGATAGTTCTGTGCCAACGTGCATATCCCTCACGGTTTAAAAAAAGATAAGTCGCGACGAACTACTTATAAAATCATGGGCAGAAACGAAAAACGCCCCGCAAGGGGCGTATTTACTTGTTTTTTGGCGGAAGCGGTGAGATTTTCCGCCATTGAAGAGAATGTAAGGTTTTCCCCCTATGAGGCCTGATTTATAGAGCTTTCTCAGAGTCAAGGGGTGTGGTAAAAGGGTGTGGTAACCACCGGAGTTGCAAATGAAAGCCACCACCCTCCCGAAGTACCTCGTGAAGCGCAAGCTGGGCTTCTACGCGGTTATGGAAATCCCTTTGCAGGTCCAGCCGATTTTCGGTAAGCGGCGCTTCTTACAGTCCCTGGAGACCCGTGAGCAGAGCTTGGCGGAGCGTAGGCTCCACATCGTCACTGTTCGTTGGAAGGCAGCAATCGAGAAGGCACGGGGAGCGCACGACCCCTCAGCAAGCGTCCTATGGGAGGTGATGGAATGGCGTAAGGAGCTTGCAGAGACTACCGATGAGGACACCAAGACAGCCCTGGAAGATGCCATTACGGACAAGCTGGAAGCTATAGAGGCCAGGGAGGGGCCGGAAGCCGCTCAGGATGCTGCGCAGATAGTCTTCAGTAACAGTGTGGCCCTGGGGGACCAGATAGACGACTGGATGAACACCACCAAGCATCTGAATGCTAAGACACGTGACATCCAGGAGAAAGCGGTGAAGGCATTCTGTGATTATTTCAAGAGCAGTCACAGGATCGACAAGGCTACCGTAAAGGCGTACCTGCTGGAGTTGAGAACAAAGCATGATTTGTCAGACCAGACCATTGGGGCACGTCTCAGCTTCCTACGGTCCTTTGTTGGTTACATAGATGAGACCTTTGGAACCACTCTTGTTTCTCTGTTCACCAGCAAGGCATTAGTTAAATCAACATCAGCCAAGACTACGAAGCAACGGGCCTGGACAGCATTTACTCCTGAGGAAGTGAGTAGGCTTTATGAAGCTGCAAGGGCAGGGCGCAAGGAGCAAGACCGGACTTTGGCTGACCTTATCGCATTGGCTGCTTATACAGGCTGCCGTATTGAAGAATTGGGGCAGCTAAGGCCGGAAGATGTCACTGAGCAGTCAATCAAGATTGGCAATGCAAAGACCGCTGCAGGTATCCGGGAGGTTCCTATGCACCCCACATTGTGGCCGCTGGCAAAGAGACTGATTGAGAAGCCTGTAGATGGCTTTTTAGTTCGTGGCAGTGCAGGGAGTTATGACAAGAGAACAAATGCCCTGGGGACCCGCTTTGGGCGCTTGAAGACCTCTCTAGGGTTCAGCGATAGGCATGTGTTCCATTCGATCAGGAAGACGGTAGTGAGTCAGCTAGAGCAGGCAGGAGTCTCCGAGAACGTGACAGCGGATATCGTAGGGCATGAGAAGCCCCGGATAACCTATGGGTTGTACTCATCGGGAACCAGCTTGAAACAGAAAGCGGAAGCGATATTGTCCCTTGCATACCGGGGTAGACTTGCTGAGGTCTAATGAGATGCCTTACAAGAAACATTGAGGGCACCGAGAAGGGGGACACATCGGAAACCTATGGGGAAGCGTCGATGTCTGCTAAGTTTGAGGCAGTGCAGAAAATAAGATATTGGGCGCTGTTGCGTCAAAATACTGCGCCAGTTTAGCCATGAAAACAAACTTAGACATTATCGCTTCTGTTTGACTCTGGAATGTTCAGGGTCATTCTCTAATAAAACTTCTCCTTCCACGCTGTACCAGAAAAGATTGCAATCCTGAAATTCAAACCGCACACGTTCTGGCATTTCGACTACTTCTCGTTGAGCGCAAGTAAGTGCTATATATCTTGAATAAGGATTATCAAGAGAGATGAAGCCGTTATCAAACTTATTGAATCTGGGAATATCGTTAACCCCTGCATAGTTTTTCACTGAGTCAGGCAAGTCAATGATTATTTGTTCGCTTGGGGTTGAACTTAACTCAACCTGCATTTGATACCACCGTCCTTTATATAAAGCCTCGGCTGTAAGTGTCTCAAAATATATGTGGGCATTTCGCTCCGACAAATTCGACAATCTCATCAAGATAAACAAAACCCTTGTATTTTGAATGGCCCCACTATAACGATACGGCAAGTAAAGTTTGAACTTGGGCCGTCTTTTGAGCCACATCACGTGTGTCTGTAAGGCAAGAGCAATAAGACCTGTTATGCCACCGACTATTCCGATCCAATCTGCTGCGCTCATTGAGACTTTCTGACATTCATGTGAGCGCTGATAGTAACTGAATATTTTGTAGCAAAAATCCGTTCCCCCTCCAATGATCCCAACTTCCTGCAAGTCCCCCCTGTACCCTCTCGGAACTCCATAGGAACCCTGCTTGACTCATCAATCCTTTGAGGCTCTACAGGGCCTCTCGGTGCCTTCCAGTTCCCTCCAGAATCCTCATTGATTTACTCAACCGTTCCCCTATGAGAACTGTTCCCAAAAGGATAATATTGACAACTGTTATTTCGTTAATGTAACTTGCATATAGGTACTGATTCATCGGGTCTCAGTCCTCACTTACAAGGAACCCAACATGGCATCGCTAACAATCATTCTGGAAGGCCCTTACCTCCGCATTGGCAGCATGGAGATGTACCTAGACCGATGCACGTATGAGAAAAGCAGGGGAGATAAGCTGGTGGAGGTTGTTAGGAGCGCTAGAGCCATTGAGATAACAGTATTCACTTGGCATCTCTGCATCAACCGTACATCAGGGTGTCCGTAATCGTCCGTATAAGGACATAGTTCAATAGGGTGTCCGAAACTAAGCTTGCAATACTAATGGACATAGTGCATGATCCGTACATCCATTATGGACACCTCAAAGGAACCCTGCCATGTCTCGCGTATTTGCCTACTGCCGTGTCTCTACCTCTGACCAGACTACAGATAATCAAGTCATGGAAATAGAGGGGGCAGGATTCAATGTAACCAAGCAGCGAACTGTTACCGAGACTGTCTCAGGCTCAGTGCCAGCAATAGACCGTAAAGGCTTCAGCGGGTTACTCGATAAGCTGGAGAACGATGATGTCCTGGTGGTCACCAAGCTGGACAGGCTAGGCCGGAATGCAATGGATGTACGGTCTACGGTGGAGAAGCTGGAGGCCCTTGGTGTAAGGGTTCATTGCTTGGCATTGGGTGGAGTCAATCTCACCAGTCCAGCGGGGAAGATGACCATGCAAGTTATCGCTGCTGTAGCTGAGTTCGAGAGAGACCTACTCATAGAGCGTACACAATCGGGACTCAAGAGAGCCAAGGCAGAAGGGAAGGTCTTTGGTAGGCCAATGGCATTGAAGTCTGACCAGCAAGCTGAGGTAGTCAAGCGCCTGGAGGCAGGGATACCAGTTGCTCAGATTGCAAGGGACATGGACACCAGTAGGCAAACCATCATGCGACTTAGAGCATCCACAGGAGCCTCACCAGGGCCTCTTCTGAGCGTCGTAAAGTAGATCAGGCGGCTACCCTATTGGAATTACTTATGAATGCCTTGTAGAGCCTCTGAGAGCCTTGGTGATATGTGATGCTATCTCTACTTCCTCATCCTAGCTGGTAACAGGGATGCCAGTAGGCAGACTCTAACTCTACCAGGGAACCCACCAGGGACTCTACCAGGGACTCTACCAGGAGCCTCACCAGGAGCCTCACTAGGGCCTCTTCTAAGCGTTCTTAAGTAGATCAGGCGGCTACCCTATTGGGATTACTGTTGGGCGTCTTGTAGGGGCTTTAAGAGGCACAGGATGACCACCACAGTAAGATGCAAGATATCGAGTTAGAGAAGTTCATGGGACAGGTCTTAGGACATAAGCCAAAGGTATCCAATTGGAACTAGTGGAAATATGGTAGATTCCCTTTAAGGATCAAGGACTTAGGTGTTTCCGGTAGGGTAAACCCCACCCATCGCAGCAGGGTGAAGATATATTATAGATACTCCTTAAGGTATCTTAATGATTACCTTAATGATATCTTGAAGATACCTTAATGATGGCCTAGGATTCTCCTTGTACAGTACACATTACACAGTCACCCCTAAGAAGGAGAACACTATGAATGTAAGGATAGATGCACAGCACGAGTATCAGGAAGGAACTCTTAAGGATTCCTTAAGGGTTAGCCTAGGAGTCCTGGTGGGGGTCTTGTTGATGGCCTCCGTGACACTGGTGAGTATCTCCTAGCTACATCCTCTCTGAGTATCATTTTTTCCTGCTAACGATCACTGCATCACCCCTCTCACCGCTTCACTTCTCGCTCTCCCTGTAGTTCCTCTCACCGCTTCACTTCTCGCTCTCCCTGTAGTTCCTCTCTGAGTGCCATTTTTCATTGCTAACCGTCATTGCAGTTTCCACCCTGCATCAATCCTCACCACCATTTTTCATTGCTAACCGTCATTAGCTCTCATCCCTCCAACTCTACCAACCTTATCCGGGTCTCAAATGCCAATCTCATTTCACAAACGAGCAGCACGTGCAGGAAAGAACGTTACTGCCACTCTCAACGATTCTGCACAAACACGCCTAGCGTGGTGTCTACGAGCTACGAATGAACTCTTTAAAGTCAAGGCGACTACCAGCACAGTCATGCGCCGGGCTATCACTCTATTCCAGTCTCACCTAGAAACTCTCATGGTTGCAGAAGGGACGAATGGGGACATGCTCAGAGCCTTTGAGGTAGCTCAACTTCGGTTAGCCAATAAGGGTACTCAGAAGCTTGGCATCTCAGCAGATCAAGTGAAGGCTATCCCAGTCCTGAAACCTCTGCACCAGCTAATAGCTGATTTACCACAGGCCCCAAAGGTCATCGATATTCTGAGAGAGGATTTACTACGCTGGGAAAAGAAGAAGGCAGCTAATCAGATCACAAATAGAGAAGAGGGCACCAATGAGAAAGCATAGCCACCATGCAATCAGTACACCTACCAATTTGACCAAGCTTGAGCAACTATGGGTTGCGCTATTGGAAGCACTGAAGGTAGCAATGAGTGCTTCAAAGGTTCCTACTGGGGAACTCTTGAGTATCGTTAGGCTGTTTGTACGCGATAACCAAAGTAAACCTAACGCAGTGCAAGTTAAGCAACTCCAAGACCTCTACACGGCCCTGGTGAATAGATTTGTATTGGTGATGAACTCTGAAGAGGGGCCTACGCCGAGTCAGATGGAGTCAATCCGTAAGTTCCTTGCAGATCAATCCGTATCGAAGGATGCTGATATTCAGATTAGCCTGGAGAACCTCTCAAGCTTGTCCCTTCCGTTTCATTAATCCCACGTTTATACGCCTGTCTTTTCGCGTCAGGTTGTATTTCTCATTCAATCTCTTAGTATCCCTTAAAACCATTTCGCGCATCTGGCGCAGGAGTCCCCATGTCCACCGATAAAGCTGCATTTGAGTTGACAGAAACTGCCTTCAATATCCTCATCCAAGATATTGAGAGCCACGGTAATAAACCAGGAGAACTTCAACGTGCTGCCTTGTATGAACTCTTGGATACCCTTTCAGGATATGCATTCGGTACTGAAAGCGGCAGACAGGCTTTTGGGCTTGCTACGGGAGCCGGAAAGACTTCTGCTGTAGTCGCCTTCATCACTGCACTGCACCGGCTTGGTATGGATGGTGTTGCCATGTCGGTAGCTGCCTCTAAGGTGGAGGCCCTGTGCGGATTAAAGGCGAAGCTACTGGCCAATGGTGTGCCTGAAGAATTAATCGGCCTCAAGCACTCTCATGGTGTCGCAGCATCGCAGCCAAGTACGGGTAATGATGATCGTAGATATCAACTGATTACCCATGCAAGGGTTCGAGGTGGAACCGATCAGGACCTCTTCATTCAACATCAGGGTAAGAAACGCGCTGTGATGGTATTTGATGAAACATTATTCCGTTCAGATACCTTTGCAGTTTCGGCTTATAGCTTAGAGTTTGCCCTTGCTGGCTTTCAAGTATTGGCAAAACATTCAGGAAATAAATATACAAAGCTTTTAGCGTATCTCACACAGTGCAGGGAGATGATTGAGACAGGCATTGAGGAAGTAAAAGCTGGCATTCTCGATACAGGAGAGGGAATAACAATCAATCTGCCTGTATTGACTCAAATTGAGCTTGATGGATACGCGGCGCAGCTTTCAACTTCAGCAGGGGGTAATTACGAAGCGTTGGAAGACCTCCTACACATATCGCAAAATCCCTTACGAATCATTCTTACCAAACAGCAAAACGGTGTTATTTGGTTTAAGGTAAGTGTTCCCGAAGACTTGAAAGACATTGTAATCCTAGATGCCAGCCACCCAATACGAGACCTTGTATCACTAGATAAGACTATTCAAACTGCGGGAAGCTTTCACAACATGGACGTAAAGCGATTCGGCAATGTGACTATTCATCAGATGTTGAGTCCAGGTGGAAGGACAACTATCACTAAATCTTTTAAGGAAATAAGAAAAGAAAACCGTACAGTCTCGAAAGAAATCATTGAAGCTGTCAAAGCCAACCATGCTGCTAAAGGTATCTTGCTGTTCACCTACAAGAAACGCGATACGGACATCGAGAAGCTACTGCTGAGTGATTTGGCAGAAGCTGGGATTGATCTTAATGAATTAACAGCAGATGGGCGCAAACGTGTGAACGTTCTTTCATGGGGAAATGAATCAAGTCTTAATGGTCTAGAGCATTGTGACGTTGTAATCATGGCTGGGGTTCTACATCGTAATTATCTCGATTTGGCATCTACCATTTTTGGTCAATCTGAAGACCCTGGTGCAAAAGTTGACAACACCCTGATTAACCAGATGCTGAACTCTGAACTTGCCCATTTGATATATCAGGGAGCCAGTAGGGGAAGCTGTAGGATTATTGATGATGGTCAGGCAAAGCCGATGCAGCTTTACGTTATCCATAAAGGTCTCAACATTCGACCAATCATCAATAAGGTGATGAAAGGGGTCAAGTGGGACGTATGGAAGCCTCTGTACGATCCCTCAGGCTCATCAGGTGTAACAGACCTTCTTTGTCTTCAGATTGATGAGTACCTTAATTCGTTGCCACCAGAAACGAGAAGTATCAGTACAAGGCAAATAAAAGTCGGGATGTCACTCGGGGAGGGCACTGTACCTCAGACTTTCACAAATGCTATACGGCGTCTTGATTCTCTATCTGGATTGTGGAGGCTAGAAGGCCGTTCAATGGTTTCCGTGGGTAACAGCTTTCCGATCCAAACTTAAAACTACGGCTCCTATATATTCCCTTTAGGAGGAATAGTTATAAGTCAGCTTTCCTTGGCATAGTTGACCTTCTAAGGTTGATAGTGTTGTGATTCTCACCACTAGTCCCCGGAATGGTCCCCCATAGGTTCCCCTCAGTCACAACCCCCTACAACGTAGGAGCACCACTGAGACCTTCCTATGGCTACTCATTCCTGTCTCCTTCTACCGATCATCAACCCTAACCAACTAAACAGGAGTCATCCTTAATAATATTAATCAGAAGGTCATCCCCCACCAGGGGCCTCTATAGGCACCTTCTCGCCCGTCAGCATCATCCCTAGCAGTAGCGTTCAGCACTAGCGTTCAGCAGTCTCCCCAACCAGACACCCAATAGGCTCCCCTACGCATGTAGGAGGTCTCTTCCCTGTGCCTACTCTCCATTGTTCTATCACTCCCTCACCAACAAGGCTATTCCCATGCCCAAGTACACCTCTATCACTAATGCCATTACTGAGAATGGTCACCTTTTCTGTAGTTCTTCTCATTGCTCCAGCAAGCGAATAGGTCTCTCATCCTTCTGTATCAACCACCGTAACAAATACGTTCTCTATGGGCATCCTCTCCAGTACAAACTTCACGCCTCCCGCCATGCTGTTGAAAGAGAGGAAGTTACCCGAATCTTCGATAACAACCCCCAGCACAAGGGAATCCTTGAGGCTATCCAGTTCGTCCAGCGGTGGATCAATGCGGTCAACCGTGAAGATTCATCTGCAATAGCCCCTGAGGAAATCCGTCGCCTTACCAATGCTGGGGTAACCGCTCGTGACATTGTTATAGAAGCAGCATCCTTCTACATCTATCAGCAATGGAATAAACACCACTTCCACAATGATATGGCTGTCGATATAGCGCTATCGCTGGCTGTCCTGGGTCTCGCGCCTATTGCCAAGAAAACTAGAGTCAATCCCAACGGGAGCATTACGAGGACTCCCATATCGTTTAAAGCATCAGCAAGAAAGAAGATAGGGCGTTACCTACGAGGACACCTCATCGAACTCTTCCATAACCTACAGACGCTAATCGAGAATAACCAGAATGCAGCACAGACCGTTAAGGAGGCAATGCGGTCCCCCTTGACCTACCCCGCAGTAATCATCCCATCAAAGGAGGCTACCTACTCGCCCCCGTGGGATACCTCACCAGGAGCGCCGATGAAGGTCTTTTAAAGACTCCAGGAGGCACCGTAGTACATACCCCAGCACTAGCGTTCAGCACTAGCGTTCAGCACTAGCGTTCAGCACTAGCGTTCAGCACTAGCGTTCAGCACTAGCGTTCAGCACTAGCGTTCAGCACTAGCGTTCAGCACTAGCGTTCAGCACTAGCGTTCAGCACTAGC
>Ga0326733_1000622_pt1 | contig 10194 bp, 8 predicted proteins | sample 14_GP2_308_FD_207946 | JGI IMG/M metagenome (GOLD analysis project Ga0326733, IMG submission 207946) | Glacier ice microbial communities from Ngari, Tibet, China - 14_GP2_30.8 | ecosystem: Environmental > Aquatic > Freshwater > Ice > Glacier | place: China: Ngari, Tibet | collected 2018-07-17 | reverse complement strand
AAGTGCTGCCCATCAGGCACGGTTACTGTCCTGATTCGGTGAGCAGGCAATACGATGGTGCCCATGAAGAACTGTGTGGTAGTTTCCTTATAATCTGACCGTCTTGGCCTTCTGATGTGCCACAACTGTTATTGCCACTCCGGAAGTAGCAGGCATCGTGGTCGCATGTTCAACTGCGCACAGGACCGACTATTGTTCGTAATCTCCTGTCTTACGAAATAAGACTTTACCATTAATGGCGAACAGACTTGCCAGTATTTATTCGTACTGTTTGCCGCGCAACACCAAAATAAGTCTCGCATAACTACTTGATAGACGAAGAAAAAGCCACCCTTTGGAGGTGGCTTTCTTGTAGTCCGTAAGGAACTATCCGGTTCAATGTGATAGCCCAGCGAAACAGTTGAAAAAGTGCCCTCGAATTGGCTTAAAACACAATAATTCGTTTTTGTTAGTTGGAATGATATAAGAATTTGACGGGAGGTAAGCCTATTTACATGCCCCCAAGCCTACCCCAAAATAAGAATCGGTATGTTTGTAGAGGCAACTGATTCAACCCACACAAAATGGTAACTGTAAGCATCCACCTCAAACGGCCCCAAGCTGGTGTGCCCGCAAACAAACAAGAGCCAACGGTAATCTTTCTATTGCTCTATGCGGGTGGAAAGCAATACAAGGTGTACACGGGCCACACCATCAAACCGGCTTTTTGGTTGAAAGAAGAACAAAAGGCCAAAACCAAGGGAATTGGTGAAAACGTGGCCTTGAATGATTCATTGGCCTTGATGAAGGAGCGGTTGCGGGCCTGTTACATGGAAAATGTATCAAAAGGATTGTTGCCTACCCCAGCCCAACTCAAAGCGGCAATAGCTCCTGCTGATGTTGAGGCCGCCGAAAAGCAACGGTTAAGCTTGGATGAAGCATTTGCCCTCTGGATAAAGCAAACTCGCGCTGATGGGCGGCAAAGCACCGCCAAAGGTTACGAAACGACCCGTAAACATCTTGTAGAGTTTGGCAAAGCCCACCGGGCACCCGTCGAATTTGAGGCCATTACATTAACCTTTTTTGATAACTACACGGCGTACCTATCCCAACAACGCAAAACCAAACTAACCGATAACAGCGTTGCAAAGGATGTGATAATCCTGAAAACCTTTCTTAAATGGGCTGCGCAACGCGGTCACAACACGCAGCAGGAGATACCCAAAGCGAAGTACACCCAACGCGACCCGGCAATCGTTGCGTTGACAGAAAACGAATTGCGAGATGTAGCGGCCTTAGAGTTTGCTACCCAACCCAAGCTGGCAAATGCCCGCGACCTTTTTCTGTTAATGTGCCACACCGGGCTAAGGTTCTCCGACCTTCGTGCCCTTGCAACCCGACCAGATTGCGACAAAGGCGACCATTTGGATATCACGGCTCTTAAAACAGACCTGCCGGCAGCACCACCAGTGGTGCCCCAAGCCCGTCCGTTGCTCAACCGATTATTTGCGGGCGGAATACACATTATTAGCAACCAGCGCCTCAATGATTACATCAAACAAGTAGCTGCGGCGGCCGGTATCAATTCACCTACTGAAAAGCTTCTGTGGCGAGGCGGCGAGAGGATAGTGAACATCCTGCCCAAGTGCGAGCTGATAAGTTGCCACACGGGCCGTAAAACCTTCGTAACGCTGGCAATGAAGCGTGGCGGCAATTTTGGTTTTGTGATGAAAGCCACCGGGCACACAAACATCAATTCATTCCGGCGTTACATGGATGATTCAAAGCAAAATGTTGTGGAGGAATTTAAGCGACTCTATCCAAATGAAAATGAAACGCAATTACCTGTAATGCGGGTTGCGTAAATCCTTATCCCAGCTCATTGAATTAAAAACAGTTCAGCCAAGCGCGGTTGAGCTGTTTTTTTTATGTTTTTTTTCGTCATAATATCGTTGAAAGCTGCAATAAATAATCTTCATGGTTATGAGGTACATGTAATGAATTCGCAAAATAAATTTATCAAAAGTCTGTACTATTCAACTAGTTATATCAAAAATAATTCTTAACTATTAAAGTTTTAAGGCGTTTGTTTGCATCGGAATTAACCCGATAAGCAATGAATAACAACGCAACACAACCCACGAATCAAACGCAACAATCTGCTCTAGCCGGAATGGCAAGTTTTGGCTTTGGTTCACCCGCTGACCTTAGCCCTTTCGGTGCGGCTTTTGGACAAATAATTGATTCGTATTTCGGCCAACTGTCCGAAACATTAGTTGCGGCCTTAAGGCACGAAATAGGGCAGAACAATCACTCTGCTGGCCCCGCTTCACCGGATGGTGAAAAGCTGTTGGGAGTGGATGAAACAGCAGCCTTGCTAGGAATTTGCCGCCAAACCGTGCATGATTGGAAGCGGCGCGGGTTGTTGGAGTATCACCGATTAGGCGGCAAAGTTTATTTCAAACAGTCCGAAGTAGTTGCGGCATTGAATAAGCAAACCCGGCCGGATGGAAAACGCAAAGGGTCGCGTAAAAACGGCTAAGCGCAATGAAACGGGGGGCAACTGTTTCAACGAGGGCGGCGGTAGCCTCTCCCGTTGCGTTGGCGCTATATGTGAACCAACCGACTGCATATCCTGGCTATCCTGCCTTTGTGCGTTTGGGTGGAGAGGAACCGGTTGCTGATGGTGCGGCCGTTGCTTTAGAGCCAATCTTATACACCGGGCGGCCGGAAGGGCATTTACGCGGACAATGTGCCCGTATTCTTTTTAGCCCGCTTGTGGGGTGTACGCGGAGCTTCTTAACGGGCTTGCGGCCAACTGGTATCGCCTCGGCTGGTATGGCTGTGTTTGTTGGCGACTGCAAACGCGATTATAAGAATCCGCGTGAAGCTGGCAAAACTCTGATAGTTGTTTGCGGCGGCCCCGAACCATGCCGGCCGGCATACATGCTAGTTTTCGTTTTAAAGCGCCTCTACGCCCGTAAGCGCGCTTCATGTAATGCGGTCTATGCTCAACAGTTTTTTAAGGCTTACGTGCGGCCTAGAATGGCCATTTGGCTAGACTGGCTGTGCTTAGTAGAGGGTATGACAAATGAGTTAAAGGCTTTAGAGAAATGATTGATTTTCTTAAGTCGGCACTAGTTGGTCAAACAGCAAGCGAATGGTTGAACAACCCCAATTTGCGGGAATCCTTTAAAACCATAGTGTCAAACGAAACGGGCCAGATAAAAGAGCAAAGGGCTTTTTATCGAGGGCAAACTATTTGCGTCAAGCCAGGTGGTTATGTGGAAGTATACGGCAGCATACATAAATTTTATACGGGTAAGTCAAACGCAACAGATTTTACTAGCTCTGCGCTTGTTCAAAGTGTAGCAGAGTTGGCCGACTCTCTGCGATTTGACCCGTATAAGGCCCGAATGCAAAATGTGGAGTTTGGAGTAAACCTCGTTCTGCCAACATCTGCCAAAGCTTTGCTCAGCAGAGCTATCCTTTACGGGAATTCAGATTTTACAAGCCGAAGGACGTTTGATGGTAATGGGTATCAATTGGACGCGAAGCATCAACGATACACATTCAAACCATATGATAAAGCGGCACAAATGCGAAGCGCGGGCACCTTATATGATGGGCATATGCTAAGGCCAGAGATTAGGGTTACGAAAATGATTCACCTTGCCCATGCGAATCTTGTAACGCTTGGAGACCTAACGCGACCTCAAAGCTTGGCGCCATTAGGGCCGATGTTAACAAAGGCTTGGGATAATATTCTGTTTTTCGACCCATCTATAAACCTTGAAGGACTGTCAAAGCCACGCCGTGACCTTCTGCTGCAAGGGCAAAGCATTACGTATTGGCAAAGATTGAAACCTGATAGTTTCCGCAAACAGCGAAGGCAGTTTCGGGAGTGGACAGAGCAGTATTCAGATGACCCTATCCTAGAAATGGTGAAGGCAGAATTAACGTCAACCTACGCGCGGCTTGTTGGTTGATTATAATAAGAGTATGGTTAAATCGTCACGTTTTTAACCAGTATTTATGGAACTCAATGTGTGGCTACTCTGCGTTCATGACCGGATTGAGCCCTTGATTACAGGTCAAATGAGTTAACGTGTGTGTTGAGTTTTTGTAATGCCTGCTTACAATTTTCTCTGCTAAATCAGTGACTGTTTCAGTGTATTCGTCGCCAGTGTTGTAGTCACTAGCTATGGCCATCATAGCAGAGTAGTCGTTAAAGTATTGTAGTTCTTCCTGTATAGATTTTGTGCTATATGATTCGAAGGCTTTTCGAATTTTTAACACGCCTTGAACAACGCTTTGTTTGTCATTGATAAATTGCTTAGAGTGAACCTGCATAATGCCCAAGGTGTGGGGCTTTCCACTGAGGCGAAAACTGATGTTTTCAATCAACCTCACTAATGGAGGCCTGTTGAAGTTTTCATGTATCATGATAGCATATGCCATTGCTCTGAGTTTATCGTTGTCTAGCTCTTTGTTGACAATGCGACCATATTTGGCTTTGAACTCATTAAATCTCGCATCCAAATAGTTGTTCTTACGGGTATCAGTTGCGCCGTTATTGATATCCAACTCATTAAGAATCTTGTACACGAAAAGGATAATAATTATCCATAACTCATTGGCAACGTTAGAGAAGTCGGGCAGGATATTTTTTTTGACGCTTATAAATTTATCGTAAGCAAAATATGAAAGTGCCATTATAGCAGTTATATAAATTAGTTCACGATTCCAATTAAGAAGCTTTAGGCGAGCTTGTAATCCATTAAAAGCTAAGCGTATGAAGATGTAGTAAGCGCTTACTAAGTAGAATTTTGCAACTATTAGGTCTAAGTTTAAAGAGTATAGAAAAGCTGATACTATAATGATATAAACAATCGGGCTAAATACCCTCAAAACGAAGTTGAATGCTGGTGCTGACTCATTCTGCACAAACATGGTGACAGAAGTATAGCCAGCAGAGTAGGAGTGCTTTCCAATCCAGTTGACGATGAAGAACAATGCCAATGCGAGCAGAAATTGTATCTCTCCTATACCATTGCCCCATTGTTGGAATATCGTGTTTACTATGTTCATGGGTGCAGCTATCTGATAGGTTTAAGGTGATGAATGTTCTATCACACTGGCCAAAACTACCGGATTTAACACCTAGTATAGCTGGTTAGAAGCGGGAAAGAGTAAGATTAGCCGTTTTATCAATTTTACAGCGGGAGTTGAGAAGGACAGCTAGGTTTATGGTTTCAACGCAATTCAAGCCAAAAGCCAAGAACAGTAATGCGCGAAGCGGAACGCAGCGAAGCGTAGTGAGCATTCGCAACAAGCGGAGCGCGTTAGTCCTACACGGATGCAACGCAATATTTCAAACCATCCAACGCAACGGCGGGAAATGACAATTTTTGCAGCCTCTGCCAGCATTGGGTTACACCATAGATGCGTTTGTAACATTTTGGGCGGCTTCAATACAATGGTTTCCCCAACTGATTGCGTGGTTTCGGCGGGCATGGTTTACACCATAGGTCAATTTGTAAAGCAATCACGCTAACACAACGCCTTACTCGCCTTGTATTTATTGCGTTGGTTGATGGTTGGGTTGCACCATAAGGGCACATGCAACATTGGCACCTCTATCCGCAAGTGATGTGGAGCAAGTTGAACCACCTTGTGTATTTAAGCATTTGCTAAACTACGATAACATAACCTTTGCCAAAAGCAATAAAATGAAGCCAACCACCTGCGTCCGGGTCTTTGCTGATACCGACCATATTCATCAATGCCAGGAGCGCCTAATGCAAGCAGGCCCAACACTCCGTTCTTTATCCGTTGTGTTGGCGTTGGCGGGCAATGAGGTTCGGTTACAAATGCTGTTTCTGCTGGCCCAAGAGCAACAATTGTGTGTTTGTGACCTTGCAGATGTACTGCAAATGAACATTTCCGCCGTGTCGCAGCACCTTCGGAAACTCAAAGATGGCGGCATAGTACACGCCCGAAAAGTCGGGCAGACCGTGTTTTATGGCCTGAATGCGGAGCATCTTCCGGTGCTACGGCCACTACTGGCCCATATATCTCTTCCACAACCAGAGCCCGCGCAATGAGCAACGTTCCCGCACACCCTTCCAAGTCTTTGTTTGGAGCTGGCCTAATGGCCGCGCTTGCGGCATCATTGTGTTGCATTACGCCTTTGCTGGCTGTAGTTGGGGGGCTAGGTGGGGCCGCCAGTATATTCGCATGGGTTGAACCGTACCGGCCTTATTTGGTGGGGCTCACGGTGGCTGTGCTGGGTTTCGCTTGGTATCGCCAGTTACGGCCCCAGCCTGCCGTTGATTGTTGCACCGTACCCGCCCAACGTTCGGTAATGCAATCCACAGGCTTTTTGGGGGCCGTTACGGCACTCGCGGCTCTGTTGCTGGCATTTCCTTACTACGGCGCTAATCTGTACCCCACAGCCCGGCCTATTGCCTCAACGGTGGCAGCCAATGGTGTGGCTCCTATTTGGCAAACCCGTACCTATCGCATCAGCGGCATGACGTGTGAGGCTTGCGCCCGTCACGTTGAGCAAGCGGTGCAACAGGTGCCCGGTGTGCGTACTGTGGCCGTTTCCTACGACCAAGCCACTGCGGAGGTACGGTTTGATGCAGCACACGCGCAGGCCGCCCAAGTTGAAGGCGCAATCAATAGCACCGGTTACCACGTCACAAACCCCACCACTGCACGCTAATGACCCCAACCCAATCCTTTGTTCCGGCTTTAACGTCGGTACTCACCTGCCCCGCGTGTGGGTATCAGAAAGCGGAGCAAATGCCCACTGATGCCTGCCAATTCTTTTACGAGTGTACGAATTGTCACACCGTACTGAAGCCGTTAGCTGGTGATTGCTGCGTGTATTGCTCATATGGAACCGTTGCATGCCCACCCATTCAGGAGCAAGGCAAAGGAGCCTGTGGTTGCTGCTAATCAAGCTTTACATCATTCAACCCCATAAAAACCGACCCATGAAAAACCTTCTGCTCGCCCTCACCATGCTTGCTACTGTTAGCACTGCCTTCGCTACTGACACCAAGCCCGGTAAACCGGCCAAAAAAGCCACCAAAGAAGCTAAAATGCAGTGTTCAAAGGATGAAAAGCCCGGCGCAAGTTGCTGCGCGAAGAAGGCCACAACAGCGGCCGTTGTAGCACCCGTAGCACCGGAATCAGCAAAAAAGTAGGCTTAGGCCGTTGCGTTGCTTGCAACCATGCTTCCCTTTACGAAAACGCCTGGCTCCAAAAGCTGGGCGTTTTTGCTTTGGTCTTTATTGCAACAGCTCAAAAAATGAGGCCGGAGCTGGTGCAAAACGCAACAACACCGGCCAAAAGCGGGAAATAGTGGGGCAACTGATTCACCCGGCCCGATAAAGGTAAGAAAGACTCGCATTGTAACTGCGAACCATCCACGAACCTACCCCAAAATAGCGAGGTAAGCTGTTTTCATGCCCCACAGCCTACCCCCAGCATGCAAAAAGCCCATTTCCGTGCTGGAAATGGGCTTTATTGTAGTCCGTAGGGGAATAGTACCTATACCCATAGTCTCATATGCCAGTGGTGAGGTTAACTGCAAAAATATGCTTTCGAAGTCATTTTAAGCGCATTTTACATAAATCGACACAAAGGTCTACTGAATGTTTTTCGGTCTTTTACGGAATTATTGTACCCTATGCTGTACCCTGGATTCAATTATTCCGTATCTTGAACACTTTATTAATCAACTCCACTTATGGCTACAGTTTCCTTTCATTTGAAGGAGCCTAACGGCGAAAAGCCCACGGCAATCTTTATATGGTTTAATCCTCAGAATGGAGGTGAACGGATTCGTATTTACATTGGAGAAAAGATACAGCCCGACCAATGGGACGGAGGAGAGGAGCAACGCGCTAAGACCCCAAGAAGAGGTGCTGAGACAGAAAGTAATAAAAGGATTAATGCAAGTAACGACCGCATAAGAAAGCGGCTGCTCGACTACTGGCAGGAATGCCGGGCTGTAGGTTCGCTCCCAACGGCCAAGCAACTTCGGGCAGTTGTTGAACCTGAGGATGCCGCCGCACCGGCACCTGAGCATCCTCAGCCTCTTTCTGATTTCGTGACTTATCTGGAGCGGATGACTAAGAAGAACACTCCGAATACAGTCAAGTCCCATCGCACTACCTACAATCACTTGGTGGCTTTTGCCAGCCAATCCCGCCGGTCCTTAGAATATGCTGACCTGAACATTGGCTGGAAAGAGCGATTCGGGGCATACTTAGCCGAGGAGAAAAGACTTGCTGACAGTAGCGTCAACAAGCAACTTAAGATCCTGAAAGAGTTTTTGGCCGATGCGGCTGACCGTGGCCGCACCCCGCGCATCGACGTGCGGGGATGGGGGTGGAAGTTTGCTGACCCTGCGGTGGTCTCTCTTTCTTCCAAGGAATTAGCCCAACTCGAAGCCTTGACCGATTTACCTGCATATTTGGAGAATGCGCGGGGATTATGGTTGCTCATGGCCTATACCGGCCTGCGCTACAGCGACGCCATGTCCCTTAAACCAGAGCACGACAAGGGCGATGTGCTGAAACTCGTTCCAAAAAAGACTACGGATATAAAAGTTGAAGTTTATGTACGAAAGTGCACCCGCCGATTGCTGGACAAATGGTGGCGAAAGGAGTTGCGCCCTATTAGCAATCCTAAGTTGAACGAGTACATCAAGGTCGTCTGCGAGCGGGCGGGCATTAATGAACTCACCGAGAAAATAACCTATTACGGTCAAACCAGCCGTCCCAAGAAAGTAGCTGTACCCAAGTACCAGCGTATTAGTTGTCACACGGCCCGTCGCACCTTTACTACTCTTTCTTTGGCCAAAGATATTCCCCTACAAGTTGTCATGCAGGCAACCGGCCACGTGAATACTAAAACAACCCTGCGTTATAACGAAAACACTATTGATCAACAAATTAAGGCGTCGCGCAAGGCATGGGAGGAGGATGACTAATTCTTTAAGAACGCCATTTTCTTAAACCAACCAAGTAAACAAATCAATCGAGTGGGCCAGATGGTCCGTCCGTATTGATTTGGGGTAAATGGAGGTAGTCATAAATTGAGGTGGTGCGTTCCAAAACGATTCGGTGTGGGCGTTATCGTAGCATTTGCCGCGCCGGCTCATGCTCGATACGGTCTCGTGGCGGGCCATTAGCTCTTTGAAGCGGGGGGCTGTGTACTAGCTGCCTTGGTCAGAATGCACCATTAGACCGGCGACGGGGCGTCGCACGGCTAGGCGCGGCGAAGTGCTTCGCTGGCTAGGTTCTCGGGCATGGTCTCGCACGTCCCAGCCTATGACCTTGCGCGAGCGGCGGTCGAGCCAGACGCCCAAGTAAAGCCAGCCCCGCTCGTAAAGTAGTTTGAGGCCAAGTCTAGCTGTCAAGCCGCTACCTGGGTGCTGCGGCTTTTCGCTGGCTAGGCAAAGGCCTTGTCGTATTTACGTCGTTTATCGGGCGACGACCCGCTGGATTTTGCTGCCATGACAGAAGAATTATACGTCCGTCTTCTGTTCGTCATTATTAGACCACTTCAGTATTGCCCGGTCCACCTGCTACGAAGTAACCTTGTCGGGCGGCCCGCTGAACCGTTACTTTCCCATCGTGCGGCTGCCGCTCGGGGCCGCCAACGCTTACAGCTTCCTTCCCTCTTATTCATTGCCCCGATGCCAACTGACGACTTGCCTTTCCCCGCCCCGGGTTCCTTGGGCTTGGGACTCTCTAGGGAACGACCCGTTCCAGAACCCTGGACCGCCGAAATCTACCCGGTAGTTGAGCCCGCGGCGCCAGGCGCCGGGGCGGCTCGTTGTGGATTGCTGGATTTTCACGAAGTTCCGGCCGAGTTGGGGGTGTTTGACACCGCGCCGGACTGGACCGGTGGCTCCTACCGGGTGTACGCCGCCCGGAGCGAAGCCGATTGCATCCGCTACGGCCAGGGAAAACGCTACGACTTCTGCATCTCGCGCCGTCACCACAACTATTACCACGATTACCGGGCGCGGTACCGTTCCACCTACTATTTCGTCTACGACGCAGCCTGTTCCCCATTCGACAAAACCCACGTGACGGTGGTGGCCGCTCGCCCTGACGGCTCCCACGGATTTACGTACGCCAACAACGCCGAAGACTACGACACCCGCCGCCTGCGTAACGACCTCGACCA